>Ga0172380_10004728_pt1 | contig 17186 bp, 15 predicted proteins | sample Leawe162metaG_FD_119747 | JGI IMG/M metagenome (GOLD analysis project Ga0172380, IMG submission 119747) | Leachate microbial communities from a municipal landfill in Southern Ontario, Canada - Leachate well 162 metaG | ecosystem: Engineered > Solid waste > Landfill > Unclassified | place...
AACAGGGCTCTCTCACCCATGAATTTCTCCTGTCGTTTTTCCCCTGCGCTTAAGCAAGACTTCTTTCCGACTATTTGACCGTTTTTTTCCGAAACACCTAACCGCGCAGCCGTCCATAAGTTGCGGCCGGGGCAGCCTGTGTTATCATTCCAGGATGCTAATAATTCCACAGCAAGGGGAGGTCCACATGTATGGTGATGACAGGATCTACAAGAAAGTGGAGATAATCGGCGTGTCCCGGACAAGCATCGAGGCGGCTATAGAAACGGCCGTAGTCAAGGCGCGCGACTCACTGGACAAACTCTCCTGGTTCGAGGTGCAGGACATCCGCGGACATATCGGTGATGACGGCAAGGTCGCAGAGTATCAGGTCGTGGTCAAGGTCGCCTTCCAGTTGAAAGGGTAATGTCATGGATAAGAAAAAGGAATACTTAGACAAGGTAGAGGCGCAGCTCAAGGAGTGGAAAGCCATGATCGACCGGCTCGAAGCCAGGACATCGATGGTTTCGTCGGAAACAAAGGCCGACCTGCTGAAAGAGATCGAAGAACTGCGCCGCAAAAAGCTGGTGGTGAAGGAGAAATGGAGCGATATGCAGAAAACAGGCGGAGAGGTCCTTGATACGCTGAAAGAAGGGGTCGAGAAGGCGGCCGCGGAACTGAAACAGGCCCTGGACAAGGTAATTTCACGCTTCAAGTAGGGAGTGGGCGGGCTCCATGCCCAGATTTTTTTCTGAGTAAGCTTAATGGCTTCCTCCCCTGACAAGGGGGGGGATGGGGTTGAGTTAAGCGTATGTCCCTATATCAGGTTTCCAATGCGTTTTGCGGGTTTAACTCCCGGTGAGCAGTTTCATTGCGGTCATTAATTGGGTATCCCTGCTGGCTTGAAGCTTTGCTTGCGTCAGAGCCATCTCCTCTTCCGGAATAAGCGGGTGAACCCCTTGGGGAAGACGCACGTTCTGGTCCGGCGTAATCCCCTTATGCCAGATCGAGTGCCCCTTGGGGGTTAGCCATTCGTCCACCGCCAGCATCAAGGCCGACCCGTCCGACAGGTTAAATTGCCCGAGTACGGTGCCAGTGCCAAAGGTCTTTTCCCCCACCAATTTTGCCCTCCCGGCGTCCTGTATGGCACCGGCCATGATCTCCGCGGCGCTTGCCGTCCCGCCATTCACCAGTACGACCAGGGGGATCCGGAGTGCAACCCCTCCCGGGCTTACCGGTATCGGCCTGATTTTGCCCGTAGCGTTTTTCTCAAGCAGGACATTGCCCTTTCCCAGGAATTGACTGGTACAACCGATCGCCTCGTCAAGCATTCCGCCAGGATCATCGCGCAGGTCCAGTATGATGCCCCGGATTCCCTGCGACTGGATCTCCGTCAAGGCCTTGCGGATATCCTTGGTCACCCCGTTGCTGAAACCGGCTATTCGCAACTGGACTATCCCGGTATCCTGAAGACGCTTCCAGCGGACATTTTCCACATTTATTGAGGCTCTCCTCAACATAACGTCCCTTGTCGTATCGGTCACGGGATCAAAGACAGTCAGCCGTACGTGGGTCCCCAACGGCCCTGAAATCAGGTTCACTATCTGGACCAGGTTGAGGCCGAGCAGATTATTGCCGTCAACCGCGGTGATGAACTGCCCGGAGCGCAAGCCCGCCTTCTGTGCCGGAGACCCGTCCATTGGCGCAACTATGACCGCATGCCCTTTCTCCAATCTGAGTTCGATGCCCACACCCTTGTATTTGCCTTCGGTAACTTTCTGCTCCTCCTTGATCATTGCAGGAGTCAGGAAGGTGCTGTGGCCAGTGTCGCCCAAGGAATCCACCATCCCGCCGATAGCCCCGTAGGTGATCGTGCGCGGCTTCAAGGCAGATCGATCCACATAAACCTTTTGGATCGTGTTCCAGGCTTCGGCCATAAGGGCAAAATCCGATTGGGCAGTCTTGGGGATTTTATCCGAAGGGATAAAGTTGCCGAACGTATTGAGATTCAGAACATAAATAAGGGCTGCCGACGCGACAACATACAGAAATATTAGCAGTTTTACCCTAGCGCTCAATTTTCGGTCATTGGTTGGAGTCATTCACATTGCTTCCATTCATACCAAGGAACTGTCAAAAAGCCCAGTAATGGTCAATGTTACCGCTTATGTTCAAATAGAGCACATAAAGGGACAAATGCAAGACGTCCCGATTGATTTTATGCTGAGAGACGTAGCGAAATGGCCAATATATTCAAGGGTTGCTAACAACAGATTGGCAGCCAACGGAATATTTGGAGGCGCCACTATGCAAATGCCGGCAATATGATAATTTTTATATATCCCTTGATCTGACGGATCTGAAATCGGCGTCCGGACAGATTGAAATAAGGCGCCATAATCGAACTGGCACGCGCCCCGGAATTGCCGCAAAAGGGACGAAGAATTATTTGTGGGGGAGTTAACCATGGCGGAACATAGCGAGAATTCTGATCATATAAAAGATGACGCTGCAGCGGTGGGGCCGGGGTCCGAAAAAGACCAGCTGGCACCGGAACGGCCGTTACCGCGGAAGACGGCCCTGAAAAGGAAAAAGACCATACTTGGCGTGGTTGTCGCACTTTTGGCAATGGGAGCGATATTATACTGGTGGCGTTCCACCTTCTGGGTAAGCACGGACGATGCCCAGATCGACGGCCATATCAACCCGGTCAGCGCCAGGGTGAGCGGCCACGTGGTGCGTCTCGATTTCAGGGATTATCAGTACGTGCAGGCCGGTGCGCTGCTGGTGGAAATAGATCCTGCCGACTACCAGGTGGCTGTGGAGCGGGCCAGAGCCGACTATGCGAACGCGCTGGCCGGGGCAAAGGCAGCGCGCATCAATGTGCCGATTACCTCGGTAAACACGCAGAGCGGCATAGCTTCGGCCTCGGCAAACGTGACCAACGCCAGGGCCGGGGTTTCGGCGGCCGCGAAGCAATTGGAGGCCGCCCAGGCCAGACTGCGGGAAAACGAGGCCGACAATGTCAGGGCCCAGGCCGACTTGGCCAGGTACCGGCCACTGGTTGTGCGGGACGTCATATCACGGCAGCAGTACGATCAGACAGTAGCGGTTGCCACGGCCGCAGCCGCTGCCGTGGATGCGGCCCGGGCACTGGTAAACGCCTCCAGGCAGCAAGTAGAGCAGGCGCGAGGCAGGTTGAGGCAGGCGCAGGCCGAGCTGGAAGCGGCACGAACCGGGCCGCAGCAGGTCTCCGTTACTCAGTCGCGGGCAGACAGTGCCCAGGCAGCTGTTGAAAAGTACAAGGCGGCCCTTGACCAGGCTGAACTGAACCTGCGCTACACCAGGGTCATTGCCCCGATTGCCGGAGTGGTCGGCAAGAGAACCGTCGAGGTGGGCCAGAATGTCGAACCCGGACAGGTGTTGCTCAGCATTGTGCCGCTCGATGACATCTGGGTAACGGCAAATTTCAAGGAAACACAACTCAGGCGGGTGCGGCCCGGGCAAAGGGTGAAGATCAGCGTGGACACCTACAAAAGGACCTATGATGGCCATGTGGACAGTATCGGCGGCGCCAGTGGCGCGCGTTTCAGCCTCTTTCCCCCGGAGAACGCCACCGGAAACTACGTGAAGGTGGTGCAGCGCATCCCGGTAAAGATCGTCTTTGAGAAAGGGCAGGACCAGGAACACCTGCTCCGTCCCGGCATGTCGGTCGAGCCCGAGGTCAGGGTAAAATAATGCCCCAAAGTGGTGCACAGGAAGCAAAGTGGGAAAACGGCACAGAGTGGCGCCCAGCGGTCAATCCCTGGATAGTGGCGTTAGCCGTGATGCTCCCCACCTTCATGGAGATCCTGGATACCACCATTGTCTCCGTGGCCCTGCCCCACATTGCCGGCAGCCTCTCGGCCTCTACCGACGAGGCGACCTGGACCCTGACCAGCTACCTGGTCGCCAATGCGGTCATTCTGCCGGCCACCGGCTGGTTAGCCAGATATTTCGGCCGCTCTCGCTTCCTTGTTTACTGCATCGTCATCTTCACGGTTTCCTCGTTCGTTTGCGGCATGGCCGAAAGCCTCGGCATGCTGATTATTGCCCGGGTGATCCAGGGCGCCGGGGGAGGCGCCCTCCAGCCGATCTCCCAGGCCATCCTTTTGGAGAGCTTCCCCCAGGAAAAGAGGGGCATGGCCATGGCGGCCTTCGGCATCGGGGTGGTGGTGGCGCCGATCATAGGACCGACCATGGGCGGCTGGCTGACAGATAATTACAGCTGGCGCTGGGCCTTTTACATAAATATCCCGGTGGGCCTGCTGGCCGTGTTCATGACAAAAACCTTTGTGGAAGATCCCCCCTACATCAAGGAGGCCAAACCGGGGAAGATAGACAATATCGGTTTCGGACTGATGGCGGTTTCCCTGGCCACCCTGCAGATCGTCCTCGACAAGGGCCAGCAGGATGACTGGTTCTCGGCCGCCTGGGTATGCTGGGCCGTGGCAATCTGCGCCATTGCCATGATCCTGTTCATCGTAAGGGAATTGCGGGTCAAAGAACCCATTGTCAATCTCAGGGTGCTGAAGGACCGCAACTTCGCCGTCGGAACCATGCTGATAACCTTCCTGGGGGTGTGCCTGTACAGCGCCATCACCCTCATCCCCATCTACCTGCAGACCCTGATGGGATACACCGCCATGCTGAGCGGCCTGACGCTCAGTCCGCGCGGCATCGGCGCCCTGGTTACCATGCCGGTCGTCGGTTTTCTTTTGGGCAAAATAGACTTCCGCAAGGTGATCGGCACCGGTTTCATACTGCTCTCCATCTCCCTCTGGTATTTTGGCGAGATCAACCTGGAGATATCGATGTGGAACATAATCCTGCCCAACGTCTTGATGGGAGTTGGCCTGAGCATGATCTTCGTCCCATTGTCGGCCGTTGCCATGGGCATGCTGGCCCGCGAGGAGATGGGCAACGCCAGCGGCATCTTCAACCTGATGCGCAACGTTGGAGGGAGCGCCGGCATCTCGGCGGTGACCACCATCCTGGACAGGCAGGCCCAGGTCCACCAATCCGAGATGGTCTCCCAGCTGGCTCCGGGCAGTCCGGCCTTCCAGATCCGCTCGAACGAACTGCAACACGCCTTCGGGCAATTTTATCCGCCATCCGAGGCGCTGCAAAAGGCCCATGGAGCCATCTACAACGAGCTGATCAAGCAATCGACGCTACTGGCTTTCATCGACAATTTCCGCCTGTTGGCGGGCCTCAGCCTGCTCTGCATCGGAGCGGTCCTGCTGCTGAAGCGCGTAAAAGCAAAGGGGCCGGTCGCGCCTCACTGAATCTGTCTGGCGGTCCGGCCCCTGCATCACTACATCACACCGAATGTTCCTTGTAACCCCTACAAACTGACAACGGGCTTCTGCCCAAAGGCTACCATTCGTCCGGGTTTCTGCTTGCCGTACGGACAAGCGCACCCGTAACCGCATCGACCTTGAAACTGCTCCTCCAGTCCACACCCGAATGATTGCCCCCTTCGTCGCCCGTATAATGGACAAGGAATTCGTACACATCACCCGGAACTGGCTTGACATCCCGCAGCAGCAGGCTGAAATGGCTCACATCGCCCTCTTCGGTCTGCTGGAACATGGGAAACGTGCTTGCCCTGGCAATGGTTTTCCCGTCTTTCCCCAACACAAAGACCGTCATGTGCACGCTATCGATATAGGGATAGCGCGTATTCTTCATATAACCGTCTATTACGACGCCGTGGTCGGTAGCAACAGTTTTCCAGGCATACTTGTAATCGAAATCAGTATAACGATACGGATACCCAGACACATCAGTATAACTGTTAACCTGCTGCAACCCGCATGACGCCAAAAAAACAACCGACACCAAAATCACCAGTATTTTAGATAGATATGACATTTTGAACACCTCAACTTCCTTATGCCTCCCCCCACTTGTCACAGTAAATGTTTCAGTCAATTTAAATCGCTCAGAATAGTCACAGCATGCATCTATTTTTGCCACTAATTCTTGGGCTGCGTATAACAGATGCAATGCATTTTCATCCTCTCTGACCTTTTATTTAATTATAGCGCTAATAGCAGCAAAAGGATGATTAATGCTTCCGGTGTCCTCATGTCAGCCGAAAGCGGCTGACCAGGCTTTGCAGTTCTTGGGCCTGGGTGGCCAACTGGGCCGCCGCACTGGCGGTTTCATCAGCCCCGCGAGCCGTCTGATGGACAACCTCGGTAATTTGCTGGATGTTGCTGGTCACTTCGCCGGTGGTAGCGGTCTGCTCCTCGGCGGCCGTGGCGATCTGGTTGACCTGCATGGTAACCTCGTTGATCCTTTCCAGGATTTCCTCCAGGGCCTGGCCGGACTTCTGCGAGGAGACAGCCCCCTTCTCCACCTCATGAACACCCTCTTCCATGGCTTTGACGGCCTCACGGGTCTCGCTCTGGATGGCCTTGATCATCTCTCCGATCTCACGGGTGGCTTTAGTCGTTCTCTCTGCCAACGCCCGCACCTCATCTGCCACGACCGCGAAACCGCGACCCTGCTCACCAGCCCGGGCCGCTTCAATGGCTGCATTCAAGGCCAAAAGATTGGTTTGATCGGCAATGTCCTCGATCGTACCGACAATCTGGCCGATCTGGTCGGAGCGACTGCCCAGGGCCTCGATGGTCTTGGAGGTCTGACGTACCCGGTCGGCAATCACATTCATGCCGGTGATGGTTTCATTGACCACTTGAGCCCCTGTATTGGCAGACTCAGTGGTTTGCCGGGATGCGTCGGCCGCCATGGAGCAGTTGCGGGCAATGTCGCTGCTGGTGGCGGACATCTCCTCGCTGGCAGTGGCCACCGTATTGGTTTGTGAAGCCACCTCCTCCGCACCGGTGGCAATCTGGGCCGAGGTGGAATGGAGTTGGTTTGAGGCCGATGCGATGCCGGAAGAGATATCCACTGTCTTGGAGATCATATCGCGCAGATTTAGGATCATATGCTGCAAGGCAGACATCAATTGCCCGGTTTCATCCTTAGACTTCACATCCACGTTGACCCGCAGATCGCCATCGGCAAGGGCATTAGCAACAGAGACCGCCTCTACCAAAGGCCTGGTGATCGCCCTGGAAATAAGCAGTCCAAGCCCTATGGCCAGCAGAACGCCCACCAGCACCAAGACAATCATGGATATAGTGGCCTTCCTGGCATCATTAGCGTTCGCTTTTGCTATCGCATTACCCTGTTGTTCCTTATGATCCATCAGCTTGTTCAACAACTCCTGCTCATGCAAGGCAGCCTTTTTGGCTTCACCGCCCATAAGCGCTCTGGCCTCATCATCCTTGCCGGCCTTTTGCAGTTCCACTATCTTGTCGATATATCCGCCGTAGGCCTTGCGCGATTCCTTGAATTCCTTGAACAGTTGTCTGGCCTCATCCGTGATGATGGTCTTCTCGAATTTATCGGATCTTTCACGAATATCGCTACGGAGCTTGGCAACCGTTTCCAGATAAACCCTCACCTCCCCGTCGTCTTTCGATTCTACGGCGTCCCGCAAATTGATGCGTACCCGCTGGAACGAGACCGACATGGAAGCCAGGTCTTCCATGGGTATGGTGATCCGCTCATAGATTTTGACGCCCTCGGCATTGAGCTGACGCATCATCGTGACACCAAAGATGCCAACCACAGCTGCAATTGCCGCGACCAACAAAAATCCGGCGGTAAGTTTCGTCCCTACTTTCATGTTATTGAACCAGCCCATGATCACGCCCCCCTTAATCCCATTTATTTAAAACACAAAATCCAATTTGATGCCAATACAGCAGATGGCGTGCCAATTTAAGTTTTATTTATAAGTTATTGATAATTTATTGGCTGCCATTCCCAACCCTTACATGGCTGTACCAATTTGGTACAGAACAATGAAATGGCATCACATTAAAATATATGCGTTTTTGAATTTGCAATGGTAATAGTGGATTAGAAGAATACGGCAGGGTATCCGGAAGACTCAGGCTAATAATCGCGATCAGAAACAAGATTGCAAAAACTCCAGCTCATTGATTCAGCCAAATGCCGTATATCGCTACTGGGTTTGGCTTAAATAATCAAACTGTATTATAAACAGGCTTAAAATGTATTCAACAACAGCACCATCGGACAACCAGTGCCTTTGTAATAACGTCTATTCATTCGTAGGCCGGAACAAGCGAGTATTACATGGTAATTGTTGGAAGAAGTGAAGGTAATCGCTTAGGGCAGGCTTATGCAGCAATAGCGTTAAAATAACCGGAACACCGTCATGCTTGCGGTGTATTCCGATGCTCCGTTGGTAAGTCCCTTTGCAGCATAACTTTCAAGTCCGGTTTTTTCCAGGAACATCCAGTTGATCCTGACTCCCCCTTCAATGGGTTCCTGGAATCCGTCAATCTGAGCGGCAGCGCCGTTCCCGACCAGGGCCAGATACAGATTATCTTTGAGCTGGTAACCGATGCCGGCCGAGTAGTCGACATATTCCAAAGTACCAGAGAGGTCAGATTCCCCCAGGAAGACATAACTCCCCTCGGTAAAGAAATTCCACTTTCCGAACCACTTATCGAGGTTCAGGGACAAGGCAGCATCGTATTCGCCTTGGCCTATGCCCCGGTATTGGTCGAGCGTGAGGAAATTCAGCTGAAAAACAGCGCGGACCTGCGGCAATAGCCTTCCTTCCCCGAGGATCTTATAACCGGCGCTAAACGACCTGGTGCCGAACCCGCTCCGGGGGTCATTGTTGTCGAATGAGGTAGTTATGTCCCCGGCCGTCACAATGGCTATGCCATCATCACGTCTTGCCTTACCTGAAGGCAGACGGTCCGCGGCTTGTCCTTTGCTGGCCTGGAAATACCGGTACGGCCCGGTCGTAGCGCATCTCGTTTTGTCGCTGCCGTCCAGGCAGGGAAAGGCCATCCCCGAGCCAATGGCATCCTGTTTGAAGGAGGCATAATCAATGGCTTGAGAAAAGGTCGTGAACGTCAGGGAAGGCCTGTTTGCCGATGCCGTGTCGCCATACCGGCCCAGGGCAACGGAATCTTCCACCCGGCCGATGTCAGAGGCATAACCCTGAAAAGCTGTCCCCAAGAGCGCGCCGCAGATTGCCCCACTGATGAAACAGCGTGTATATCTTGAATGCATCGCCATCTGCCGACTCTCCTCTGCACAGCCAGGACCACTGGCTGACCGATAAAAAAAGCCGCCCGGCCTTTATGAAGACTGGACGGCTTTTGGCAACTTAAACCTTGCCTTTTACTTGCACGAACCGTCTTTCAGCTTGTCTTTGATCTGGGTCTTCAGTTGGTCTGCCGCGAAAACCTGTGCGCCGATGGAAAGGGTTGTAAGTGCCAGCACGAGTGCCACCAACATTTTGCGAGTTTTCATTTTTCCTACCTCCTTGATTTTGGTTAAGATGTATTAACCTATACACTGACCATGCCAGTATTTCAAAATCACATAACAAGCTGATATGATTTAGTTTATTTTTTAGGCCAAATTTGCCGGCGGAAATTTTAGTGCAGATTCTGCATTGGTGATTTTTAAAAATGCACACCTGGGGGTTCAGTTATGACGATGGCTTTTGTCTGGGGGGAGTTGTGACGCTTAATGGCAGCCAAATGAGTGCAAACGAGGTGCAGGAATGATTGGCAATAGTTTCCGGCCAGCCAGCCAGATACGGCAGGGCAACGACAATTGGTATCATTATTCGTATCTTATGTAGGCCGGATGAAGTGCAACGCATCCGGCAAGGGGTGTGGCCATTGCAACAATGCCGGAACCGCTTCGCTTGTTCCGGCCTACGAAGAAATAGATGTTACAAGGTTAAACTCCCGTCTGCGTGGGCACGGCAGGCTTTTGTTTCATTGCCCAAATACCTTCTTTAACAGCTCGGTTCCCCGCGCTGCGGGGTCGGTCCTGATCTTCTTCTCTTCTTCGCCGAGCATGATGAAAAGCCCGTCCACCGCCTTGGTGGTGACATAATTGTCCAGGTCGAAAGATACTGCCGTTGCTCCGGCAAAGGGAACCGACTCGACCTTGTCCATCATCTGCTTGTAGCTGCGGGCCACACCGACATCCTGCATGCTTGAGGTGACCACCGGTTTGAACGCGGAATATATCTTGTCGCCGGTTTTCTCCTTGAAATATTCGGTTGCAGACGTGTCGCCGCCCTGAAGTATCTTTCTGGCGTCGTCAAAGGTCATTTCCTTGAGGGCGGAGACAAAATACTCCGTGGCCTTGGGCGCCGCTTTTTCCGCGGCCCGGTTCATGCTGAGCACAAAATTGTCCACTTGAGCCTGAAACCCGAACCGGCCAAGCAGATCGGCAACGGTTCGGATCTTTTCCGGCAGCAAAATCTTGATCATGTCATTGCCAAAGTAGCCGTTGCGTTGCGATACCGATTTGACGGCCCTGACGGTCCCGGTGGAGAGCGCCTCTTTAAGCCCCTTGACAATAGTACCGTTATCCAGGTTGCTGCCGGCAGTACCGGAAAGGCCGAGCCCTTTGGTCATATCATCAAAAAAACCGGCATGGGCGGCGATTGAGGTGGTTATGAGGAACAGGACCAGGCATGATATCGACACACGACAGCGTTTCATAGTGCCTCCCTTGTTAATAGGCGCTACTGATTTTAAATATTCTCTATCCCCTGAACAGATCTGTATGAATCCCACACCATCTTTGCTTGGACAGGAAGATCTTCAGGAACCAGGGCAAATTTTTTGTTTAAACTTTATCCTATCGGGTTATGATGTCAATTTACTCAATCGCCCAACCAGCGGCGCAGGCCGTTGCAACCGGCGCCCTGGCATGCCTGTTTAATCGATCAACGGACGGTCTTAGCCGGTTTACCGGACTCAATGGAGTAACTAATGGGGTTCCACCATATACCACGCCTGCTCAAACTCGCAGGCCCCATGATCCTGTCAACGTCCGCGATCACGATGATGCAGATCATCGATGCCATTGTGCTGGCGCAACACTCCAGCGAGGCGGTCGCGGCCATAGGCCCATCGGGCCTTGCGGTAATCCTGTTCCAGGGGTTTCTGTTCGGGACCGCAGGATATGCCGGCACTTTTGTGGCGCACAGCCACGGACGCGGTGACGACCAGGGCGTCCGCGCATCCGCCTGGCTCGGCATCCACACGGCGTTGTTCTCTGGGATCGCAGCGCTTGCGGTCGCATGGCCAATCTCGCAACTGTTCCAACTGGCAGGCCACGAACCGCTGGTTGCCCGGGACGAACGCTTGTATTTCCTGATCTGCATGGCCGGCGCGTTTTTCCCGGTCCTGGGCGGAGCCTTGGCCGGGTGGCTCTCGGGGATAGGCAGACCCATCATCGTTACAGGGGTGACCTTCATCTCGCTTGCTGTGAATGCGCTGCTGGCCTGGGGATTGGTCCTGGGGGAGTGGGGTCTCCCCCCCATGGGTATCGCCGGTGCGGCGGTCGCCACTGTCACAGCGCAGGCAGTGGCAGCGGTCCTTTATGCAATACTTTTTGCCAAAGCCGGCGGATGCGCCGAGGCAGTTGCCAGGCGGTTCAATTGGGTTGAGTTCCGCCATTTCCTCTCGCTCGCCATGCCGATGGGACTGCGGATCAGCGGAGAACTCGTGGCCTGGACACTGTTTCTGGTGGTGGTCGGCCGGTTGGGGACCTTGGAATTGGCCGCATCCAGCATCGCCTTCCGTATCAACGGCATGGCGTTCTTTCCGGCCCTCGGGCTCGGCCAAGCCGCGGGAATACTGGTGGGACACGCCCGCGGGGCCGGACGCGACAGCGATGTCGCGGCAATCGGCTGGCAGTCGCTCCTGGTGTGCGAGATCTGGATGCTGGCAATGGCGGTTTTATTCGCCACCGCATCGGTGCCGCTCATGTCGATCTTTGCCGGCAACGGTCCGGAAAGCGCGCGGATCGTGGCAACCGGTTCCCTGCTGATGAAATTTGTGGCCTTTTATTGCCTGTTCGATGCGGCTAATGTCGTGATCGGCTGCGTATTGGCCTCGGCAGGAGATACCCGTTGGATCGCCCGCACCTTTCTGGTTTCTTCCGGCGTCTTCCTCGCCCTGCTGTGGCTGATAGACAGGGTCATTCCCGGCTTGGTAACGGAGTGGACCCTGGCCACAACCTTTGTTTTTGCCACGGCAGTGATCTGGTCACTCCGGTTCAGGGCAGGTGCGTGGAAAAGGATCAAGATGCTCAGGGAGCTGAATCCCTGAAATATGATGGGTGGCGGAGAATAACAGCGGTACAGGCAACATTCCGGTTCAGCGGCGTACCGATGCCGCTGAACCGGTTGTTGGCAGAGCGTTTTTTGCCGTCTTGTTAGAAGCCCTCGAAGACAATTATGCCATGATCAGGCAAGGTCGAAACGGTCAAGGTTCATGACCTTATTCCACACCTTTACAAAGTCGTGCAGGAACTTTTCCTGGGAGTCCCCACTGCCGTAGACTTCCGCCAGGGCACGGAGCTGGGAGTTGGAACCGAAGATGAGATCGACACGGGTCCCGGTCCACTTGAGTTTGCCTGTGGCGCGATCACGCCCCTCGAACAGGTCATCGGCTTCCGAGGCCGCCTTCCAGACCGTGCCCATGTCGAGCAGATTCACAAAGAAATCATTGGTGAGCGTCTCCGGCCGCTCGGTGAAGACGCCGTGCCGGGACTGTCCGAAGTTGGCGTTCAGGACGCGCAAGCCGCCAAGGAGCACCGTCATCTCCGGGGCGGTCAGGGTCAACAATTGGGCACGATCAATCAGCAGTTCCTCCGCCGATACGCTGTATCTGGTTTTGAGGTAGTTACGGAACCCGTCCGCTGCCGGTTCGAGAACGGCGAACGCCTCCACGTCGGTCTGCTCCTGGGTTGCATCCGTGCGTCCCGGCGCAAAGGGCACGGTCACTTTAACGCCGGCATTCCTGGCGGCCAACTCGACAGCCGCGCATCCTCCCAGAACAATCAGGTCGGCCAGCGAAACCATCTTCCCGCCGGTCTGGGCGCTGTTAAACTCTTTTTGGATTTGCTCAAGGGCCTGCAGCACAATCTGCAGTTGGGCTGGTTGGTTGACGGCCCAATCCTTCTGGGGCGCGAGACGGATGCGGCCGCCGTTGGCTCCGCCCCGTTTGTCAGAGCCGCGGAACGTGGATGCCGATGCCCAGGCCGTGGAGACCAGTTGGGGTATAGACAGTCCCGCAGCAAGGATCTTGCCCTTGAGGGTGGCGATGTCCTGCCCGTCAATCATTTTATGGGTAACTGCCGGGACAGGGTCTTGCCACAATAGATCTTCCGCAGGGACCAGAGGGCCGAGATAGCGCGAGCGCGGTCCCATGTCGCGGTGGGTCAGCTTGAACCACGCCCTGGCAAAGGCGTCCGCGAATTTCTCCGGGTTCTGCTGGTAGCGCCGCGCAATCGGCTCGTAGATCGGGTCGAAGCGCAGGGAGAGGTCTGCCGTGGTCATCATCGGCCGGTGCTTCTTCGACGGGTCGTGGGCGTCAACCACCATGTCCTCTTCGGCCACGTCCCTGGCCAGCCACTGATTCGCGCCGGCCGGGCTCTTGACCAGCTCCCACTCGTATTTGAACAGCGTGTTCAGATAGCCCATGTCCCATCTGGTGGGGTGCGGCTTCCAGGCGCCCTCGATGCCGCTGCCGATGGTATCGCCCCCTTTGCCGCTACCGAAGCTGCTACTCCAGCCAAGTCCCTGCTCCTCGATGCCGGCCGCTTCGGGCTCAGGCCCCACATGGGACGCAGGGCCGGCACCGTGGCACTTGCCAAAGGTGTGCCCGCCGGCGATCAGTGCAACAGTCTCTTCATCGTTCATGGCCATGCGGGCGAAGGTTTCGCGAACGTCGCGGCCCGATGCGACCGGATCCGGGTTGCCATCCGGCCCTTCCGGGTTCACGTAGATCAGCCCCATCTGCACGGCAGCGAGAGGATTTTCCAGATCCCGGTCACCGGAGTAGCGGCTCTTGGGTTTGTCGCTCGTAGCCAGCCATTCCTCTTCGCCCCCCCAGTAGACGTCTTCTTCAGGCTCCCAGATGTCCTCGCGCCCGCCGCCAAAGCCGAAGGTCTTGAAGCCCATGGACTCCAGGGCGCAGTTGCCGGCAAGGATCATCAGGTCGGCCCAGGAGATTTTCCTGCCATACTTCTGCTTGATCGGCCAGAGCAAGCGGCGCGCCTTGTCGAGGTTGACGTTGTCGGGCCAGCTGTTGAGGGGCGCAAAACGCTGGTTGCCGGACCCTGCGCCCCCGCGGCCGTCGCCGGTGCGGTACGTGCCTGCGCTGTGCCACGCCATTCTGATGAAGAGCCCGCCGTAGTGACCGTAGTCAGCCGGCCACCACCCCTGGGAGTCGGTCATCAGCGCATTAAGGTCCTTCTTCAAGGCCTCCAGGTCGAGTTTCCTGAATTCCTCGGCATAGTTGAACCCCTCGCCCATCGGGTTAATCATATTAGAATTCTGCTGAAGCATCTTCAGGTTCAACTGGTTCGGCCACCAGTGCTGGTTCGGCGTGCCGCTGTTGGCAGTAGGTTTGTCAACTACGCCCGTTACCGGGCACTTGCTATCTTTACTCATCTAAGCTCTCCTTTCAGGTTTGGCTTTGTACAGATAACGGACCAGGCTTCGTAATCCGGTAAAATTGCTCGCCTCCATATTCAGCATCATAATCCGATACCGAGCCTTTTTCCGGCTCACCAAAACCTATATCAGCAGTGTAGTCGCTTCTGTTCAAAGTACAAGTGGGGGCTAAAACTGAGACCGTCAGATGTTGAAGTTCTGCGGGGTAAACCATGATGAAATCGGCTTGTTCTCGCTTTTCAGGGCGCAGGGAAGGAACTGTGTCTTGGCACGACATCAATATATGAAATGATCAGGTTGAAGGTGCCCGGTTTAACAAAGGTACAAGCGGCGGCACACGTATCGAGTTGACCCACGGCTGAACAACCAGGACCTGACGCACATTTGAATTCAGTGGACTTTCCCCGTGAGCGAATGCTAGACTTCCAGGGTAAACTCGATCTATTTCAAGCCGTTGCACAGAAATCCCGACGGACTATTTTACCGTCACATCCCTGCCTGCCCGAGAGAGATGATGCTGCCGGACCTGTTTGAGGGAGCCTAGTAATGATACCGCTCAAAGACTATCGCCCCACCCGCTCCTTTCCCATCATGACGGTGCTGCTCATCGCCCTCAACGTGGCGGTGTTCATCCAGGACCGCCTCACCGGCCACTATGAGGTGGTGCGTGTGCATACCGGCGAAGGGATCGTGCGGGCCAGGGAGTTCGTGGGCGGCCTCTCAAGCCACCTGTCCCTGGTGCCGCTTCACCTTACTTTTCATCCCCTGCTGGCGTGGCCGACCATCTTCACCTCCATGTTCCTGCACGGCAACTGGCTGCACATCGGCTCCAACATGCTGTTCCTCTGGATCTTCGGCGACAATATCGAGGACACCCTCGGCCGGTTCCGCTTCATCGTCTTTTATTTCCTCTGCGGCTTTGCGGCGGCCGTGGCCCAAGTCCTGAGCGATCCCACCTCCACCATCCCCATGGTCGGGGCCAGCGGTGCCGTGGCGGGGATACTGGCCGCCTACCTGATGCTCTTCCCACGAACCATGGTCCTCACCCTCATCCCGATCTTCATCTTTTTCACGACCGTCCAGATCCCCGCTTACCTGATCATCGGTTACTGGGCGCTGCTCCAGTTCCTCAATGCCTATCTCCTGAAAGGAGGGGGCATGCTGCAGGGGGGCGGCATAGCCTACTTCGCCCATGTGGGGGGCTTTACCGCCGGGATTCTGCTGCTCATGCTCATGGGAGGCAAGCGGCGTCAACCGCATTCGCGGTGATCTGATTATCGCCGGTAATCATCACTATTTTGATGCCTTCGGCATGTAAACCACGAATGGGTCTCCCGCGTTGATACCCAGGCTTTCCAATAGAATTACGGCATCCGAAGCGACCCTTCAGTGCGGATTCGTCATCACTCCTCCGACTCCTCCGACTCCTCCAGTTCGGCCAGAGCCGGCTCAACCCTGTGACCCCGCTGATCATTTATCCTTCCGGTAGTGTTCTCTATCAATCTGGACAACTTGTCTGCTGCACCGTTGACGGCCCGCTCCAAGGTTGTGTCCTGATGAGTGGCAACTAAGGGCTGACGGCCTTCGAGCCGAGCTTCCATAACGCATCGCTGCCCGTTTTTGCCCTCTTTTTTGTCGCTGTTCTCATCGCTCAGGTAAACCTCCACCCGAGTAATATGATCGCTGAACCGGCTCAGGGCATGTTCGATTTCGCTTCTGACATAGGCTGCCAGAGCCTCGTTACCTTCGATGTTACGGTCAGTATTGATTTGGATCTGCATTGTGCTCTCCCCTTTGGTTTCATGTAGCAAATCGTACTCGACTGATGCCAAATGTTTCATCTAAACTCGTAGCGGCCTCCCGCATTTCCAGTCATAAATATCTCCTGTATGGATTTTCGCATAGTTATGATTGTGGACCATCATTTACTGTCGCTCTTTGAAACCCGCCCCTATCCTATACACATACGAACCTGCCGCAAATGAAACAGAAGAGGCCGGCTTGTCGGTGTTTATGTTGCCTTCGGAAAATCAACTCCTCGCGAAACAGCTTCCCACGAAGAGAACTCCTTATGCAGGTTTTGGAGTTTTGCCGTTGCTGCCTCATAAGCATCATTACCAAGAAGAAGATGGTGTGGCGGATTTGTAGACTCGACCACCTGGAGAATTGCCTGTGCCGCACGCACCGGATCTCCTGCTTGTTTGCCGGATATTGCGCGCACGTTACTTCGCCAGGCACCTGCCGTTGCCGCGTAATCGGTAATATGCTGTTTACTTTCGTTTGCCGAGCGCCCGGCCCAATCGGTGCGGAATCCGCTCGGCTCGACCAGCATCACTTTGATACCGAGTGGTTCCACTTCCTGCCAGAGTGCTTCGGACAAACCTTCGACCGCGAATTTAGTCGCGTTGTAGAAGCCGACTGCCGGAAATGAACAAAGTCCGCCGATGGATGAAAAATTGACGATGAATCCTTTACGCTGTTTGCGCATTCCCGGCAAAACCGCCTGAATCATCCGGCTCAGGCCAAATACGTTGATCTCGAACATTCGACGCACCTGATCCTCTTCACTTTCTTCTACGGCCGCAAAGTAGCCAATGCCCGCGTTATT
>Ga0172380_10004729_pt1 | contig 17186 bp, 33 predicted proteins | sample Leawe162metaG_FD_119747 | JGI IMG/M metagenome (GOLD analysis project Ga0172380, IMG submission 119747) | Leachate microbial communities from a municipal landfill in Southern Ontario, Canada - Leachate well 162 metaG | ecosystem: Engineered > Solid waste > Landfill > Unclassified | place...
CCCGCATGAATCCTGTTTTCTTGTTTCTGTAGTTGCCGACTACAAAGACCGCGAACCGATTATCATTCAGAGCGTAGCAACACGACTCTATGATATTCTCATACATCCGCTTGAACGTTGCCCAATCGACGTTGGAAAGATCGCGGTTGTGGCACGAGTACCGCTCCAAATCGCCATAGGGTGGACTTGTGAGGCAGAAGTCGGCGGATGCAGGAACTTTGTAAAGTTCGCAGTCCGGGTTGGTTGAATCGCCGTGAAACCATTCGGGATGATTTGGTCCATCTACGCCGCACTTTTCAATCTGGGCTTGGTTGGATTGCACTTGTTCAGGGTTCAGATCGCATCCCAGGTACTTCATGCCCAGGACGGACGCGACGATACCTCGTACCGATCCCCCGCAAAACGGATCGATTACGGTTCCCCCGGGCGGACAAAAAAATCTATACAACATCTCGCACACAACCGGGTCGAAAATACTCGACTTCTGGATCTTGTGATTTCCGTTCGCGTCATTGATCGGCATGTCCGTTTTGAAGGTTAGCCGATCCTTCCGCCCAACTTCCGATTCAATTCCCAGCTTGAGCCATTCAGCCTTTCGCCTCATAAACCACGCTTCTCGAGAATTCCAGACGCTATAAGGGGGTAGCCCGAAGCGGCTGTGAAGGCGCGAATGTGATTTCTTAATGTCAGCGAACAAACCCTTACGACCCGTTGGTAATGACATCGAAGATCCTTTCACTGAAGCGGTTTCATTCCTAGCCGCTTGCGTACCTGATTGCGGAGTGTCCTTTCCGCGCTCTTGCCCCGATTGATGTCAAGATCCGTGTGGACCTTTCCGTAGACCGCTTCCCGATGTAGCCGGTAACACACGCTCGCACGTTCGTGGTATGCAGGTGTTGCCATCGCATCGGTTCCTACGGCTGTTCGCTGCATCGCCGTTTCACTCCACGGGTAGGCCCGGTTTTCTTTTTAGTACTCAACTTATCGTACAGGAATTTTCCAACGCTTCCTGATTGCTTCGACGCCCTTTTGAATGGTTTCGTTCAGATCGAAGCCAAGCTCCCTGTACATGTTCGGGGACAGGTAGCAGTTGAGCGCCCTGGTGATGTCTTCCTTCTGCTTTCCTAGCTGCTGGAAGCGCGCGGCAATCGCAATCGCTTTCTTGTGGTTGCCTTCCAGCATTGCCGCACGCAGTTCAGCCAGACGATCCTTTGTCTGTTTCATTTGCAGAGTTCCGCCACGCTCTTGGGCGACTTGATTGCGACCTTGAGCATCGCACGGATTACAACGCTCTTGGCCGCGCCAGTTCGCTTGATCATGGTTCCCACGGCATCCCACGCTTCCTTGTCCATTCGTACCCCGACGTGGATCGTGTCCTTGCCTAGCCTGGGTCGTCCGTGGCCAAGAGAATTCTGGTTCCCCGGCTGGCCCCCGGCTTTGCGCTTGATCTTCGTCTTTGCCATTTTCCTTCTCTCCCTTTTGTTTTACTGCACCGAAAACAGCATAGGCGGCGGTTGTTCTATTGTCAAACAAAAAACGAAACGAGTCGGTATTTAAATATACCGCAGAGTTTGATGCTTTTACACATACTCCAAACACGCCTGTGATCAGCGTGTTGGAATTCTTCCCCCACGTCCGTCCATCTGGAGATTAGTTGCGATTTGAATTGTAGTTTGTACATATGTTTTCTTGGTTTCTCAATAGGGACGCATTTGGAAGTAAAAACAGGGCGCACCACATGTAGTTTTTTTATCGGCGGTTTTGATTTTAGCTTTGCCCCTGCTTTTTGTTTGCTTCTTTGTTTAGCCTTCTTCAGTAATTCGAGATTCGCGTTAGCCGTGGCAAGATCCACCTTGTTCCCGCTCGCGTCGATTTCCCCGGCTTGGTGACAGGAAAAACAAAGCGGAACCAGTCCCGAAAGATTTTTTCCTGTAAGCGTGTCTTTTTCGTAGTTGGTGTGGTGGACGCATGTTGCCCAATCTTTGCAGATTCGACAGCGATTCTCCAAGGCCAACACCTTGGCACGAATCCCCGCCCATAGATGTGAGCGTAGATAGTCGGCATAATCATCGAACCCCATTTTTTGAATGAGGTTATTACGTTTGTAGTACGGTCTAAAATCCACGACAATCCTTTCCACTTTGAGACAATGCCCTACCCCGAAATACATTTTGTATTTGAGAGTACGGGCTACCCCTTTTTAGTTTCTCTATGGTGCGCCCTTATTACTTATTCTCAATAGCGCTTATACGCGAAAGCAAAAGCGTAGCGCTTTTTATGGCGTGGTCGACCAGAGCTTCGGGCGGAATGTCCTTCGCACAAGGATTCGACAAGTTCGCGCAAAAGATTTTCAGGGTGAAGTATTCCAGCTTTGAAAGCCCGGGGTCGGTGTGAATCTTTGCAATGGGAAATGCTCTGGCAATGCCCACGTCGGGAGCAGGTTCGGTCGCCGTCAGCCGCGCTTCCAGCATGGCGCGAAGCTCTGCCTGTTGTGCGGGCGTCATGTTGTGGTACTCAACTTTTTCCTTGTCGGAAAGGTTCCCAAATATTTCCAGCCACGTAAAATTTTTCATACAGACCCTTTCGGAAGCCGCGCCGCAGAAAAAAAATCGGAACCCCCTCGGAAAAAAATCGAAACCCCTAAAAAATTTTAAAATTTTCGCCTTTCTTGCGCCTTTCCGTTGCCCCCTCTTACACCTTTGTACCCTTGTGTCTTCCGACAAAAACAGTTCGGTAAACCAACGACGCAGCCCGCTACGTTCGATGCGGCAACGTAGCGGGTTTGAACGTCTGAAGGGTTAGCGTTGCGCGCTAGAAAGGCACAAGCGCCACACACTCGCGCAATTCGCTCACAGCCTCTCGCGCCAGTTCGGTTGAGCGGCAACGCCGCGTTAGCGTAAGCGTGTGCCAGTGGGCATGCCCGTAGCACGCGCCCGAAAATGAATTGTCGCCGGTTTGATAGGTAAACGCCTTGCCGTCCGTGGTCGCGAGAGTGACGCTCATTGCAGGCGTATCGTCGTTGGGATCGTCACTCGCGCGATATTCATCGCTGATTTGCGTCTTCAGTTCGCGCAAAAGCGCTGTTACGTTTTTCACAGTCAACTTACACATGGGTTTTTTCCTTTTTTCTGGCATTCACCAGGTTGCGAAAACAGGGGGAGCGCTCCCCCTGTTGTTCAAATGAACGACCTAATCGCCGATACGCCGATAGACATAGACGCAATCGGAGCGGCGCGCCAGCGGGTTGCACATGCGCCACATGTTCGATTCAAAAACATCGTGGCCAATCACGCGACGCGCCTTCCATTCGTCCATTTTGCCTTCCAGGAATTTCCGGATCACGTTCTTAATTTTCCAAGGTTGCATGGCGTTTTTTCTCCCCCTGCGGTTTTGTGGCCGATTCTGAAAATGCCGCAGGGAACGTTCCCTGCGGCATTTGAAAGCTAACTCCCGTGCATGTATTCCCGTAATTCCCGAACTGCATCTTCGTCCGCGTGGTCATTCGTTTCGTCGTCGTCGGATGATTCAAGGTCAAACGAGCACGTGTAGTCGCCGTCGGGCGTCAAAAAGCATTCGTGTCCGCCATTGCTGCACATGCGGAGCATTTCCACCCATGCCCAAATTTGCTCGCACAGCATTTCCGTGTTGCGCTCCTTTGCGCGGCATAGCGCGCGATAGTAGGTGCGCAGACAGAATTCATCGCCGATACCCCTATTCGCTCCACGCGGACACGACGCAAGCCACGTGGCATAGATTGCATGGATATCCGTTTCATCCATGTTGCAGAGATTTTCGTACGCGTTCGCGTATGCGTCGTTCGTATGCGACCACTCCCATGCCATTGTCGTTTCTCCCCTATCCGTTGTGCAGAGCGTTCGCTCCGCTGACACCCTATCTATACCATGCATCGGCTGTTTTAGTCAAACAAAACCGAAATAAAATAAAATTTAATTTTGTTGCAACAAAACCATGGGCTGGAGCGTATACACAGGTAGGAAACGCGTTGAACGGCGCGGCATTCCTGGGAAGTGCTGCCGAAGTAGACTCTTGAAGGGGAGTGGATGCCATGAATACAGTCTGGACTGCCAGTTTTCCGACCATGGATGAGTATAGCACAAAAGCCGAATATCTAGGACCGTTGGAACTGGAAGATGCGCCGAACTGCATCGGCGGTTTTGAAATTCTGGCAACCGACAAACGGTTAATTTTCGGTGGGGTGTGCAACGTGGGTTTTCTGGAAAGCGGTTACATGGAACTGGAGGAATACGAAACATTGGAGGAAGCGATTTCCGAACTCGTGGAGGAATTAACCGTCTACTATACAGACGGCCCCAGGTACGTGTCGCGGATTGTCTGTAATGAACGCATGTAGCTTGATTCAAGGGTGGGGTTTCTCCCCCACCCTTCCAACAAAACCGCGCGAATGCGCCAGAAAGGCGGTTACTAGCATGCCAATACCGATACGCTTTAGACCTACTCCCGACATGTCCGCTATCCCAGAGCAAACGCTCTGGGATGCACCAATCATTATCGCGGATAGGCGCACGCTAGCATCCACGCTGCGCGCGATAATGTGCCAGCACATGCCGTGCACCTATGTCCAGGCCGGTACGGTTGCGGAATCTATCCTATGGCGCGGTGTACATCCTGCCATGGATGCAGACTGGCGCAATTTTCTGGCAATAATTTCGCCTTGCGAACTGTATGCGCGCGCATGGGATATTGCTCACGGAGCGTACGGCACTATCCTGGGCAGCGACGGAGCGGAGCACGCATACCGTATCGGGTACGACGGCAGGGTGATTTTGCCGCGCGTATACGTCCAGCATGCACACTATCGCGCCAACGAGTACGCACACTGCATCGGTATATCGGCCACGCCAGACGACGGCGTGCGCATCACGTACCAGGGTAGCGGCAGGGTTTTTTCATGCGACGCGAAATTTCTTCGCGTCGTTTCGTCCGAAGAAATTTCGCGATTTGGGGGAGCATTCTAAACATGGAAACGTTTACGCGTGTGGTGGTTACGTGGGACGGTTGGACGAAAACAATCGAAATGTCCAACCAAGGTCCGCCGATCACCCGGCGAACCGTTCGCGCTGCTATCGGTCGCATCCTGGGCATTCGGTTCTGTGTGCCGTTCACATTTCGGAAAGTCTAAATAGTTTAACAATAACGATTTAGAAGATAGTTCGGAATAAAATTGATTTTGTTTGACTAAATCAGCGGACACGTGGTATACATACATCGGAAGCAAGGCGCTTCTAACCCTTGCCCGTGGGGAATCGGGCACAAAGGATGAAAAGACCATGAACGACAACAGCGTTTTGACCCAGGCGTCCCACCAATGGCGCACTCGCCCAAGTGACCAGCGGTTTACGTCCTTGCTGGAATTGAATGCCGCGACACTGCATGCGAAAACGTATGCGCGTGGTAGCGTGGTCCCGTCCCGTTCGCTGACTGCCGTTCCCGTCGACGGAGATCACAATGCCCTGGTGGTGCGCGGCCCCAATGGAAATCACGCGCAACTGACCCACTGGTCATTCAACCAGCTTGCGCAACGGAGCGGTGCGCCCGCCGGTTATCTGCGCAATCTCCCCGGTCCGCTCGCTGCGGATTGTGTCAACTATGGTTTGATCAGTCGGGACGTCGACGACGTTGGCGTACTGCTGCACAAAAACGGGGGGCCAACGGAATTGCGGGCTGTCACGGGCCCGAATTACGGGCGAATTTGGAATCACACTATAACAGCGGCGCTCGTGGCGCGCTTCGGGGACGGACTGACCGGCGATTTCCGCGTTCCCGGCGAATTCGGCAAGGCAGTTCCAATCACGAAAGAAAATACCACGCTCTACGCCAGTGACCGCGATATGTTCGTCTTTTTAGCGGACGAAGTGCGCCGTATCGAAATTCCGAATCGGCGCGACGGACAGAGCGGTAGTCTTGCCCGTGGTTTTTTCGTGTGGAATTCCGAAGTCGGCGCACAGACGTTCGGCATCGCAACATTCCTTTTTGACTACACCTGCAGCAACAGAATCGTCTGGGGGGCCGAGCAGTTTAGGGAAATCAAAATCCGGCATACGGTTAGCGCACCTGACCGTTGGGTTGAAGAAGTCGCGCCCGCTTTGGTCGCATACGCGGAGAGCAGCACAGACGGCCTGGAAAGCGCAATCAATGTGGCGCGCGCCAAAATGATTGGTACGCAGGACAGGGTGGACGAATTCCTGAAAAAGCGCTTCACCGCAAACCAGGCCAAGGCGATTTCGGCCGCGCACATGGCAGACGAGCAACGCCCCATTGAATCTCTGTGGGATGCAGCGACCGGCATTACGGCGTACGCGCGCGGCATCCAGTGGCAAGATGAGCGTGTTACACTGGAGCGAGAGGCGGGCAAGATGCTCTCGCTCGCAATCTAGCGGCATGCTGGCCCAGGGGATCACTCCCCTGGGCTTTTTTGAAATCAAAATATTCGTTTAAACGACTAATAAAAAACGATCCTATAAACCGTTGAACAGAATCGACTTGGAAGATAGTTTCAGATTCTATCGAAATTGTTGTAGTAAAACGGCTAGCTGGAGCGTATATATAGGTGTGGGGAGCGTGAACGCGAACCCCCGAAAACCCCGGTGGAGAAACGAAAATGCAGACTGCAATCAAAACACCGATCATTGCGACCGTGTGTGTGAAAGCGCCGAAATCAGGTGGCGGGAAATTCCGCCACGCCGTCGACGTTGTGATTTTCGACGGCGTGAAAATGCCGCGCGTCGAAAAAAACCGGGCGAAGTACATCACTGTGCGGCGCAACGTGGATGCACGCTACCAGGGGCCGCGCAGCGCATGCGGTATGGCGTACGCTGCTGCGCGCGAACTGGCGCGTGCTATCCGCGCGCAGAATTACGCGGACGGCGTGAACTGGTAAAAAAGCATTCTTCCAAGCTGTTGAACATAAACAGCTTGGAAGAATCTTCCAGAATCTTTAGATTTTGTTTGACTAAATCGGCTGTGCTGTGGTATTATCCTTGTGTCAGCGCACTGAATGGTGCGCACAGAAAAAAGGGAAACGACCATGCTGAACGCCAAAAGCCAAAACACTAGTGCCTACCGCCGGGAACTGGCGGCGCAACCGACTACGCGCCAGACGGGCTTTACGCGCGCTGTATCGACCCTGGTGAGCGTCCCGGCCACGAAACCTATCGCAGCGCCGAAAATCGAAAACAAACCCGTGGTGGCGCTCCGCTATACGTTTTTCGTGTCCACCACGTTCCCGAATATCTAGGATCGTTCAAACGCCCTGGGAACTGTCCCAGGGCGTTGCCAACAAAAACCGCGCGAATGCGCCGAAGGAAAAAACCATGGAACGCATAGAGCATATCAAACTTTGGGATAAACTGAAAAACGCGGGGATTGTACGCGCGCGTTTTATCCCCGACGAATTCGCGACGTTTGATGATTTGTGTGGGGATACATACAACCCAAAGGCAAATCCGGATATTTCGGCCGATCAACTGGCAAAGGAAAAACGCGCGTTTCGCTCCCTGGTTGCGCGGGAAGGTGTTTTTGGCTACGTGTCGGAATACTGGAATGGGGACGCGTGGATGCACGCGGATAGCGTATGGGGATTTGTCGGCGAAGATGCACACGGCTACGCCCAGGACATTGAAAGCGGAGCGATTGCGGCCGCGCGGGATTTCTACAAATCCGCACCGGGGAAGCTTTTTGCTGCGCGTTTCATGGAAGCGCTTGCGGAAATTTCAAAATAAATTTAATTTTGTTGCAACAAAACCACGTGCTCGCGCGTTCTAATTAATGTGCGGATTGAATGCTCCGCACCAGGAAAACAAACGCGCCAACGGCGCAAGGGGAATAAAATGGCATTGCATGACGAAATCAAACGCGCAGAAGAGATCGGCGTTGAACTGACCGTCTTGGGTAAATTGGCAGAGGTTGCTTTCCTGGTGGAAAACAACACGCCGTTGCGCGGTGCTGAACTGGCCAGTCTGCGCGCGCTACTGGCCCATATCGACAACACCCAGAAAGCGCAGCAATTCCGTCTTGCTGGCGAAATTCCGTCCGCTCTGATGTGCGAGCGCAAGGCAAACCATGAGTACAAAAAGCTTCCGTCCGAATTGCGCTGGTAACAGCGAAAAAACCGTATCTTCTAAGCCGTTATCGTTCAACGGCTTAGAAGATAGTTTTATTTTCTATCCGGATTTGTTGAAACAAAATCGAATCTGTAGCGTATATACATGTGTGAGCGCTGCGAACGCAGACGCCGAAAAAAGGGGAGAGTTTGAAAATGACCAAAATCGCCGAAGCCAAAATGCTGGCAACCCGCTACGCCAACGCACTGGTCGCAGAAATCCAAAATGATAATGAAGCCGCAATGTGGCGCACGATGCAAAAGCGCATCGCCGAGCAAGCCATGCGCGCTGGGCTGGTGATTGCCACCGAAGGCGACGAGGATGCGCCGGTGACGGTGACGGTCAGCACGGTGAGCGGCGCGGTGCTCGCTAGCGTCACCCAGGACTGGCGCTAACGCGCCTTGCAGGGAGCGGAAAAACCGCTCCCTGCAAGATGTTGTACAATAACGACTTGGGAGAACGTCCAAAATAAATTTAATTTTGTTGCAACAAAATGATCGGCTAGAGCGTATATACATGTGTAGAGTGGATGCGGCAAACGAACCCTAGCGGAGAGAGAAAATGAAAAACGCCAACGAAAACCGGGATGCGGTGACAGAGCGGCAGACGGTCGCCGAAATGGCCCAGGAACGCGCCAACGGGCAGCGCTGCATGGAAATGCCGTGCATCCGGCCGCACAACGCCTTGGACGTGCGCTACATGGCCCACGAGCACGTGCGGCGCATGCAGGGTGGCATGATCAGCAGCGCATCCCTGTGCATCCACACGGCGGATATGCAGATGAGCACGCGCAGCACCTGGGCGCACGCCGCAAGCCACTACGCCAAGGCGCTCGCCTACGCCGTGGGTATCGGTCACGGTGACTACGCTATCGCCCAGCGCGTCGGGCGGGTCTTGCGCGGCAGCCTGGACGCCTAGGAACGCGTCAAAGGCCTAGGAGTGGTTCCTAGGCCTTTTCGGCAAAACTCTGCACCACACGCGCGGCAAACGCGCAGAAACGGCATCCCCCATGAAAACGCGGACGTGGTATTCATCCATGCACGGATTCTCGCTGCGAATTACCCGGGCAGACGTAGTGGCGTGCGGGCATCCTGGGGAGTGCGACGCAGACGTTGAATGCGCAGTGAAAAAACCCTACTTGGCGCGCCAGTTCGCAGCGCTTGATCCTGCGAAGGTCAAAGCCGAATTGCGTGAATACGGGGCATGGGATGAAAAGGGCCTTGCCAACGCCCAGGAAAACGCGTTGCGTTTGCTGTGGTGCGCATGCTGCGAACTGTCTGAAGATATTCACGCTGCAAAATAAATCTTAGATTCTGTTTGACTAATTCGACGGGCTGTTGTATTATCCTTGTGTCAGCGCTGAATGGCGCTGCGAAAAGGCGACCATGAAAGGGAAACGAAAATGAAACTAACGCGCGCACAGACGATACGGTTCAACAAACTGTCCACCACGGCGCAAAAGCACGTGGTGGAAATGATCAGCAACATTGAAGCGGACGGAATTATTCGCGCGCACGTTAGCGCCGCGTCGCTGCTCGCATATTGCACCATGAACTGCGCGTCTGATCAAAACGAAGGGGAAATCGCTTGCGAGCCGAATATCGACCGCTTGAACGCGGTTATCGACGCGTTTGACTTCTGTTTTTGTGGCAACGGCGTTGCCCTTCAGCAGCAAGTTTGGGGCATCTCCGATGCATGCATCGGCTGGGAACGTCGCGAAGAAAATTACAAGGTTCTGTCGGGATTCTTGGGCGTTTACGCATAAGACTAACACGATAACAAATAACAGCGGAGCGGACCTATGACCAGGATTGGATTTTCCTACGCATGCGGTTGCGTAGGAACGATGGAAGTGTGGCCACGGGAGGGCCTTCGGCCTGCGCGAATTCAGCGAGCGGAAAAACAATTGTGCCCAGGATGCGCCGACGCGTGTTACAAAATGGCGCCATGGAAGAATCGTACGCCTAACCGCAGGCTGAACAAAAGGCAGATAGACGCAATTGGGGACGGGTTCAAAGATTTACTGTGATCATGCATGTGTTGCATACTCAAACAACTCCCTGGTGCTATAACAGCACCAGGGAGCTTTTCATGCGGACAATTTCTGTCACTGTCATGGCCCGTCGCGTCGGGGCGATTGGTATTTTCCAGCACGTTCGATTCCTGGTTGATATTCCATTCCCGATTTTGCCTAGCATCGTTGGATCAATGCACGAAATCGCGTCTGATCATGCAAGGGATGCATGGTATAGGAAATATGGTTCAGCCTGGGAAAAAGGACCGTTGCCGATCATGTTCAAGAGTTGAACGGGAAAATGAAGGCAGTTCGGGAAACGTGGTCGGGGAGGTTTATTCCGGTACTGACTACAGATGCACAGCCAATGAACGTGGCACAATCCAGCACAATACCCAAGCCGATAGACTGTTTACCGGACAAACACCCCCATAAACCCCAGATTTAGACTGCCCGTTGCACTGTTTCCCAAACGAACGTTTTCATAGGAGAAATCGCCCATGTAGTGCTAGTGAACGTTGTATATCCCGACACTGTTATTTGATGTATATCCCATTTACCCGTTGCATGTATATCCGGGGTGTGATATACATGGTTCTAAGGGATGTATATCCGGGGTGTGATATACATGGTTCTAAGGGATGTATATCCGGGGTGTGATATACATGTGTAGTCTGAGGCAACAAGGGATCAATCATGGGTCGCAAGGATCAGGGTCTTTTTGTTCGGGTAGACGACGAAACTGTAGCGGCATTAAACACCTTGGCAGGTGTAGCGGGCACTAAGAGCAAAGCGTTACGCGTAGCGCTGTTGTTATGCGCAACAAAGCTAGGGGCATACAGGAAGGCTTGCTCTGCACAGCCGAGTGCCTTACCTACGGAGCGTGTAGAACCTGCGCAGAAGGCAAGCAATGTAGCACCACCGAACAAGCGCCGATCACGGCTGGTGGACGATGAAGAAGAAAGCATCATAACAATATCAAGACCGTATCCGGATTGAACGTCTGTAGTCTCAAGCAACAGAAGTTTGTCTGTATATACAACACTGTGATATACAAGAATCATCATATGTATATCACAGTGTTGTATATACAGACGTTTGTATATCAAACGTGGTGAAAATCGACGTTGTTTTATGCAACGTTTGGTGGCTGAACGTTCGGCTTTTGAACACCCCACCCCACTGTTGCGTATAGCTACAGGGCACTATGAGCGGCGGGGGTCGCTCGAATAATTTTTCCAAAATTTTCAATTAGTCTATTCTCAAGTTCATATAAACACTCTATAGAGGGAACAAGAGCCGCCTAGGATCAGTTAACACCCCCAATAGCTAGCCGTCGCACAGGCTGTAAAAATCCCCGACCGGGTTTCCTGAACAGCTTCCATTTTTCTGGATCGATTTAAATTCCTGGCAAAAATTGGATTTTAAAAAATTTCGGGTAAAATCGCAAATGGTCAAGTTGAGGCTCTTGCTGAAAGGGGATTAAATTCATGGAGTACGCCAAGATCATCAAGAATCCTGTGGTCGGCTTCGATGTCGTCTGTTGGGATGGATGTAGTCCGGGGTACGACACCTTAATCGATACCCTATTGACGCAGCGTCCAAAAGAGGATGCCGTCTATTTCCTGGAAGGACACGGCTACGAACGCTGCAACAGTACCGATGTTGCGTGGCAGAAGAAACCCCGGGTCAATCCTGACAAGCTGTTGCCACGCGCCAAGGTCGATGTCGTCCACAACAGCGAGCGCCAAACCCTGGAAGTCAGCGGCGCGATGTTCATCTACATCCCAATGACGGCAGAAGAACGGGCTTTCATGAACGTTTCGGATACCCCGGGGCAGTGCTGGCGAATTTCAATTAGGAAAGGATCTTGAGATTATGAACCCGGATCAAGAAAAAATCGTGGGCGTCGCGAACATTGTGGCGTCCTTGCATAATCTGGCGCGCTGCAACGATTCCCTAATTGGATTTGTTCACGTGGCGGGACTGCGAGCGCAGAACGTCCACCACGCAATCAATGTGATCTTTGTCCAAGACGAAGAAATGCAGCGACAAGCCAAGAACACGCCGAAGGAAATTCAATCGTCGGGGTTTTGGCAGAAAGCTCATGCCCGGGACTGCGAGCATTTCAATCGGGCGATCAGTATCGGGTTGAAGCTCAAAACACGCGTTGCAGGACTACTGACGACGAAGCCGAAGACTTTGAAGTATGTGGAAACGACCCCGGCTATGATCGGCGCGGTCATGGACGTTCTCGCCAAACGGCGGAAAGGATTTTGAGATAGTGGTTCATTTTTATAAGAAGGTTCTGGAAGCCGACAACGAAATCATCGAAGACGAAGAATCGATGATCGTCGTGATGTCGGCGGACACATTTCACGAAATTCCAAATCTGGTTTCCGCGGATGCCCCGGCCATTCCCGGAATCTGCTGGCGGAACTGCGAACTGTTCCACTGGTGGGAACCTACGGATACCCCGGGCATTGTTCGCAAGCGCTGGCGTAAAATCAACCTTTTGAAAGGATCTTAGGAAAATGACTAAAAAGGAACTGCGTGAACTTGAGAACCACAAGGCGCGCAAGACGGCTGTGCGGAACTTCCTGAATGGGAAGATCGACTGCCACGGTTTGTGGATCGCGCTAAAGGATGCGGGCCTGGACGCTTGGGAAGCCATGATCGAAACGAACAAGCAGACGATGCGGTTCTGCGCTGCGAAGGGGATTTGACCATGCGTTGTGCACTCTGCGGGTTTGAAACTTGCCAGCGGCTTGGAAATGGGGATTTGGATTGCCGTGTCCCCAATCCGGAATTCGGCAAGCCGGGGCAACCGTCGTATTACGACCCCCACAAGTCGCCCAAGCCTTGGGAAATAGCCAAGAAGCGGGTGACGATCCCGGGCGGATGCCCGAACGACACCAACGGCGACGGGAACTGCGGGATGCCCACGTGTCCGCAGTGCCACCCCGAGAACATGCCTGAAGGATTTTTCGTAAATCTGTCGCCCCTGCGGATGAAGTATATGAACGCCGCGAAAACCTACGGCGTGTGCCTGGGCCATGGGAAAGCTCGACGTAATTGGGACGCAATGGAGCGGTGGAAGAGCGCATGTCTTGATGCCGGGGAACCCGTTCCCACGGATGCCGAAGTCAAAACACACGGACAGTTCAACGGGGAAGGAGCTTGCTGATGGACGCTCCCGAAGTTGGACGTATCTATAAAATGCGTCCTGAAAAGGAAAATGCTTTTCAGGACGACGTGTTCACAGTTATTGCCGAAGTGCGGAAGAACCCCAAGGGTTTGTTTTGGGTGCGCTATAAAATGGCATACGAGGTGACAACTAAGGACGGTGCCCGATACCGTATTGGCGACACAGTAAGCACTGAGTCGTGGAAGTTGTTCAAGCAAATTTACAAACCCACCAAGCACCTGCTTCGGATTACTTGAGGATTTGCTAATGGACACGCAGCGGAACGACTCTTTGAATCTGTCCACGAGCCGTGTAGGTTTCGTGACGGACATCCAGCCGCAATCGAAGTTCATCTTGGGATGTGCGTGGGATCTCAAGATTGATTTTGTGATCGAGCAAGATAAGGCGGGTGGAACCACGCGGAGCACCCATACGGTTTTTGACAAGACGTGCGAATCCCTGGAAGATGCAAAGGAAAACGCCAAAACGTTCCTGTTGGGCATCGCCAAGAATGCTCTGGATCTGACGTTTGAACTCATGAAGAAGGAGTAGTCGATGTCCGTTGAAGCCAAGATTATCCAGGATAGTGTTTCTGCGGGGAAGGTGCGCTTGAGCACCTTCCAACTGAAGTATCCGCGCGTCATTCACGCGGAACTATTAACGCACAGGCTGTTTTCTAGGAACTCAAGTTCCAGCCGGGCGATTCCGGTCGCCAAGTTGATCGATCAAGCGATCAATGATCCCGCCGTACCTGAATACTGGGGCAAGAACCAAGCAGGCATGCAAGCGGCTGAAGAGTTGGAAGGTGATGCCCTGGAGTACGTGAAAGCCCTTTGGTTCCGCGCACGCAACTACGCTGTCGATATGGCCCGGGAAATGGCCAAGTGGGGAGCGCATAAGCAGACAATCAACCGTCTGCTTGAACCCTTTACTCATATTTCGGTAGTTTTGACGGCCACGGAGTGGGACAACTGGTTTGAGTTGCGGGATCACAAGGATGCGGAACCCCACATCGCCAAGCTCGCGCGGTTGATGCGAAAGGCTATGGCTGAATCCGAACCCGCTTTCCGGACCACTGACGCGGCTTGGCCGTCAAGTTGGCATCTTCCCTACATTTCCCAAGAAGAACGCACGGGAAGGCCCGCGCTCGTGCTTGCGAAGATGTCTGTCGCGCGCTGCGCTCGCGTCTCATACCTTCGCCACGACGGCCAAACCCCATCAGAAGCCGACGATTTGACGCTATTCGACCGCCTGGTGGGATCAAAACCGCTCCATGCATCACCTACAGAGCACCAAGCGGTACCGATGTCTTCATGCACCAGCAGTTTTTGTAAAAACTTCAAGGGGTGGCAGCAATTTCGGTACTTTCTTGAAAAAGGGATGCTCCCAATTAGAGTATTTGCTCGGGATTTAAAAACTTAGGAAAGGGAATCATGGAAAACGAAGAGTTTTTGGCGAAGTTGGGTGCGGTTCTTGCCGAAATCACCCAAATGGACGTGCTTCGCGCCGATCTTTCAATGCGGGAGCATGAGTTGGAACAGGAACGGCAATCGGTGGAACTTCGCGCCAAGATGCGGGAGCATGATTTGGAACAGGAACGGCAGTCGGCGGCGCTTCGCACCAAGATCATTGCCGAGCGCGAAGCCAAGATCGATGCGCGGGAGAAGTCTTTGTCCCAAGTACGCAACCATTTGTCCATGGCGCGCACCCAGGTAAAGGCAGCGGAAGAAAGGGAAGCGGCTTTGGCCAAGAAGTTGACGGTCGGCGCTCTTCGGGCGGAACTTAACAAGTTCGAGGCTGTTCGGAAGGCTGCACAATTGGTTTAATGAAAAAGCCCCCTGGACCAGCAATCCAGGGGGCTTTTTCATTACCACACAAGCCCGTTGCCACTTGCTGAAGACGCCATGATACTGAATTCGGCGCCTAGGTAGTCAAAACCGTCGATGTAGTTAATTTTGAACATGGCGGGTGTGTTTGCCGCTGCTTTGAAGATCGTGACGTTCCCGATAGAGTTGGGATCGGTGTATGCGTCACAGAAAAAATTGGTATTCACGATGTCCGTGGCAGCAACGCCTGTGGCTGTACACAATACCCCTTGAACCTCAGCAAGCAGCGTGGGGATCAGCAGCGGCGCCGCACCAACAGTCCGTTTGTAGCCGAAGAGACGGAATTGCAGCGTTTCGTCAGCGGCGTCCGTTCCGAAAAGCGCAACATACATATCTTCCCACGCCCAGTCGTTCGGACCAAAAACTTTGACGGTCGCTGAGGTGGTAGGCGCGGTCGCTGACGGTGCGGGCGGGGTTGTGAAGTTCGCCTGGGTGCTGTTTACATCCAGCAGCTTGGTAGGCGTACGTACGATTTTTCGGTTTGCCAAATTCATCGGAATCCCCTTTCAAAAAAGACCCCGCGCAGTATCTTTTATTTGTGAGGGCTTGTCAAAATTTAAAATGATGCTATTTTCCGCTTCCAAGGCAAGGACGCCTGTTGGAAAGGGAAATACGTGCCAAAGCGCAAGAAAAAGCCCCAAAACGACTTGGAAATTGCGGCAATTGCCGCTTTGTCAGCGGATACCGACGATGAATTGGAAAAACCGGGTCGCGGATACAACCACAAATGGAATGATGCTTTAGCGTTCCGAATCAACAATTTGGCGCGTTCCGGCATGAATTATACCCAAATTGCTGAGGATTTGGGTATAAATGTTGAGACTTTCGCATATTGGCGCAAAACCAAAGCTCTCGTTCGAACGGCCCTTCAGGATGCCAAGGACCACCCGGTTCAGAAGCCGTTTGTCGACTCTATGGTCCCTAAGAAAGCCACATCTTTCAAAGACTACATATACCTGCACCTGCCCGAACATTTGAAGCAGGTTTGGGACGCTATGCAAAGCGCGCGCGAGAGCGCAACGCCTGTCGCCGCCATACGCGCGTTGATGGATGCGAGCGACGAAGAGACGCAGAAGCATTTGTTCGTTCATGCGGTCTGCACCGGCAATTTCTCAAAGAACAAAGCGTGTTCGATGTTAATGCTTTCCCGAAACACGGTAAAGCGTTGGATCGACACTGACGCTGACTTTGTTGAAATGCTGACAACGATCCATGAGATCAAAAAAGACTACCTGGAAGGTAAGCTCTTTGAGCTTATCGAAGGCGGTGATACAGCCGCGACACTTTTCGCCAATCGGACAGTGAACCGCGAAACGTACGCGGAAAAAACGGAAGTCCATATGACGGGTAGCGTGAAGCACGAACACCAGATCGATGTTGATTCGCTTGGCTGGGATCTGGATCAGCGGCGTAAAGCCCTGGAAGCCCACCGCGCCCAGAAGGAATTGACGGTCGCTGCGGAGAGCGTCAATGTCCACTAAACAGAAGAAGTACATTGACGAATACGCACTAATAGCCTCAATTACCCGGGACAGCTTCTTTGATTTCGTTAAAGAATTCTGGTCCACGGCGGTAAACGTCGATCCCGTTTGGAACTGGCATATTGAGTATCTCTGCAACGAACTGCAAATCGTGGCGGAACGCGTATTCAAGAAGCAGTCCAAACTTTACGATCTGATCATCAATATTTCCCCAGGCACGACCAAATCCACGATCTGTTCCGTGATGTTCCCTGCGTGGGTGTGGACGCGGATGGCGCAAGCGCGGATCATTTCGGGATCGTACTCCCAGCCCCTTGCCCTGGATCTTGCACGCCGCGCGCGTGATGTTATTTCGTCGGACAAATATAAGCAGTGCTTTCCCAACATCGAATTTCGCTCCGATCAGTCGACCAAATCCCATTATGTGAACAAGCAGGGCGGTGATCGTGTTGCGGCAGGGGTGGGCGGCTCGTTGAC
>Ga0172380_10004730_pt1 | contig 17184 bp, 12 predicted proteins | sample Leawe162metaG_FD_119747 | JGI IMG/M metagenome (GOLD analysis project Ga0172380, IMG submission 119747) | Leachate microbial communities from a municipal landfill in Southern Ontario, Canada - Leachate well 162 metaG | ecosystem: Engineered > Solid waste > Landfill > Unclassified | place...
ACCCTTAGTGGACAATACCCGGGTGATCGCGGCAGTCAGGGTGGTCTTGCCATGATCGATATGGCCGATCGTCCCGATATTTACATGCGGTTTCTTGCGTAAAAATTTCTCTTTTGCCATGTCCTTTCCTCTTTCTTTGCTTGCGTCTCTCTAGACTTAAAGGCCTCGAATCCGCTTAATTATTTTTCCACTTATATGATCCGGCACCCTGTCATATGCGGCAAATTGCATGGTGAAATTTGCCCGCCCCTGAGTGGCGGAACGTAAATCCGTTGAATATCCGAACATCTCAGACAGAGGCACTTGCGCTTTCACTGCTTGCCTTGCACCGTCCCGGCTATCCATCCCGTGTATTTTGGCCCGCTTGGCGGTCAGATCGGAAATCACCTCGCCAAGATATGACTCAGGCAAGATTATTTCTACATCCATAACCGGTTCAAGTAAAACCGGAGCCGCTTCCGAAATTGCCTTTCGAAAGGCTATGGCAGCTGCCACCCCAAAAGCTTGTTCAGTAGAATCATCTTCCCGATAGGAACCGTCAACCAAACTTGCTTTCAGGTCAATAATCGGAAAACCGATCAAAGTTCCGGCATCCAGGCTATCGCGTACTGCCTTTTCTATCGCCGGAACAATTGCCGGGGGGATAACATCCTCGGCGATACAACTTTCAAAACGAAAACCTTCGCCGCGCTCAAGAGGCTCGACCTGCAGCCATACATGTCCATACTGGTTTTTTCCTGCGGTGGTCGGATGTTCAAATTTCCCTTCCGCCTTACCAATACTGGTTATGGTTTCCTTAAAGGCAACCTGCGGTTTGCCGATATTGGCCCCGACCTTGAACTCCCGGATAAGCCGGTCAACGATAATTTCAAGGTGCAGCTCACCCATCCCGGAAATAAGGGTCTGGCCCGAATCAGGATCAATGGACACAGTAAAGGAGGGGTCTTCCAAGGCAATTTTCGCCAGACTGTCCCTCAACTTTTCTTCGTCGGCCTTCCCTTTAGGCTCAATGGCAACACTGATAACCGGCTCGGGAAAATCCATGGTATCAAGAGTAAAGGTATCTCCCGACTCAGAGCGAATCCCCGGTAATGGAAAAGCGCAAGCCTACTACCGCACCAATATCCCCGGCCTTCAGCTCGCCAACCTCTTCCCTTTTGTTGGCGTGCATCTTGACAATTCGGCCTATCTTTTCCTTTTTCTTCTTCCCCGGGTTGTAAACCCTGTCCCCGACTTTTATAACGCCTGAATAGACCCGCACATAGGCAAGGATATCCACAAAAGGATCGGATGTCAGTTTAAAGACCAGGGCGGAGAGATTCTCCTCGTCGCTTGCCCTTCTTGTCTCCAGCACCCCATCCACATTTACCCCCTGCACCGGAGGCGCATCAAGAGGTGAAGGCAGATAGGCGACTACTGCGTCCAGCAGAGGCTGCACTCCTTTATTTTTAAAGGAGCTGCCACACAGGACGGGCACGACATCAAGGTTCAACGTTGCAGCCCTGATTGCCCGGTTGATCTCAGCAACCGTTACAACTTGCTCATTCAGAAATTTTTCCATGACCCAATCATCGAAGTCGGCCAACTTCTCGATAAGGGCCATCCGTGCGGCCGTTGATTCTTTTTTGAATTCATCGGGGACAGGCTCGTACAAAACCTTGAATCCCTTTGTGTCTTCATCAAAGCGCATCATTTTCTCTTCAACGAGATCAATGATACCCCTAAATGTCTCTTCTTTCCCGACCGGAAGCTGGAGAGGCAATGGATTCGCTCCCAGCCTCTCCCCGATCATCGCGACACAACGCGGAAAATCCGCGCCTAGCCGGTCCATCTTGTTTATGTAGGCAATTCTGGGAATCTGGTAATGATCCGCCTGCCGCCATACCGTTTCAGACTGGGGCTCAACCCCTCCCACCGCACAAAAAATTGCAATGGCGCCATCCAAAACCCTGAGGCACCGCTCCACCTCGACGGTGAAATCAACATGCCCCGGTGTGTCTATGATATTGATGGTGTGATTTTTCCACTCGCAGGTCGTGGCAGCCGAGGTAATGGTAATGCCGCGCTCCTGCTCCTGTTCCATCCAGTCCATAACGGCATTGCCGTCATGGACCTCACCCATCCTGTGCGAACGTCCCGTATAATAAAGAATGCGTTCCGTAGTTGTTGTCTTACCTGCGTCGATATGGGCCATGATGCCTATATTCCGCAGATACTGCAGCGAATCTTTCCCAGCCACTCTTTTCCCCTGGTCACTTATGTTACAGACTGTTTAGTCCAGCCCGCCCGACAAGGATTGGTGTTAATACCTCCTCCCCGTCGTTTTGTCAACCAAGGAAAACCTTGCGCCCAATAATTACCAGCGGTAATGAGCAAATGCCTTGTTAGCATCGGCCATGCGGTGCGTATCCTCGCGTTTTTTCACAGCAGCGCCACGGTTGTTGTAGGCATCGGCAAGTTCGCCGGCCAGTTTGTCAGCCATGGTTTTTCCAGGTCTTTTTTGGGCGAAGTTGACCAACCAGCGAATAGCCAGAGCGTTTCTTCTCTCAGGACGAACCTCAACCGGCACCTGATAGGTGGCACCACCAACCCGACGAGATTTCACCTCAAGCCGGGGGCGAACCTTCTCCATAGCTTTTTCAAACACCACAATAGGATCGGCCTCAGTAATGCGGGTCTCGATCATATCCATGGCGCCGTAGAAAATGCCACGGGCGATGCTCTTCTTGCCACACTCCATCAGGGCGTTGACAAACTTCGCAACCAGCACACTATTAAAACGGGGGTCAGGCTCAATCCCACGCCTTGCTACAAGTCTTTTTCTAGGCATCTAAAAAACTCCTTATCACACAGTAAGCAAACTGCTTATTTGGGCCGCTTGGCTCCGTACTTGGAACGACCCTGCTTACGTTTAGCAACGCCAAGCGTATCCAAGGTGCCACGAATAATATGGTAGCGGACACCGGGAAGATCCTTAACCCTGCCACCGCGAATCAGGACAACAGAATGCTCCTGAAGATTATGGCCGATACCAGGGATGTACGAGGTAACCTCGATCCCGTTGGTAAGCCGAACCCTGGCAACCTTTCTCAAGGCCGAGTTTGGCTTCTTGGGGGTAGTGGTATATACACGGACGCAAACACCACGCTTCTGCGGAGAACCTTTCAGCGCAGGCGTATTAGTCTTGCTGATCTTGCTTTTCCGTCCGTGCCGCACCAGCTGATTAATGGTTGGCATTGAAATCGACTCCCATATTACTGATATTTAGTTAGAAGCATCTTCCTACGCTTGAAACTCACTGTGCAACATAGGAAAACGGCATATTTACTCGAAGGGCTAATGCTTGTCAAGGCAAATATACTAATTATCCTCGCCAATCGCATACTCATCAAAACCTGTGCCTGCAGGGACTAAACGACCCATGATCACGTTTTCTTTCAGGCCCCTCAAGGTATCGATTTTCCCGGCCATGGCCGCATTGGTCAAAACCTTGGTGGTTTCTTGAAAGGAGGCCGCAGAAATAAAGCTGTCCGTACTGAGAGAGGCTTTGGTCACCCCAAGGAGCAACGGTTCCGCTGTTGCCGGTTTCTCGTTTTTCTCAAGCAGTTTCTCGTTCTCCTCTTTAAAGCGCCACCACTCGACATGCTCACCCAGCATAAAGGTGGAATCTCCCACCCCGGTGATCTGGACTCGACGCAGCATCTGACGAACTATAACCTCGATATGCTTGTCGTTGATCTTTACCCCCTGCAAGCGATACACCTCCTGGATTTCATTCACCAAGAACTTGGCCAGCTCTTTGACGCCCATAACACGAAGGATATCATTCGGATCAGGTGAGCCGTCCATTAACGCCTCCCCTGCCTTGACATAGTCTCCCTCGTGCACGCTGACATGCTTGCCTTTGGGAACCAGATATTCCTTGGCTTCACCGACCTCTGGGGTAATCACTACCCGCTTCTTGCCCTTGATATCCTTGCCGAGGCTTACCTGGCCGTCAATCTCGGTAATAACCGCATACTCCTTAGGCTTGCGAACCTCAAAAAGTTCGGCAATTCTGGGGAGACCGCCGGTAATATCCTTGGTCTTAGTGGTTTCCCGAGGAATCTTGCCAAGAACGGTTCCCGGCTCGATGACGGAACCCTCGGCAACCGAAATCAGGGCGCCAACCGGCAGAGAATATCTGGCGGGAGATCCTGTTTTCGGCAATTTTGCCGTCTTTCCGGTTTCATCCTTCACGGTAATCCGGGGGTTATGCTGCCCGGAGCGGGAAGGCACGATGACATGGCTTGATTTCCCGGTAACAGGGTCGACACGCTCCTGCATGGTAACACCTTCGAGAATGTCTCCGAACTTGATCACGCCGCCGATCTCGCTGACGATGGGAATGGTGTATGGATCCCAATTGGCGAGCAAGGTGTCGGGTTCGATTTCCGACCCTTCCTTGACAAAAATCTGCGCGCCATAGTTAATCTGATAGCGTTCCCGTTCACGTCCCTGGGCGCCGATAATGGAAACGGCCGCATTCCGGTTCATCACTACCATGTTCCCGGCAGTATTCTCAACATAGTGCATGTTCTGGAACTGCACTGTACCTCCATGCTGACATCTAACCTCGGCCTGCTCGACACTTCGGCTTGCTGTCCCGCCGATATGGAAGGTACGCATGGTGAGCTGAGTGCCAGGTTCACCGATGGATTGGGCGGCGATAATACCGACAGCCTCACCCATGTTGACCATATGCCCTCGGCCAAGATCCCGGCCATAACATGAGCTGCAAACCCCGCGCCGCGCCTGACAGGTAAGGACGGACCGAATCATCACCCGATCAATCCCTGCCTGTTCTATAAGCCTGACCTTCTCCTCGGTGATCTCTTCGTTGGCCTCGACCAAGATCTCCCCGTTAAAGGGGTCGATCACATCTTCCAAAGCCACACGTCCAAGAATTCGATCGCCAACCCGCTGGATCACCTCCCCACCTTCAAGCAGGGCCTCCATTAAAATACCGTCCAGGGTTTCACAATCTTTCTCAATGATTGTCGCATCCTGGGCCACATCAACCAACCGTCTGGTCAAATATCCGGAATTGGCCGTTTTAAGAGCCGTATCAGCCAGACCTTTCCGCGCACCATGGGTAGAGATGAAATACTCCAGAACGTTCAGACCTTCCCGGAAGTTTGCCTTGATCGGGGTCTCAATGATCGCGCCAGAAGGCTTGGCCATCAGGCCACGCATCCCGGCAAGCTGCCGAATCTGATCACGGCTGCCGCGGGCGCCGGAGTCGGCCATAATATAGATGGAATTGAAGCTGGGTGATTCATACAGCTTGTTATCCTTGTCGCGCAGGAACTGAACGCTCATCTCCTGCATCATCTCGTTGGCCACATCATCGGTGGAGCGCGACCAGATATCAACGATCTTGTTATACTTCTCACCATCGGTGATCAACCCGTCCCGGTATTGCTGCTCAACCTCCAACACCGCACTCTCTGCTTTTGCCAACTGGTCGTCCTTGGTCACAGGAATCTTCATGTCGTTGATGCAGATGGAGATGGAGGCCGTGGTGGAGAACGCGTAACCCATATCCTTCAGACGATCCGCCAGAATAACCGTGGCCTTGGTGCCGGCGTGACGATAGGTATGATCAATGAGCTTGGCCAGCTGCTTTTTTCCCATCACCTGATTGACATGACTGAAGGGTACACTCTCTGGGAGAACTTCACCAAGCAGAACCCTTCCCACCGTAGTGTCTACGAGCTCACCCTGGCGCCGCACCTTGATCCTGGCCTGGAGATGCACAGCACCGTGATCATATGCCATCCGAACCTCGCTTGGCGAACTGAAGACCTTGCCTTCACCTAAAGCGAAATGGCGCTCACGACTCATGTAATAGAGGCCGAGTACGATATCTTGAGAAGGAATAATAACCGGCTCACCATGGGCCGGTGAAAGAATATTGTTGGTAGACATCATCAGAACCCGGGCTTCCATCTGCGCCTCAACCGTAAGAGGTACATGCACGGCCATCTGATCGCCGTCAAAATCTGCGTTGAAGGCGGCGCAGACCAGCGGATGCAGCTGAATGGCCTTGCCTTCGATCAGCACCGGCTCAAAAGCCTGCATACCGAGACGATGCAGCGTTGGCGCCCGGTTGAGGATAATGGGGTATTCCTTGACGACATCGTCGAGGACATCCCATACCTCCTTGGTTCCTTTTTCCACCATCTTGCGGGCGCTCTTGATAGTCGTTACATAACCGAGCATCTCCAGCTTGTTGTAGATAAAGGGCTTGAAAAGCTCAAGGGCCATCTTCTTTGGCAGACCGCACTGATGGAGCCTCAGATGCGGACCGACCACGATGACGGTACGACCGGAGTAATCCACCCGTTTGCCGAGCAGATTCTGCCGGAAACGTCCCTGTTTTCCCTTGAGCATGTCGGAAAGGGATTTAAGCGGCCGCTTGTTGGGACCGGTGATAACCTTGCCGCGACGGCCGTTGTCGAAAAGCACATCCACCGCCTCCTGCAGCATCCGCTTCTCGTTGCGGATAATGATTTCCGGGGCATCCAGCTCAAGTAGCCGTTTCAGCCGATTGTTCCGGTTTATTACCCGACGATAGAGATCATTGAGATCGGAGGTGGCAAAACGTCCGCCTTCCAGGGGTACCAGAGGGCGCAAATCCGGGGGCAAAACCGGAATAACATCAAGAATCATCCAGTCAGGCTTGTTGCCTGACTCATGAAATGCCTCAACCACATTGAGCCGTTTAGCCAGTTTTTTCCGCTTGGCCTCGGAACCTGTTTCCTTCATCTCTTGGCGAAGCGCCTTAGACAAGGTTTCAAGATCAAGTTTCCGCATCATCTCCTGGATGGCCGCAGCTCCTATACCCACTGCAAACTTACCGGGAAAACTTTCCTTGGCCTCGCGATAGCCTTCTTCGGTCAGCAACGAGCTGACCGATAAGGACGGCTCATCGGAGGAGGTGATCACATATGAATCAAAATAGAGAACCTTTTCCAGCTCCTTCAGGGTCATATCTAAGATATTGCCGATCTTGCTCGGCAGGCTCTTGAGAAACCAGATATGAGCAACAGGCGCGGCAAGTTCGATATGACCCAGTCTTTCCCTCCGGACCTTTGACTGGATAACCTCAACCCCGCATTTTTCACAGACAACTCCGCGGTGTTTCATGCGCTTGTATTTACCGCAATTGCATTCGTAATCTTTGACCGGGCCGAAAATCTTGGCGCAAAACAGCCCTTCGCGTTCCGGCTTAAAGGTCCGATAATTAATTGTCTCCGGTTTTTTCACCTCACCGTGAGACCAGTCACGAATTTTTTCCGGCGAAGCCAAGGAGATTCGCACGGCATTGAATTTTAACGGTCCTTTCGGATTGGAAAAAAAGCTGAAAAGTTCTTCCACGGCAGCACCCTTATCTATGTTAAATAATCAAATCACTTTGACTGGCAATATGCTCAGGACATAAACGGATATTTCGCAATAGCTCCTAATTTTCCGGTTTCTCGTCAAGCAACTCCATATCAAGACAAAGCCCCTGGAGTTCTTTTACCAAAACATGGAAAGATTCCGGCAGGCCTGCCTCCAGAAAATTATTACCTTTAACAATCCGCTCGTATGTCCTTGTTCTACCGCCTACATCGTCAGACTTGACTGTCAAAAATTCCTGCAAAGTATAAGCCGCACCATAAGCTTCCAGTGCCCAGACCTCCATTTCACCAAGACGCTGGCCACCGAACTGGGCCTTGCCTCCGAGGGGCTGCTGGGTAACCAGCGAATAAGGCCCTGTGGAACGGGCATGAATCTTGTCATCAACCAGATGATGGAGTTTCAGGATATACATGGTGCCCACGGTTACCGGGTTATCAAATTTTTCTCCGGTTAGCCCGTCATACAGCGTGGCCTGTCCAACCTCGTCCATGCCGGCCTCAACCAAAAGGCTTCGGATCTCGCTTTCATGGGCACCGTCAAATACCGGCGTAGCCACATGCAGACCAGTACCCATACGCCTGGCCATGAGTAACAACTCATCATCAGCCAAACCTTCGGTCAACTGCCTGTATTCTTCCTGGGAATAAACCTTATTCAGCTTTTCCTTCACTGCCGCAACCTGCTGCTGCTCTGCCAGATGTTGAATCTGCTGACCAAGTCTTTTGGCCGCCAGACCAAGATGCACCTCCAGCAACTGCCCTACGTTCATACGTGAAGGAACACCCAACGGATTCAAAACAATATCGACGGTGGTGCCATCGGCAAAATATGGCATATCCTCTTCGGGCATGATCCGGGAAACAACACCCTTGTTTCCGTGACGGCCCGCCATCTTATCGCCCACGGACAATTTGCGCTTGGTGGCGACATAGACCTTTACCATTCGGATAACTCCGGGTGGCAGATCATCCCCTTTCTTGAGCCGGGTAATCCGTGCCTCATAACGGTCTCTAACCATTTTGACCTGGCTATCATAACGCTCGAAAAGAAGGGCCACCTCACCTTCGAACTTGTCTTTCTCGGCATAACCAATCAGCTTGATGGCAGAAAGAGACAACCGTTCAATCACATCGCGAGAAATCTTCTTACCCTTGGCAAGCAGGATCTCCCCTTTTTTGTCCTTGATTACATTTGTCGCCGTCTTTCCGTCAAAAATATCAGCCAGACTGTTGCGCACCCCTTTTTTCAGACAGTTGACCTCGTCAGCCATATCACGTTCAAGAGTCTTGATCTCAAACTCATCAATGGCCAAGGTACGCTCATCCTTCTCCACCCCCTTGCGGGAAAAAACCTTGGCGTCGATAACCACCCCTTCAGCCCCGGGCGGGACACGCAGGGAAGTATCTTTCACATCTCCGGCCTTTTCTCCGAAGATGGCACGCAACAACTTTTCTTCCGGAGAAAGCTGCGTTTCACCCTTGGGGGTTACCTTGCCCACAAGAATATCCCCGGACTTGATCTCAGCTCCGATGCGGATAACCCCGGACTCGTCGAGATTGCGCAACGCATCCTCGCTCACATTGGGGATGTCGCGAGTGATTTCCTCCTTGCCCAGCTTGGTGTCGCGGGCAACGGTCTCGAACACCTCGATATGGAGAGAGGTATAGGTATCCTTTTTCAGCATCTTCTCGCTGATCAGAATGGAATCCTCAAAGTTGTACCCTCGCCACGGCATAAAGGCGATAGTCACGTTCTTGCCCAAGGCCAGTTCGCCCTGATCACAAGCCGGGCCGTCGGCAAGAATGTCGCCCTTTTTCACCCGCAGGCCAGGATTAACCAAAGGGCGTTGAGTGAAGCAGGTATTCTGGTTAGATTTCTTATACTTCTCCAGGCGGTAAATCCCGATACCGGTGGTAAAACCGTCCGTCCCCGGCTTATCATAACGAACCACGACCCGGTTGGCATCGACCTCCTCAACCACTCCATCGCCGCCGGCCAGCAAACAGACGCCGGAATCCTTAGCCACGGTTAACTCAAGACCCGTTCCGATCAACGGGGCCTCCGGCCGCAAAAGTGGCACGCCCTGACGCTGCATGTTGGAGCCCATCAAGGCCCGGTTCGCATCGTCATTCTCAAGAAAGGGAATAAGAGAGGCGGCAACACTCACCAGCTGATTGGGAGAAACATCCATCTGGGTTACGGCATCCGCCTCGGTGGAAAGCACCTCGCCGTCCTGTCTGGCAATAAGGGTGTCCGAAACAATCTTGCCCTTCCCGTCCAGCTCGGTTTTTGCCTGAGCAATGACATGCTCCTGTTCATCCAGGGCAGTCATGTAGGAAATTTCTTTCGTTGCCTTCCGAGCCTTAACATTTCGGTACGGGGTCTCAATGAAACCATACTCATTGACCCGGGCATAGGTAGCGAGAGAGGCAATAAGACCGATGTTCGGGCCTTCCGGTGTTTCCACCGGGCAGATCCGCCCATAATGGGTGGGATGAACATCGCGCACCTCAAATCCGGCCCGCTCCCGGGAAAGACCGCCCGGTCCGAGGGCGCTCAATCTCCGCTTATGCGTAACCTCGGACAAGGGATTGGTCTGGTCCATGAACTGCGAAAGCTGGCTGGTGCCGAAAAATTCCTTGATCGCGGCGGTAATGGGCTTGGGATTGATCAGGTCATGGGGCATCAGCGCCTCAACCTCCTGAATGCTCATCCGTTCACGAATAGCGCGCTCCATACGGACAAGTCCCATGCGGTACTGATTTTCCACCAGCTCACCTACGGTCCGGACCCGTCGGTTGCCAAGATGGTCAATATCATCAATGGGACCCTGACTGTCTTTGAGTCGCGCCAGGTGTCTCACCGCCAGCATGATATCGTCTTTGGTCAAAGTACGATGCTCAATATCGGTATTCAATCCCAATCTGGCGTTGATTTTAAAACGTCCAACCTCAGAAAGGTCATAAGTGTCGGTACTGAAAAACAAATTATCGAAAAAGGCCGAAGCAATTTCATGGGTCGGCGGGCTACTGGGCCTCAGTCTGCGGTATATTTCAAGCAAGGCCTCTTCCGGGGTATTAACCTTGTCCAGAGCCAAAGTTTTCCGGAAAGAATCTGAAACTTTGATACCGTCAATGAAGAGGATTTCAAATTCCGAGACCTTTGCCGCGATAATGTCGTCTAGCATGGTCTCGGTCAGTTCCGTGTTACAGGGAAAAATGACCTCGCAAGTCTTGGAGTCCACGATATCACGGGCCAAAAACTTCCCGACCAGACTCTCCGCTTCGATATCAAAATCAGTAACTCCGGCCTCAAAAATTTTCTTGGCCAGCACCTTGCCGATTTTCCGACCTTCCTTGGCAATAATTTCTCCGGTTTTAGGATCAACAATGTCATGGAATACTTTTTGCCCGACCATAACTTCGGGCGAGAATTCTTTCTTGAACTTCTTACGACTCACGGTGATCTTTTCCGTGTCGTAATAGTAGCGCAACAGTTCATCCCCGCTGTAGCCAAGGGCCTTAAGCAGAGTAGTTACCGGGAATTTACGCCGCCGGTCGATGCGAACGTACAGGATATCCTTAGCATCAAACTCCAGATCAATCCAAGAGCCACGAACCGGAATAATTCTGGCCGAATAGAGAAGTTTGCCGCCAGAATGAGTCTTGCCGCCGTCATGACTGTAGAAAAGGCCCGGCGAACGCTGCAATTGACTGACAATTACCCGCTCTGTCCCGTTGACAACGTAAACTCCGGTTTTGGTCATCAACGGCATGCTGCCCAAATAAACAGCCTGCTCTTTTATGTCCCGAATATTCTGCACCCCGGTTTCAGCATCAGTGTCGTACGAAACAAGACGCACCGTAATTTTGACAGGAACTTCATAGGTCATGCCCCGCTGGATACACTCATCCACGGAATATTTCGGCTCGCCAAAGTTATACCTCACAAACTCAAGTGAACATGTTCCATTGAAATCCTGAATAGGGAAAATACTTTTAAAAATCCCCTGCAGGCCACTATCCGAACGTTGGTCTGGCTCGGTGTCCTTCTGCAAAAACTTTTCATAGGACAGCCCCTGCATCTCGATGAGATGTGGTATATCAACAATACTCTTAGTTTTGGCGAAACTTTTCCGAACTCGTTTGATAGTTTGCATGCAGCAATACCCTCATCTGTTTAGCGGTGGCGGATGGGAACGGGCTCCCCGGTGTGGAGCGTCGGGAGATGCATTGTGCCGTGACTCATGGAGGCCAAATTCTCTCCCTTTGATAAGAACGCAAGAACGCTACGGGGGGTTCCCCCGTAGCGTCGCTGCATCTCTTGTTGATCCCTGAAGCTTGGTCAGCTCCGGGAAATGCTATATTCTTCTTGCCGATACCTGAGAAGATCAGCAAAAAGACATGACGGTGTTCATACTACTTGATCTCAACAGTTCCGCCGGCAGCCTCGATCTTGGCTTTGATATCGGCAGCTTCATCTTTGGAAATGCCTTCCTTGATCGGACTCGGTGCACCTTCGACCAGATCTTTTGCTTCCTTGAGGCCAAGAGAGGTAATAGCGCGAACCTCTTTGATAACGCCAATCTTCTTGTCGCCGGCAGTAAGCAAAATTACGTCAAACTCAGTTTTTTCTTCAACAGCGGCAACATCCCCGCCAGCCGCAGGCGCGGCCATCATTGCGACCGGAGCCGCTGCGGAAACACCAAATTTATCTTCAAGTTCCTTGATGAGCCCGGAAAGCTCGAGAACTGTCATGTTAGAAATGAAATCAATTACATCTTCCTTTGATACTGCCATTGCCTTATCCTCCAAATACTATTCTTGTTTAGGAGCCATTAAGAAATAACCATTACATTTCAGAACATTTCATTACGGCCCAATATGTCGGCCGTGATCTCTAAAGACTACGGTTATTTTTGAATAACGGCTTAGTTGTCGCCTTGACCTTTCAGGTCCTTTATTGCCTGCAATGCATACAACGCCTTTTGCGGAACAGCGCTGAGTACCCGTACAAAACTGGTCGGAACAGCGAGCATAACTGCAAGCAGTTGCGCACGTAGTTCATCCTTGCCAGGCAATGTGGACAATGCCCTCAGATCGTCTGCCGTTAACAATTTGCCATCTAAAACTGCCGTCTTGATCTCAAGTTTCGGGTTCGTCTTGATAAAATTCACCAAAACTTTTGCCGGTGCCACCGGATCCCCATCCGCAAAAGTAACTGCCGTTGTTCCCACCAGGAACTGATCCATGGGCTCAAAGGGTGTCCCTTTAATGGCCAGCCTCAACAAAGTGTTTTTGGCGACACGGATTTCGGCGTTGCTCTGCTTAAGGTCACGACGAAGTTGTGAAATGACAGGCACGGTCAGACCACGATAATCAGAAACAACGGCAAACTTGGCATGGGCCAATCTGCTGGTGAGTTCCTCTATTACCGCAACCTTATCGTCTCGATTCAATTCCTCTACCTCCTTTAAACTAACAAAATATTAGGGTTAGCAAGAAGCAGCCGAGGTCGACCGGTACAGACGAATGAACTGCTACATTGATAATGAAAGCAACTCATGTGACGACACTGCAAAAAAGCAATGACTTTCCGCCTCGGCAGGCCAGCATGTTGCCTGTTGCCTGGGCCAACATGCCGATTAAACCACTGGTACCCACGGTCTTTGACGACTTAACTGCTTAAGACAAAATATATAAACGCTGGTTGCAACCAGCGGGATCAACGCCCATCATGCATGTTTACAAAGAACCCGCAACTCCATGGGGTCAAGTTTCAAACCCGGGCCCATGGTAGTAGACAAATATACAGCTTTCATATAAACACCCTTGCTGGAAGAGGGTTTGAGCTGAATAACCTTGTCAACAAAAGCAAGAATGTTTTCCTGTAATTTCTCGGTACCGAAGGAGGATTTCCCGATCATGCAATGGAGAACCCCTGCCTTATCAACTTTAAAGTCAACCTTGCCAGATTTAATTTCCTTGACTACCCGGCCGACATCAAAAGTAACTGTGCCCAGCTTCGCGTTGGGCATCAAATTGCGCGGTCCAAGAATTTTACCTATCTTGCCGACAGTTCCCATCATATCAGGAGTGGCAATTGTTCTATCAAATTCCAACCACCCACCTTGAATTTTCTCAAGAAATTCATCACCACCAGCATAATCAGCGCCAGCGTCAAGAGCTTCCTGCACTTTCTCGCCCTTAGCAAAAACGAGAACACGCTCTGTTTTACCCGTTCCATTTGGCAAAACAACACTGCTCCTAACCATCTGATCTGCATGTCGGGGATCTACGCCAAGGTTGAGAGCCAGATCCACCGACTCATCAAATTTCGCAAATTTCCCCTTCAACGCAAGATCAACAGCCTCCTCAAGGTTATAAGCCTTGAGCGGATCAAGCTGTGCCACACTGTTTTTATATTGCTTGCCTTTCTTTGCCATGACGCTCTCCAGACATTGTTGAAATCGCAAAAAAACCGCGAGTTCAACGGTTATTGCGTGGTATTTTTCCCCTTTACAAACCCACCAAACATTAAATTATTCTCAAATCAAAAATTACTACAAAAAACCATCGAAAAATCTAGTTAAAAAATCGAATTGTGATCAATCGACGATTGTAATCCCGCAACTTCTCGCAGTTCCTTCGATAATCCGCATTGCAGAATCAATATCGTAAGCGTTCAGATCGGGAAGTTTTCTCTCGGCAATCTCTTTAATTTTATCACGGGTAATCTTGGCCACCCGATCCTTCTTGGGGTTACTCGACCCCTTACCAAGATTGCATGCTTTAAAAAGCAATGTTGAGGCAGGAGGAGTCTTGGTAATAAAAGTAAATGAACGGTCTGCATAAACGGTAATCACCACAGGAATAACCGTATCGCCTTCCGTCTGGGTTTTTGCATTGAACGCCTTGCAAAACTCCATAATGTTAACGCCACGCTGGCCGAGGGCCGGGCCTACCGGAGGCGACGGATTCGCCTTGCCAGCTGGAATCTGTAACTTTATGTATCCTTCAATCTTCTTAGCCATCGCTGGAACTCCCACATGTCGGAAACTGTTTCCCCGCATTTCTTGCCACAAGGAATCAGACAGGCCGACATCAAAATTTAGTGGCCGTTACGAGCCAGCCATCACATTTAACCTCGAAGTCGTTACGGCAGGTTATGCCTACCAAGATCTTTCAAATGTTAAGGCTGCTTTCGCATATCGGCTTAGCCGAACAAACTACCTCTCTGCGCTATGCAATTCTCGCTGCAACTGCCCAAAAAAAGACTACCCTCTGCTCACCTGAATATATTCAAGCTCTACAGGGGTATCCCTGCCAAAAATGGAAACCATCACCCGAACCCGACCCTTTTCCGGGAAAACCTCATCCACAACCCCTTGAAAATTGTTGAATGGCCCATCAATAACTCGGACTACATCGCCAAATTCGAATGAAACCTTTGGCTTTGGCTTGAGAGCACCATCCTTGATCCGTCCAATTATTTTCATGGCCTCATCATCTGAAAGAGGCTCAGGACTCATATCGTTGCCGACAAAACCAGTCACCTTCGGGGTTCCCCTAACGGTATGCCAAGTCTCATCATTGAGGTCGACATTCACCAGAATATAGCCTGGGAAAAATTTACGGGATGATGTCTTTCGTGCCCCCTTGACCATTTCAACAACTTGTTCAGTAGGAACAAGAATTTCTCCGAACATCTCTTCCTGGCCCGCATTTTTAACGCGCTCAAGCATGCCGGTCTTCACCTGCTCTTCAAAGCCGGAGTATGTATGGACAATGTACCAATGGCGTGCCATAATGCTGTCTCTCTCCCGGCTTAAGCTGGCTTACTAGCGCAAAACATAGCCGATAATTTTCCCTAACAGCAGGTCAACAGCTCCCAGATAAAAGGAGATGATCATCACCAATACCACAACTACCGCCGTAGTACCGACAGTCTGTTTTTTGGCCGGCCATACGATCTTGCCAAATTCATTTTTAACTTCTGCGGCAAATTCCTTAACCCGATCCGGCCGAAATACAGATACCTGCTCAGTATCATTGCCCGCTACTTTTTTGCTTTTGGCCAATCGATCTTCCTTGCTTGCCATAATGATTATCTCTTCCTGCACAGGCTGATCGTTAGTACACATGAAAGGGATGGAATTCGACCAATATCCCGTAACCGGCTATTCGATTAACTACTTCGCCCTCAAATCAACAAAAAAACGAGGCAGTCACAATCTCTCGTTTCTGGCAGGCCAGGAGGGACTCGAACCCCCAGCCCTCGGATTTGGAGTCCGATGCTCTACCATTAGAGCTACTGGCCTAAACCGCTACAAGCTACATAATTAAAAAATAGCAATAAATGGAATCAAACATAGTAATAGCCAAAGAAACGGCTATGCTTGCGGCACTGAATATTCCTCAATAACTCCCAAAAACTATTTTGTCTCCTTGTGCAGGGTATGTGATCTGCAAAAAGGGCAAAACTTCTTAAATTCAAGCTTGGTCGGAGTAGACCGCTTATTCTTGGTGGTGGTATAATTACGTCTCTTGCAGGTCTGGCAACCTAAAGTAATAATGTCTCGCATCCTAGCTTTCCTTTTTTTGCAGTAGCCGTTGTTAGTGTAATATTATCATCATCTTGACAGTCCAGCACAACACAAGATGCTGTAACGGACTATCAAAAAAACGGGTATCTCTCAACAGCTCCTAAAAATCGCGCGCAGTAGATTATTCAAGAATTTTATTGATAACGCCGGCGCCCACGGTTCGGCCGCCTTCACGAATCGCGAAACGAAGTCCTTCTTCCATCGCGATCGGGGTGATCAACTGGCCTTCAATGGTCACGTTGTCCCCAGGCATTACCATCTCCACGCCCTCTTGCAACTGCACAACCCCAGTCACGTCCGTGGTCCGAAAGTAAAACTGCGGGCGATAGCCGTTGAAAAACGGGGTGTGACGACCGCCCTCATCCTTGGACAGAATGTAGGCTTCGGCAATGAATTTCACATGCGGGGTGATGGAGCCCGGTTTGGCCAAAACCTGACCCCGCTCGATATCCTCGCGCTTCAAACCACGCAACAGGACACCCACGTTGTCACCGGCCAAACCCTCATCAAGAAGCTTGCGGAACATCTCAACCCCGGTGACCGTTGTCTTGGCCGTAGCCCTAACACCGACAACCTCGATCTCTTCCCCGACCTTCACCTTGCCGCGCTCGATACGGCCAGTGGCTACTGTGCCACGGCCTGAGATGGAGAACACGTCTTCCACCGGCATCAGGAACGGCTTGTCGACGTCGCGAACCGGCTCGGGAATGAAACTGTCACAGGCCTCAAGCAGATCCCAGATGCATTTGGTCGCAGCCTCATCTTCCGGATTCTCCAAAGCCTTCAAGGCGCTTCCCTGAATAATCGGGGTGTCATCGCCGGGGAAATTATATTTGGTCAGTAGCTCACGCAGCTCCATGTCCACCAGCTCAAGAAGCTCCGGATCGTCGACCATGTCGCACTTGTTCATGAAGACCACCATGGCGGGAACACCTACCTGACGGGCAAGCAGAATGTGCTCCCGGGTCTGGGGCATGGGGCCGTCCGTGGCGGCAACAACCAGGATGGCGCCGTCCATCTGCGCCGCGCCGGTGATCATGTTCTTGATGTAATCCGCATGTCCGGGGCAGTCCACATGGGCATAATGACGGGCGTTGGATTCGTATTCCACATGGGCGGTCGCAATGGTG
>Ga0172380_10004731_pt1 | contig 17184 bp, 15 predicted proteins | sample Leawe162metaG_FD_119747 | JGI IMG/M metagenome (GOLD analysis project Ga0172380, IMG submission 119747) | Leachate microbial communities from a municipal landfill in Southern Ontario, Canada - Leachate well 162 metaG | ecosystem: Engineered > Solid waste > Landfill > Unclassified | place...
CCTTGAACCACCAGTCGGCCCCCCATTCCTCGTCCACCTTGCGCATCGCGCGGCGGAAATCCAGCGCCTCGGCGATCGACTCCTCGACCAGCGCCGTACCGCCCGGCGCTTCCATCATCGCCGCCGCCACATCGCAGGAGGCGATGATGGAATATTGCGGCGAGGTCGAGGTATGCATCAGGTAGGCCTCGTTGAATACGTCGCGGTCGAGCTTGTTGTTCTCGGCGTCCTGCACCAGGATCTGCGAAGCCTGCGACAGCCCGGCCAGCAGCTTGTGCGTGGACTGGGTGGAAAACACCATCGATTCCTTGCAGCGCGGACGGTCGGCGCCGATGGCATGGTAATCGCCGTAGAAATCGTGAAAGGCGGCGTGGGGCAGCCAGGCTTCGTCGAAGTGCAAGGTGTCGATATGGCCGTCGAGCATGTCCTTGATGTCCTCGACGTTGTAGAGGATGCCGTCGTAGGTGGACTGGGTGATGGTGAGTACCCGCGGCTTGCCCTTGACCTTGCTGGCAAAGGGATGGGCGGCCACTTTCTTCTGAATGTTCTCCCAGGTGAACTCGCTCTTCGGGATCGGCCCGATGATGCCGTAGTTGTTGCGCGTCGGCATCAGGAACACCGGGATCGCGCCGGTCATCATGATCGCGTGGAGGATCGACTTATGGCAGTTGCGGTCGACGACGACGATGTCGCCCGGCGCCACGGTGGAATGCCAGACGATCTTGTTCGAGGTCGATGTGCCGTTGGTGACGAAGTACAGATGGTCGGCGTGGAAGATGCGCGCCGCATTGCGCTCGGACGCGGCCACCGGGCCGGTATGGTCGAGCAGCTGGCCGAGCTCTTCCACCGCATTGCAGACGTCGGCGCGCAGCATGTTCTCGCCGAAGAACTGGTGGAACATCTGCCCCACCGGGCTCTTCAGGAAGGCGACGCCGCCCGAGTGGCCGGGGCAATGCCAGGAGTACGAACCGTCGGCGGCGTAATGGGTCAGCGCGCGGAAGAACGGCGGCGGCAGCGAATCGAGATAAGCCTTGGCCTCGCGCTTGACGTTGCGCGCGATGAACTCCGGCGTGTCCTCGTACATATGGATGAAGCCGTGCAGCTCACGCAGCACATCGTTGGGGATGTGGCGCGACGTGCGCGTTTCACCGTGGAGGAAGATCGGTATCTCGGTATTGCGGTTGCGGATTTCGGTGACGAAGGAGCGCAGTTCGGCCAGCGTTTCTTCGGGCTCGTGGGCCAGTTCCTCGTCGTCCACCGAGAGGATGAAGGCGGAAGCCCGGCTCTGCTGCTGCGCGAAGGACGCCAGATCGCCGTAGCTGGTGACACCCAGCACTTCCAGCCCCTCCTCCTCCATGGCTTTGGCGAGCGCGCGGATGCCGAGGCCCGAGGCGTTCTCGGAGCGGAAATCCTCGTCGATGATGATGATCGGGAAATGGAAACGCATGGGGGACCTCTAAATTCGGTTAACCACGGGGGACACGGGGCGCACGGGGGAGCTTGCTGCTGGAACCTGCTTTCCCCGTGCGTCCCGTGTTCCCCGTGGTGAAGGCCTTTTATATCTTCGGCAACGTGACGCCGACTTGGCCCTGATACTTGCCGCCGCGGTCCTTGTAGGATATCTCGCAGACCTCGTCGGACTCGAAGAACAGCACCTGGGCACAGCCCTCGCCGGCGTAGATCTTGGCCGGTAGCGGGGTGGTATTGGAAAACTCCAACGTTACGTAGCCTTCCCACTCGGGCTCGAACGGCGTGACGTTGACGATAATGCCGCAACGGGCATAGGTGCTCTTGCCGAGGCAGACGGTGAGCACGTTGCGCGGAATGCGGAAGTATTCGACGGTGCGGGCGAGGGCGAAGGAGTTGGGCGGGATGATGCAGGAATCGCCCTCCATTTCGACGAAGGAATTCGGGTCGAAGTTCTTCGGATCGACGATGGTCGAATTGATGTTGGTGAACACCTTGAATTCCCGTGCGCAGCGGATGTCGTAGCCGTAGCTCGATGTCCCGTAGGAGACGATCTTCTGGCCGCCGGCTTCGCGCACGAGGTACGGCTCGAACGGCTCGATCATGCCGTGCTGCTCCGCCATGCGGCGTATCCACTTGTCCGATTTTATGGCCATGACGGTGAGGGTAGAAAACGAGGAGGGCGCAGTATAAGGCACGGCCGGGCGCGGCCCGCCCGCATTAGCCGGCGGACAGCGGCGGCGCCTCCCACGACGGCCGGGTGCCGAGACGCTCGACCAGGAAATCCACCAGCATGCGGACCCGCTGCGGCACATGCCGGTTGCCCGGCAGCACCGCATGGATGCCGAGATCCGGCAGCGGATAGGCGGAGAGAATCTGCTGCACCTGTCCGGCCGCCAGAGCCGGAGCGGCAAGGAAGGTAGGCTGCGCGGCGATGCCCAGCCCGCGCACCGCAGCGTCCAGCAACACGTCGCCGTTGTTGGCCTGTAATCGGCTGCGCACCGGGAAGCGCTGCAACTGGCCGTCGACCATGAACGGCCAAGCCGTCGCCGTGGATGCGGCGGCGGTATAGCCGAGACACTCGTGATGAATGAGTTCCTCAGGATGCTGCGGCTCGCCGTGGCGGGCCAGATAGTCGGCCGCGGCGACGACCACCATGCGTCCATAGCTGATGCGCCGCGCCACATCGCCGGGTTGCAGCCGGGGCGTGATGCGAATCGCCAGATCCAGGCCGTCCTCGAACAGATTGCTGCGTCGGTCGCTGAAATCCATGTCCAGCGCCACTTCCGGGTAGGTCGTGGCGAACTCCAGCAGCAGCGGCGCAAGATGGCGCAGGCCGAAACTCAGCGGCACGCTCAGCCGGATCGGCCCGCGCGGCGTCTGCCGCTCTTCCGCCAAACCGGTCTCGGCCACTTCGACCAGATTCAGGATCACCCGCGCCTTTTCCAGATAGGCCGCACCGGCCGAGGTCAGCGTCAGGCGTCGCGTGCTGCGCGCCAGCAGCTTGACCCCCAGGTGCGCTTCGAGTCCGGCGATCTGCCGGGTCACTACCGAGCGGGCCACGTTCAATTGCTGCGCCACGGCCGAAAAGCTGCTCAGTTCGGCCACCCGAATAAACAGGCGCATCGCATCGAGACGATCCATTATTGTCATTTCAGCAACAAATAATTGCAGATTGTCTCCTATTTAGGCCGAATCGATCCGACTACAGTGCGCTCATGCCCTCTGCGAACCCCCGCCCCTCCCGTTCCAGCCAACCCGACGCGCAGCCCAGTCTGTTCGTTGCGCACGGCGCACCCACCTTCGCCCTGCGCCCCGGCGCAGCCGGCGCGGCGTTGGCCGGCGCCGCGGCCGCGCTGAGCCGACCGCGGGCAGTGATCATGGTCAGCGCCCACTGGGATACCGCGCAGCCGACGGTCGGTGTCGCCGACCGTCCGCAAACGGTGCACGATTTCGGCGGTTTTCCAGAGGAGCTTTACCGCCTGCGTTATCCAGCGACCGGCTGTCGCGAAGCGGCGCTGGACGTTTGCGCACGACTCGCCGGTGCCGGCTTCGTGGCGCAAACCGACGCCACCCGCGGCCTCGACCACGGCGCCTGGATTCCGCTACGGATGATGTTCCCCGACGCCGACGTGCCGGTGATTCCGCTCTCCATCCAGAGCCGACTCGGCCCCGCGCACCATCTGGCGCTCGGCCGCGCCCTTGCACCGCTGTCCGCGCAGGGTTTTCTGCTGGTCGCCTCCGGCAACCTGACCCACAACCTGCGCGACTACCAGCTTGCCAGTCTGGGCGGCGGCAGCGTACCGGCCTACGTCCGCGCTTTCCCCGAGTGGATCTGGCAGCGCCTCGCCGCCGCCGACCTGCCGGCCCTGCTCGACTACCGGCGCCAGGCGCCGGACGCTGCACGCGCGCACCCCAGCGACGAACATCTGCTGCCGCTGTTCGTCGCGCTCGGCGCCGCGGGCGAGCACGCAGGCGCCGAGCGCCTCCACGCCGGCATCGACGACTATGTCATCGCGATGGACATGTTTTCCTTCCGCAGCACGCAATAGCCCTTAGCCACCAACAACCCACCGAGGAGTCCTCCCATGAAACGCATCGCCCTGCTCTCTGCCGTCGCCGCTTTCTCCGTTTCGGCTTTTGCCGCCAGCGAAACCTACGTCATCGAAAAGAACCATACCTTCCCGCGCTTCTCGTACAACCATCTGGGTTATTCGATGCAGGTGAGCCGCTTCAACAGGACAACCGGCAAGGTCGTCCTCGACCGCGCAGCGAAGACCGGATCGGTGGACGTCGAAATCGACATGAAGTCGGTCGACACCGGATCCACCGACTTCGACCAGCACATCCAGGGCGAAGACTTTCTCGACACTGCGAAATACCCGACCGCCCGCTTCACCTCGACGCACGTCACCTTCGAAGGCGACACACCGGTCAGCGTCGCCGGCAACCTGACCATCAAAGGCGTCACCAAGCCGGTAACGCTGGCGCTCAGCTCATTCAAGGCCGCACCGCACCCGCTCGCCAAGAAGGATGCCATCGGCGCCAATGCCAGCACCACGGTCAAGCGCACCGAATTCAACGCCGGCAAGTACGCACCCTACGTCGGCGATGAAGTCACCATCGACATCGCCATCGAAGCGTTCAAGGAATAAGGTAGCGTTCCGCTACACCTCCGACCCGCCAACGAAGTACCCGCCAACGAACCGAAAGGAAATCCACCATGACCGATCCCATCATCGCCCAGAAAGCCCCCTACGCCGTCGACGTCGAAGCGGGCAAGAGCTACTACTGGTGCGCCTGCGGCAAAAGCAAGACGCAGCCGTTCTGCGACGGCAGCCACAAGGGCAGCGAATTCGTTCCGACCGAATACAAGGCGGAAAAATCCGGCACCGTCTACTTCTGCGGCTGCAAGCACAGCAAGAACGGTGCGTTGTGCGACGGCAGCCACAAGCAGCTCTGATGTATCGGCTGCGCTTCGATCGCACGTAGCGCAGTCACCGCGGCCATCGGATTTACCACGGGGAGCACGGGGACAGAGGGCGTGCTCGGGGAAGTTGATCTGGTTTCCCCCGTGCCCCCCGTGGTTTGGCTTTGAAGCTGAAAAGCTTAAGTGTTCTGCACCACGATGGCGGGAAACTTGGAACTCATGTCCTTGGCGCGCTGGGCGACGGCCACCGCCACCTTGCGCGCGATGGCACGGTACATCTCGGCCACCTGGCCGTTGGGTTCCGCCGCCACCGTCGGCTTACCGCCGTCGGCCTGCTGGCGGATGCGAATATCCAGCGGCAGCGAACCGAGCACCGCCACATCGTAGTCGGCGCCCATGCGCTGCGCGCCGCCCTGACCGAAGATGTGCTCGGCGTGACCGCAGTTGCTACAGATATGCACGCTCATGTTTTCCACCAGCCCGAGGATGGGAATGCCTACTTTCTCGAACATCTTGAACCCCTTGCGCGCGTCGAGCAGGGCAATGTCCTGCGGCGTGGTAACGATCACCGCGCCGGTCACCGGCACTTGCTGCGCCAGGGTGAGCTGGATGTCGCCGGTGCCGGGCGGCATGTCGATGATCAGATAGTCCAGATCCTTCCAGAGCGTCTCCTTCAGCAACTGCTGCATCGCCCCGGTGACCATCGGTCCGCGCCAGACCATCGGCGTCTCGACATCCACCAGAAAGCCGATCGACATCGCCTGCACGCCGTAGGCTTCCAGCGGCTCCATGTTCTTGCCGTCCTTCGAGTCCGGCTTCTGGTTCTGGATGCCGAGCATCTGCGGAATCGACGGCCCGTAGATGTCGGCATCGAGCACGCCCACCCGCGCACCCTCGTCGGCCAGCGCCAGCGCCAGATTCACGGCGGTGGTCGATTTGCCGACCCCGCCTTTGCCCGAAGCCACGGCGATGATGTTCTTCACTCCCGGCAACAGGCTGACGCCGCGCTGCACGCTGTGGGCGACGATCTTCTGAGTGACGTTGACCGCGGCCTGCGCTACGCCGAGCGACAGCAACTTCGCCACCACCAGCCCGCGGATCAGCTCGTGCTGGGTGCGTGCCGGGTAGCCGAGCTCCACGTCGAGCGACACGCCGCCGTCGCTCACTTTGAGGTTGCGCACGCAGCGGGCGGCGATCAAATCCTTGCCGGTGTTGGGATCCACCACTTCCTTGAGGGCGGCTTGTACTTGGGCTTCGGTCAGGCTCATGGCGCGAAAATCCTTGCTGTTTCTGGGGTTGGAGAGTTTCGGGGAGTGGGGAAAGTATAGGGCAGGCGGGGCGCTTTGTTAGAATTCATCCCCTGCATCATCCCTTCCCGTCCGCCATGACCGCACGCCAGATCCTCGTCACGTCCGCCCTGCCCTACGCCAACGGCGCCATCCACCTCGGGCACTTGGTCGAATACATCCAGACCGACATCTGGGTGCGTTTCCAGAAGATGCGCGGCCACGAGTGCTGGTACGTTTGCGCCGACGACACCCACGGCACGCCGATCATGCTGCGCGCGGAAAAGGAAGGCATCGCCCCGGAAGCGCTGATTGCCCGCGTCCATGGCGAGCACAGCCGCGACTTCGCCGGTTTCCATGTCGCTTTCGACCACTACGGCTCGACCAATTCGGAAGAGAACCGCTTCTACGCCGAAGACATCTACCTCAAGCTGAAGACCGCCGGCCTGATCGAGGTGCGCTCCATCGAGCAGCACTACGACCCGGTGAAGCAGATGTTCCTGCCCGACCGCTTCATCAAGGGCGAATGTCCCAAGTGCGGGGCCAAGGACCAGTACGGCGATTCCTGCGAATCCTGCGGCGCGGCCTACGCCCCCACCGAGTTGAAGAACCCCTATTCGGCGGTGTCCGGCGCGACGCCCGAATTGCGCTCGTCCGACCACTACTTCTTCAAGCTCTCCGACCCGCGCTGCCAGGACTTCCTCCGCCGCTGGACGCGCGAGCCCGGGCGGCTGCAGACCGAAGCCGCCAACAAGATGCAGGAATGGCTCGGCACCGAAGGCGAGCAGAAACTGTCCGACTGGGACATCTCGCGCGATGCGCCCTACTTCGGCTTCGAGATTCCCGGCGCACCGGGCAAGTACTTCTACGTCTGGCACGATGCGCCGATCGGCTACATGGGCAGCTTCAAGAGCCTCTGCGCGCAACGGGGTCTGGACTTCGACGCTTACTGGCAGAAAGACTCGCGCGCCGAGCTTTACCACTTCATCGGCAAGGACATCCTCTACTTCCATTCGCTGTTCTGGCCCGCCGAACTGGAACATGCCGGCTACCGCACGCCGACCAGCGTGTTCGCCCACGGCTTCCTCACCGTGGACGGCGCCAAGATGTCCAAATCGCGCGGCACCTTCATCACCGCCGAAAGCTATCTGCAACAGGGCCTGAACCCGGAATGGCTGCGCTACTACTTCGCCGCCAAGCTCAACGGCACACTGGAGGATCTCGACCTCAACCTCGACGACTTCGTCGCCCGGGTCAACAGCGACCTGATCGGCAAGTACGTGAACATCGCCAGCCGCGCCGCCGGCTTCATCGCCAAGCGTTTCAACGGCCGGCTGTTCCATGCCTCCCACAACCACCTGCGCGACACCTTCGACCGCGACCTGCCGTTGCGCGAAGCGGCGGAAGAAATCGCCGGCCACTACGAGGCCCGCGACTACGGCCGCGCCCTACGCCGGGTGATGGCCCTGGCCGACCTGGTGAACCAGTTCGTGGACAAGCACCAGCCCTGGCAGATGGCGAAGAACGTCGAGCACGAGGAAACCCTGCATTACGTCTGTACCGCGCTGATCAACGCCTTCCGCCTGCTCACCCTCTACCTCAAGCCGGTGCTGCCGCATCTCGCCAAGCGGGCCGAGGAATTCCTCAACATCGCGCCGCTGAGCTGGGCCGATGCCGGCTACGTGCTGCCCGCCGACCACCCGATCAACCCCTACGAACACCTGATGGGCCGCATCGACCCGAAGCAGATCGAAGCCCTGGTGGCCGCCAACCGCGAGAGTCTGGCCCCGGTCAGCGAGCCGTCGCCGCAGCGCCACGCTCAGCACCAGCAGAACACGGAAGACAAAATGCAGGAACAAACCCACATCTCCATCGACGACTTCGCCAAGATCGACCTGCGCGTCGCCCGCATCGCCAATGCCGAGCACGTGGACGGCGCCGACAAGCTGCTGCGCCTGACGCTGGATCTCGGCAGTCTCGGCACGCGGCAGGTGTTCGCCGGCATCAAGTCGGCGTACGACCCGGCGACGCTGGTCGGCCGGCTCACCGTGATGGTCGCCAATCTGGCGCCGCGCAAGATGAAGTTCGGCCTGTCCGAGGGCATGGTGCTCGCCGCCTCCGACGACGGCGGCGACGTCCCCGGCCTGTTCATCCTCTCGCCCGACAGCGGCGCTGCGCCGGGCATGAAGGTGAAGTGACCGAAGTCCGCCGGCTGGTCATCACCGGCCACGTGCAGGGCGTCGGCTTCCGCTATTTCATGGCCGCCGAGGCCGTGCAGCTCGGCATCACCGGCTGGGTGCGCAACCGCCGCGACGGCAGCGTCGAGGCGGTGGTTGCCGGGCCGGCCGAGTCTGTCGCAGCGATCATCGCCTGGGTCCGGCGCGGGCCGCCGGGTGCCGCTGTGGCGCAGGTTCTGGCTGAAGAGACGGAGGGCGTTTTCGAGCGGTTCGAACGCCTGTCGAGCCACTAATGCGCGCCGCCATTGCCGTTGGCTATGCGGTCGATAGGGTATGTCGATTGACTTTTACCGGCCCGGCTCGCAGTATGTCGGTCATCGCATTTCGACACCCAACAAGGAGCCCATCATGGCAGTTCTCGTCGGCAAGGCCGCCCCGGATTTCACCGCCAACGCGGTTTACGGCAACAACGAAATCAAGCCGCTCACCCTTTCCTCGTTGAAGGGCAAGTACGTCGTACTGTTCTTCTATCCGCTCGACTTCACCTTCGTCTGCCCCTCCGAGCTGATCGCTTTCGATCATCGCCTGGAAGAGTTCAAGAAGCGCAATGTCGAAGTGCTCGGCTGCTCCATCGACTCCCAGTTTTCCCACCTGGCGTGGAAGAACACCCCGGTCAACAACGGCGGTATCGGCCAGGTTGGCTATCCGCTGGTGGCCGACATCAAGCACGAAATCGCCCAGGCCTATGACGTGGAATCGGCCGGCGGCGTCGCCTTCCGCGGCTCCTTCCTGATCGACAAGGCCGGCGTGGTGCAGCATCAGGTGGTCAACAACCTGCCGCTGGGCCGCAACATCGACGAAATGCTGCGCATGGTCGACGCGCTGCAATTCACCGAAGAACACGGCGAAGTCTGTCCCGCCGGCTGGTCGAAGGGCAAGGCCGGGATGAAGGCATCGACCGACGGCGTGGCCAAATACCTGGCCGAAAACGCCGCCGCACTGTAAAAATAAAACAACCTCGACAGAGAGAAAAACGGCCACCTTTCGGGGTGGCCGTTTTACATTGGCAAACGAGGAAATCAACACCAAGGGCGGTCACTCATCATGAGCGAAAAGCAATCCATCTTCACCTTCGACGGCAGCCGCTACATGCCCACCGACTGGGCAGTCGGCCCCTGGGACCCGCAACTGCTGCACGGCGGCGCCACCGCCACGCTGCTGGCCCACGGCATCGAGGCAACCCAGCCCGAGCCGGACTGGCTGCTCGCCAAGCTGAATTTCGATTTCTTCCGCCCGATCCGCAAGACGCCGATGACCCTGCGCACCGAGATCGTCCGCGAAGGCAAGCGCGTCCGCTTGGTGGATGCATTCCTTGCTGAAGAAGACGTCGTCGTCGCCCGCGCCTCGGGCTTCATGGTCGCCCCGACATACGATGCGCCGGCGCCGCTGATACCGGCAACGCACGCGCCGGCCTCCTGGCAGGGCCTGAATCCGGTGACGGATGCGGGCACCGGCCGGCATCTCCAGTTCAACAGCGATATCGAGTTCCGCCCGATCACAGCGCCGTTCTCCGGCCCGGGCATCGTCGTCTGGGTAAAAGCGCCGTACGATCTGCTGCCCGGCACCCCGCTCACGCCGACCTGCCGTACGGCCGCCATGTCGGACTTTGCGAATGCAATAGGCATCTGGTCCGATCCCGCGCGCCGGGGCTTCATCAACGCCGACATCGCGCTCTCCACCTACCGCCGCCAGCGCGGCGACTGGCTGTGCCTAGAAAGCGCGGCCCGTCCGGACGGCGACGGCATCGCCGTCTCAAACGTCCTGCTTTACGACGAGGCCGGCCTGTTCGGCAGCGTTTCTACCGTCTGCCTGGCGAAACCGATGAAATCCCTGAGCGAAGGCGCGCCGGCAGCTTAGCGAAAGTGCGCCGCCAGGGTCGCCAGATAAGGCGTCGCTTCGGCGGCGCCTTCCGCCGGCGCCCAGCCGGCTCTTTCGTCCGCGGTCAGCGGCAGGTAGGGGCCGGCCTTGGCTTCGAGGAACACCGTGCCCGGCTCCAGCGCCAGTGTGGTATGCCAGGTGCCGTGGGGGATATCGCAGCCGAGCGCTTCGCCGCCGGCGGCAAGTTCCGTCGTGCGCAGCACGGCGCCCGCAGCGTCGAACTCCACCAGCCCCAGGCGGCCGCGCAGCACCACCATGGTTTCGTCCTTGTGCGGATCGTTGTGGCGATGGGGCGCGATATAGCTGCCCGGCTCGATCGCGTTGAGCAGACGATGTGCGACGAAATCGTCGCTCGGATGGAAATTGCGGTTCTTGCGCCGCCGCGGCGAGGCGACCGCCTCGCCGCTGACCTCGTTGAGCAAGGCGCGGTCGATCAGTCGGATCATGCGTAGACCACCTTCACATTGTCGGGCGACAGCCATTCCTGTAGCGAGGCGATAAGGGCGTCGTCGAGACGCACCCGCCAGGCATCGGAGAGGCTCATCTCGGCTTGCGCATCGCCGTTGCGGTAAGCCACGCGCACCGGGCACGGGCCGTCGCGGAACGGCGCCAGCAGCGCCTGCAGGCGCTTGGCGTCGGCCTGTCCGTTCATCGCCAGACGCAACTGGCGGGCGAAGCGGCCGCGTGCCTCGCCCAGCGTCAGCAGCTTGTCGGCAGTGACGCGCAGGCCGCCGGTGAACGCGTCGTCCTGCACCTTGCCCTCGACGAACAGAATCTCGTCTTCCTTGATCTTGGCCCGCTCGGCGTCCCACAGCTCGTTGAACACGGTGACTTCGACCTGCGCCGTCGTATCGTCGAGCATAACGATGGCCATCTTGCCGCGACGGGTCATCTGCGTGCGGGTGGACAACACCATGCCGGCCAGCAGCGTCAGATCCTTCTGCGCCGCGAGCTGGGCCAGATTGCGTTTGACGAAGGTGCCCACTTCGGCGCGGTAGGCGTTGTAAGGGTGGCCGGAAAGGAAGAAGCCGAGCGCCTGCTTTTCGTTGAGCAACTGCTCGCGTTCGCTCCAGCGCGGCACCTCGACGTAATGCAGCGTGGCACCACCGCTGGCTTCGCCCATATCGAACAGGCCGCTCTGCATGGCGTGGCGTTCGGCCTGCTCCGCCGCCTCCAGCGCGACACCAACCGAGGCCAGCAGCTTGGCGCGATGATCGTCCACGCCGTCGAAGGCGCCGGCACGGATCAGCGATTCGATGACACGGCGATTCACCACACGCTTGTCGAGTCGCCGGCAGAAGTCGAACAGATCCTTGAACGGTCCACCCTCCTCGCGCGCCTTGAGAATGCAGCCCAGCGCCGACTCGCCGGTGCCCTTGATGGCGCCGAGGCCGTAGCGGATGGTCTTGCCGTCCACCGGCATGAAGCGCACGCCGCCGCTGTTGATGTCCGGCGCCAGGAAGGTGAGGCCGCTCTGCTTGCCGTCGTTGAAGAAGAACTGCACCTTGTCCGTATCGGCCATTTCCGAGGACAGGGTGGCGGCCATGAAACTCGCCGGATGGTGGCACTTCAGCCACGCCGTCTGGTAGGCGACCAACGAATAGGCGGCAGCGTGCGACTTGTTGAAACCGTAACCGGCGAACTTGTCGATGTAGTCGAAGATTTCATTGGCAGTGGATTCGTCGATGCCGTTCCTGCCCGCCCCCTCGACGAAGATCGCGCGCTGCTGTGCCATTTCCTCGGGCTTCTTCTTGCCCATCGCACGCCGCAGCATGTCGGCGCCGCCAAGCGAGTAGCCGGCCACCACCTGCGCCGTCTGCATCACCTGCTCCTGGTACACCATGATGCCGTAGGTGGTGGACAGCACCTGCTCCAGCGATGGCGTCAGATAGGTCACCTTCTCGCGACCGTGCTTGCGGTTGATGAAGCTGGGGATCAGATCCATCGGACCCGGCCGGTACAGCGCGTTCAAGGCGATCAGATCCTCCAGCCGGTCGGGCCGCGCCTGCACCAGCATGTCCTTCATGCCGCGCGATTCGAACTGGAACACCGCCGTGGTGTTGGCGCTGCGGAACACCGATTCGTAGACTTGCGCATCGTCGAGCGGCAGGGTATCGAGATTCACGCCCCTGCCGTCGCCATTGCCGCTCTGCCCGCCCTCGATCTCGTTGGCGAACTTCACCGCCTCATTGAGGATGGTCAGCGTGCGCAGGCCGAGGAAGTCGAACTTCACCAGCCCGGCTTTTTCGACATCGTCCTTGTCGAACTGGCTGACCACCGACGTACTGCCGTCGGCGGCATACAGCGGGCAGAAGTCGGTCAGCTTGCCCGGCGCGATCAGCACGCCGCCGGCGTGCATGCCGACGTTGCGGGTCATGCCTTCGAGCTTGGTCGCCAGCTCCCACAGCTCGGCAATGTCCTCTTCGCCCTTCAGCCGTTCCTTGATCTGCGGTTCCTTCTCCAGCGCACCTTCCAGCGTGATACCCAATTCGTTGGGAATCAGTTTGGCGAACTGGTCGACGAAATTGAACGGCAGATCGAGCACCCGGCCGACATCGCGGATCACTGCCTTCGCCGCCATGGTGCCGAAGGTGGCGATCTGCGAGACGCAGTGGTGGCCGTACTTGTTCTTCACATAGTCGATCACCCGGTCGCGGCCTTCCTGGCAGAAGTCCACGTCGAAGTCGGGCATCGACACGCGTTCCGGATTGAGGAAGCGTTCGAACAGCAGCGCGTAGTAGAGCGGATCGAGGTCGGTGATCAGCAACGCATAGGCCACCAGCGAGCCGGCGCCGGAGCCGCGCCCCGGCCCCACCGGCACGCCGTTGTTCTTGGCCCACTGGATGAAGTCGGCGACGATCAGGAAGTAGCCGGGGAAGCCCATCTGCTGGATGGTCCTGATTTCGAATTCCAGCCGCTCCGCATAACGCGGCCGTTGCGCCTCGCGCTCGGCCGGATCGGGATAGAGCAGGCGCAGCCGCCCTTCCAGTCCGGCGCGCGATTCGTTGGCCAGATGTTCGTCGAGGGTCACCCCGTCGGGCGTCGGGAAGTCCGGCAGGAAGTTCTTGCCCAAAGTGACTGTCAGGTTGCAGCGCTTGGCGATCTCCACCGAATTTTCCAGCGCCTCGGGCAGATCGCCGAACAGTTCGGCCATCTCGGCCTGGGTCTTGAAGTATTGCTGCTCGGTAAAGTTCTTCGGCCGCCGCGTATCGCCCAGCACGTAGCCCTCGGCGATGCAGACGCGGGCCTCATGCGCCTTGAAGTCGCCGGCGTCGAGAAACTGGATCGGATGCGTCGCCACCAGCGGCAGATCGAGCCGGCCGGCCAGTTCGGCGGTGGCGTTGATCAGCGCTTCCTGCGTCGCGTCGTCACGCTCGCCGCTCGGCCGCTGCACTTCGAGGTAGAAACCGTCGGGGAACAACGCCGCCCACTGGCGCGCGCGCGCCGCCGCCAGATCCGGCTTGCCGGCCAGCAGCATCTGCCCGATGTCGCCGAGCTGCGCACCGGAGAGCGCCAGCAGCCCGCGGTTGTCGCCATCGCCCAGCGCAGCCAGGCTGATCTCGGCGCGGCCCTGGCGGCGCGGCGCAAGAAAGGCAGCGGAAAGCAGTTCGCAGAGGCGCAGATACCCAGCGCGGTTCTTCACCAGCAGCAGCGCCCGGGCGAAGGTATCGCGCCCCGGATCGCGGACGTCCTCGTCGCGGATCCACACATCGCAGCCGATCAACGGCTTGATGCCCTTGCCGCGTGCGCCGCTGTAAAACTTGACCATGCCGAACAGGTTGGCCAGATCGGTCAGCGCCAGCGCCGGCATACCGTCCGCCGCCGCCCGCTGTAGGGCATCGTCGATGCGGACGATGCCGTCGGTAATGGAGTATTCGCTGTGGAGGCGAAGATGAACGAACTGGGGAGCGGACATGGCAGGATTTTAACTGCCGGGGGAAGGGGCCGGTTCGGAGTTTTGGCGGGGAGGATGGGGGTGAAATCCCACTTTCCCGCTCCGTTCGGGAGAGCCCGTCGAGGGTTCTTCTCATTCCGTTCGCCCTGAGCCTGTCGAAGGGCAACGGCTGACTTGATTTTCCTTCACCTCGTATCGCCACCGTATGCCGAGTCCCGCCCCGGCGGGCGGATTACTTTCTTGTGATGCGACAAGAAAGTAACCAAAGAAGCGCACCCCGCCGCCCCGGCCCTGCGGGCTACCCTCGCTCCGGCCGCTTGGCCGGGCAGGCCGCTAAACTCGCTGCGCTCAGACAACGCGGCCAGAATTCCCCGGCCAGGGTTGGACAAGCGTTTCGTGTCGAGTTCAGGCCCGCAGGCAGACTGCCGCGAGAACCGTGGTCTGTCCCCTATTATTTGTCCTAAAGAGAAACATCCCGATTTGCACCACAGCGACAAATACCAGAAAGAGCGATAACGCGATGAGCATGCTAACGCGTGAGACAGTGCTCTCTGGAAGGTTGGCTAGCAACCACTCAAAAACGCCCTCGTTCCCGTGCCACTCAAGCACGGCCTTCCAGTCTTCAGATATGTCGCCGACCATTAAACCGGCGACAAGGCTCGCGACTGCGAATCCGAGAGATAAGCCAACAACCAGCCTAAAACGGTTCTTCAGCGTCATGCTTACCTCGTTGCCCAACGTAAAGGTCACCGGCGGAGCGCCGCAGGCGCGGAGTCCGCGTGAACCGACGGGTTGGGCCTTAAAAGCACCTTGCGCCCTCCGTTTTGTATCCGACAATAATACGGTCGGCATTAAATTCCCAATGGACGATGCAATCTCTGCGCTCGGGGCTTACATAAACGTGGTTTCCATTTTCCAAAACGTAGAACTTCGCTTGCCAGTTAATACTCGACGCGTAACCGGCGCTGCGCGGCTTTATCGCGCAGCGTCCAGCGACCGAAGGGAGCGAGGTTCAGCGCCATGTTATGCACTTAGAAACTGGCATATGCCTTAAGAACACTTTGGCCAAGAATTCTTGCAGTGGCGAGGTAAAGAAATTGTTTTGGCTGGGTATTCAAAAACTCACTCATTAGCCACTGCTCCTTATCGGAGAATATTTCATCAAACATGTATGGATGGTAACGAGTAATCGAGCCGAGATAGAACATTGCCATGTAGATAATCGACTCTTGGCTATATCTTCCGACTGGAGAGTTCGACAAATACATCGTGTACCCACTACTGCCGATGAAATACCAAATTCCTTTGCTTTGAATTGCTGAACTTAGAGAAGCGTAGTCTTTACGTGTTGGTGAATACGACAGCATTGCCACCTTCTCGGTGTAGTAGATGCTTTCGTCTTCCTGTGTAATTGCATAACCACGGGCTGTAAGTGATGGCAGATCAGCGGCAGGGCACTGCAACTCAGCCTTGAAAACTAACTCTCGGCCGTTTTTATAGAGCTTCTGACTCTTAAGCCGATAGAACACCTCGGGTTGGTTATAGATTTCAGAGTACGCCCGGTGCACGCCTACGCAGTGATTCAGCAGCTCACGAACATTAATGACAATATCGCCGGTTGATATATTCGGGTCAAACACCGAGACTAATTCATGAGCAACTTGAACGATATTTGTCTTCTGTTTTTGCTTTGTGATCGTGGAATGAGCGAATTTGTGGTTGTGGTTTTCGGTCATCCCGTGCATGTACATTTTGCGGGGGCCATGCCTACCTGAAAGATTGATGATGATCTTCGATAGATTAAGAAATGAGTAGTAGTAGAGAAGGGGTTGGCTTTTTACCGGGCTAGCTTCCGCTGTGACGTAGAAATGCTTTGCTTGTTCAAGAAGCGACTTTAGGAAATCTTCTTCCTTTCGGTCTTTGCTGGCCTTCTTGATGACGTAATCCCAGAATGCCCAGATGTCAGAAATGACCAGCTTTTCATTCTTCCCAAGGCTCACCAGCGACGATGGCCGTGAAAAGAGTGGAAAGCCATACTTCATCTCTATCTCAGTCAACTAGAAGCCTCCATACTCAGTGCATAACGTGAAGTTGAGGCGCCTGCGCGGCTTTTCGCGCAGGTCGCCTCGAACGCAGGGTTAGCCCTCGGTTGGCAATGACGTTTCAAGAACGTGACAGAAGTCATTGCAGCCGAACTCAATGGAACGGAATAGGCGATCTACCGCTGCATCGTAGCCCCAGACGCAGAGGTAAGCGATGATGACCCCAAAGAACAGGAAAGCCGAAGTAAAAACAAATGACATGAATTCACTTGGGGTGGACATTGAGTGCTCAAATCCTTTCGAATACGCATAAGTGAAACCAGCCCACAAGAGGCCGACCAGCCCTTTGAGGAGGTTCACGCGGGAGCGACAACGATCTTCGAACGGCTTGATAGATTTCTTCAGTAGGTCGATGTCTTTGACGCGCGTGAAGCCATGAGATTGAAGGTGTTGGACGACAAACTCAACGGTTTCCTGCGTAACACCGCTGTGACCGTAAATGCTCGGCATAGGGAAGACGACGAGAAAGAGCGGAACGATCATAGTTGCAAGCATGATGCCGTCTGCGATTTCCGTCTTTGCGACACCGGCGTTGTTGACAAACCAAGCGCCTATCATCATGAACGCGAATGACAGGAAAGCCCAAGCAAATGCACCACTCAGCTTTTCGTCGATTCCCATCTTCAAAAATTTTGTCGGGAGCCATATAAGACGCTTGACGTACCCAAAGACAGGGACGGTGCTGTCGGTTTCCTGTACCAGATGAGCCTCAACGGCTCGAACAATCATATTGGACTCGGCAAATATAGGCATGGCATCAAGAGGGCTAACGACGCTGTAGAAAAAGTCTATTCATCCGCGCACTTTGCCGTGAACCAAATGGAATAACAAGAGTCCAACGGGGAATTTCTGGAGCATCCCCATGGCACGCTACAAGCACATCGACACC
>Ga0172380_10004732_pt1 | contig 17182 bp, 8 predicted proteins | sample Leawe162metaG_FD_119747 | JGI IMG/M metagenome (GOLD analysis project Ga0172380, IMG submission 119747) | Leachate microbial communities from a municipal landfill in Southern Ontario, Canada - Leachate well 162 metaG | ecosystem: Engineered > Solid waste > Landfill > Unclassified | place...
AACGACGTGTCCTACCGCAAGGAGCAATTGCGCCGCCTGCAAGAAGAAGTGATTGAAATGGAAGACCTCAAAACCGGCGTCTCCATCACCGACCTTGGCCTCAATGACTTCCGCATGGACTTGTTGAATTACATCAAAACCCATGGCGATCTTGGCAACGTGCCCACCGGCATGAATGCCGTCGTTCCCGCCGACCCGGCACGGGGGCTGCCAGCGGGCGCGATGTTTACGCTACGCAACCGCAATAATGGCGTCAACATCAACCAGCACAACCGTCTGCACCCGTACTACCTGATCTACATTGGCGAAAATGGCGAAGTCATCGCCGACCACACCGAAGTCAAACGCCTGCTCGACCTGGTGCGTAGCGCCTGTAAGGGGCAAAGCCAGCCACTGCCGGAAGTGTGCCGCCTGTTCAGCCAGGCCACCGACGACGGGCGCAACATGAAGGTCTATTCCGACCTGCTCGACCAAGCCATCCGCTCCATGGTGGACTTGAAGGAAGACAAGGACATCGACAGCCTCTTTAGCGGTGGCCGCACCACGGCACTGGTCAATACCATCGCGGGGCTGGATGATTTTGAGCTTATCGCCTTCCTTGTGATTCAAAGATGAAGGATGTGAAAACTAAGGATGAAGGTGGAAGGATGAAGGATGAAAGGTGAAGGATGAAGGATGACAAAGGTTGGGTGGTGGTGACGGTGGGGGAAGTCGGTTCATCCTTCTTCCTTCAACCTTCATCCTTGCACTTATGAAAGACCTCAAGGCCAGGACGAAGGAATTTGCTCTTCGGGTCATACGGCTTTATGCAGCCTTGCCCAAAAGCACTGAGGCTCAGGTGATAGGCAAGCAAGTTCTCAGATCGGGAACATCCGTTGGTGCGCATTATCGCGAAGCGGTGAGAGCGCGTTCAACGGCGGAGTTCGTTAGTAAGCTATCTGGTGGAATGCAAGAACTTGAAGAAACCTCTTACTGGCTTGAGTTACTTGCTGAAGCAAAAATATTTCCGCTAGAAAAGCTCTCTCCCATTATGCAAGAAGCAGATGAGCTGATGGCAATTCTGACGACGTGTGTGAAAAACGCAAAATCAAAGAGTGAAGGTGGAAGGATGAAGGAAGAGGTGCGTTCCTCATGAGTTCATCCTTCCACCTTCATCCTTCATCCTTTCTGCTTGCTTTTCCAAAGCAAGCAGCGTTCAACCGTGTGCTGCCCAAGGGCAAGATATACGAATACGGCAAACCCAGCCGCACCGTGCGCGATGGCTTTGTCGCGCAAATCAATCAAATCGTCTGGCAATACAAGCTCGCCCCTGAAACCATCAACCTGCCGTCGCGCCCCGGCGTGCCCGAAATCGAGATTTTTTCGCTTGAGCTGAAAACCCCCGAAGTCAGCGAAGACGTGCTGCGCTGCATTGATAAAGCAATCCCGCTGCCGATCTTCTACAATCTCAGCTTCGAAGGCCGCATCAAAACCGTGGCCGCCTACAAGCGCCCCAGCGATGCCGATGCCAGCCGCTGGGTGGTGGATGCGTATTTCGCAAGCCCATGGCTGCCAGCGGATGGGGATCGCGCGGCACTTCCTGTTGCGCTGGACATGGCTGGACTGTATGAACAAATGTTGCGCCGCCTAATGCCGACCCCGGCACGTTCAGGTGAAGCGCTCAAAGACCATGTGGAGCGCCTGAACCAACTACGGGTCAAGCAGAACGAATACACCAAGCTGGAAGCACGCCTGCTCAAAGAAAAGCAGTTCAATCGAAAAGTTGAATTGAATAGCCAACTGCGAACCCTAAAAACCGACATAGAGACCTTAGCGCGTTAAATGTTCGATCACGAGAAATGACCATGGAAAAACTCAAGCTGCACAGCCCCGATTTAACGCAGGAAAACATCGCCAAGCTGGCCGAGTTGTTTCCCAATTGTGTGACGGAAATTAAAAAGGATGAAGGCGGAAGGATGAAGGATGAAAGGGGCGCGGAGGGTTCATCCTTCAGCCCTCATTCTTCATCCTTGCGCTATGCCATCGACTTCGACCTGTTACGCCAGGAACTCTCCGGCGCCATCGTCGAAGGCCCGCAAGAACGCTACCAGCTCAACTGGCCGGGCAAGCGCGAGGCTTTGCTGACTGCCAATGCGCCCATCGCCAAAACACTGCGCCCTTGTCGTGAGGAAAGCGTGGACTTCGACACCACACAGAACCTGTTTATCGAGGGCGACAATCTGGATGCGCTCAAGCTGTTGCAGGAGACTTACCTGAACAAGGTGAAGATGATTTACATTGATCCGCCGTATAACACCGGTAATGATTTCATTTATGAGGATGACTTTGCCGAGGATAGCGAAAGCTACTTCGAAAGGTCAAATCAGAAGGATGAAGGAGGAAACAGGCTGGTTGCTAATACCGAATCTAACGGGCGGTTTCATTCGGATTGGTTAAGCTTGATGTATTCACGTTTGAAACTAGCGCGTAACCTGTTGCGAGATGATGGGGTGATTTTTATTTCGATTGATGATAATGAAGCGGCTAATATTAGGAAGCTGACTGATGAAGTTTTTGGCGAACAAAACTTTCTAGGCATGTTCATTATTAAATCTACTCCAAATGCGAGAAACTATGGACATATAGCAAAAATGCATGAATATTGTCTCATGTATGGAAAGAATTCTTTATCTACAAAATCCTATGAAGAAACAGTTCAAGGTAAAGAATTTAAGTATAAAGATGAAATTGGCGGATTCAACATACACCCACTCTACAACAGTGATGAGTCGTTCCATTCAAAAAATAGACCAAATTTATACTACCCATTTTATATTTCATCTTGCGCAAGTAAAAATGATGAATTTATTAAAATTTCTCTTGAAAAGAGTAAGTTTATTAATATTGAAGTATATCCGCCAAAATCTCATAAAAATGGAGTGCAATTTGTTTGGAGATGGGGCAAAGAAAAAGCATTAGAAAACTTGAATTCAGAAATTATTGGTTACCGAAATGAGCAAGGTGAGTACCGTATCGTTAGAAAAATGCGGCATACGACACAGATCGTAAGGTCTATGCTTTTGAACACAGAATATTCAGGAAGGCGTGGCACCGCTGAAGTAGAAGAATTATTCAAAGGGAAAATATTTTCTTTTCCTAAACCAGTTTCTTTGTTAACTAAATTTATAGAGGTTACAACAGCAGAAAATGATATAGTCCTTGATTTCTTTTCTGGCTCCGCCACAACCGCCCACGCCGTCATGGCGCTTAATGCTGAAGACGGAGGTCGGCGCAAGTTCATCATGGTTCAAATTCCAGAAGCCTGCGGCGAGAAATCTGATGCCTTCAAGAAAGGATACAAAACTATCGCCGAAATCGGCAAAGAGCGCATCCGCCGCGCTGGCAAAAAAATCAAGGAAGAACTCAAAAGCAAGGATGAAGGCGGAAGGCTGAAGGATGAAAAGAGCGGCGGGGATTCATCCTTCAGCCTTCATCCTTCATCCTTGGACACCGGTTTCCGTGTCCTGAAAATCGACAGTTCCAACATGAAGGACGTGTACTACGCGCCCGATGCGGTGAAGCAAGGCGACCTTCTGGCGCAGGTTGATAATATCCGCGAAGACCGCACCGCCGAAGATTTGCTGTTCCAGGTGTTGCTCGACTGGGGCGTGGATTTGGCCTTGCCCATTACCCAAGAGACATTCATCATCAAGGATGAAGGCGGAAAAGATAAGGTAGAAGGAAGAAGGATGACGGATGAAAAAGATGGCGCGGTGAAGGCGGAAAATGAGGGTTCATCCTTCATCCCTCATACTTCATCCTTTCAAGTTTTCTTCGTCGACGGCAACGCCCTGGCGGCCTGCTTCGAGACCGGCATTAACGAAGAATTCGTGAAAGCCCTCGCCGCCCGCCACCCGCTACGTGCAGTCTTCCGCGATGCTGGTTTCGCCAGCGACAGCGTGAAGATCAATATCGGGCAAATCTTCAAGCTCATTTCGCCGACCACTGAAGTGAAGTCGATTTAAGGGGGCGCAGATGAATCCATATATTCCCGATGCGTTGCCGCTGACCGAGTTGGATTTTCGCCGGCTGCTTCCCTTGGTGGGGCAGGCCAATGCTGCGCTGGCGCGTTACGACGGTTTGCTGCAAGGCATACCCAACCCGGCTGTGATGCTGTCACCATTGACCACACAGGAAGCGGTGCTGTCTTCCAAGATCGAGGGTACGCAAGCCACGGTGGATGAGGTGCTGGAGCAAGAAGCTGGTCTGCTGAAAGAAGGCGAAAAGTTTCAGGACATTCAGGAGATTTCCAATTACCGGAAAGCCCTGTATTCCGCTCGCGAATATTTGAAGGATTACCCGATTCGCCTGGGTTTTGTGCGGGAGCTGCACCGTATTTTGATGAACAGTGTGCGCGGACAGGACAAGACGCCGGGTGAATTTCGCAAAGACCAGAATTGGATCGGCAAGCATGGTTGCACGATAGAGCAGGCCAGCTTCGTTCCGCCCAATCCGGTTCAGCTACCGGATCATTTGCAGGCGTGGGAGGGCTATCTGGGCAGCGATGATGTGGACTTCCTGCTGCAAACTGCGGTGGTGCATGCTCAGTTCGAACTGCTGCACCCCTTCAAGGACGGAAACGGTCGTATTGGCCGCATTTTGATACCGCTGTTCCTGTATCAGAAACGTGCGTTATCCCAGCCAATGTTTTATCTGTCTGAATACCTGGAGTCCCATCGGGATGAGTATTACCAGCGGCTGAAAGCGATTTCGGTGGAGGGCGATTGGAACGGCTGGATTGCCTTTTTTCTGCAAGCGGTCGTGACGCAAGCTGCCCAGAACAGCGCCCGTGTGTCGGCCATTCAGGCGTTGTATGAGGAAATGAAGCTGGCCATTCAAGCGGCCACGCATTCGCAATACACGGTGCATGTGTTGGATGCCATCTTTAGCAAACCCATCTTCCGCTCGTCCGACCTTGCGCAGCAACTATTCCAAGAGTTTGGCATCCACGAGAAGACGACGCCCAGCCTGCTGCGGCAGATGAAAGATGCGGGGATATTGCGGGAACTGCAAGCCGGAAGTGGCAGACGTCCGGCCACATTGTGCTTTCCCCGCTTGATCAACTTGGCCGAAGGGCACGATGTGCTTTGACATGGTTGTGGAGTCTGGAAGTGCCACAAGCGCTATTGCGGAGTCCATTTATAAACATACGCTCCACAAGGTGGGTTGTGGAGTTTGGCGACTCCTTAAATAGACAGGCGGACCGCTGTGGAAATGCAGAGTAAAAAGGGTAAGTTGCAGAGAGAAATTAAGAATAAAAAGAATAAACGCCAAGAATAAATTTCCTTAACCAACTGTTTAACCAACAAGTTATAAATATCAGCCAAAGCGGAATGAAATTAAAATTCAAAAAACAGTCATACCAGACCGCCGCCGTGGAGTCCGTGGCGGATTGTTTTGCCAAACAACCCAACAACACCGGCATTCAATACCGGATTGACCCAGGCAGAGCGCCGACGGGCGCGCCGCAACAGCGTAGTTTGCTGGATGAGGCCGGCTTCAAGAACCCGGATATTGTGCTTTCATCCGTCGCGCTGCTGGATAACATCCAGACGGTACAGCGCCGCCAAAACCTGCCAATCTCTGCCACACTGGCCAGTAACAAGGTTTGCGCGGTCAATCTCGATGTCGAGATGGAAACCGGCACCGGCAAGACCTATTGCTACATCAAAACCCTGTTCGAGCTGAACCGGCGCTATGGCTGGAGCAAGTTCATCGTGGTGGTGCCCAGCATCGCGATCCGCGAAGGCGTGTTCAAATCCTTGGAGATTACCGCCGAACATTTTCTGGAAGAATATGGCAAGCGCGCCCGCTTCTTTATCTACAACTCCAAGCAATTGCACAATCTGGAGAGTTTTTCTTCCGATGCGGGCATCAATGTGATGGTGATCAATGTCCATGCCTTCAACGCCACGGGCAAGGATGCGCGGCGGATTTACGAAGAACTGGATGATTTCCAATCCCGCAAGCCGATTGACGTGATCAAGGGCAATCGCCCGATCATGATTCTCGACGAGCCGCAAAAGATGGAAGGCGCAAAAACTCTGGAATCTCTGAAGGGATTCAATCCGCTGATGATTTTGCGCTATTCCGCCACCCATAAAACCACACACAACAAAATCCATCGCCTCGATGCGCTGGATGCCTATAACCAGAAGCTGGTGAAGAAAATCGCGGTGCGCGGCATTTCCGTCAAGGGCTTGAGCGGCACCAATGCTTACCTCTACCTGGAGTCCATCGAGATTTCCACCAGCAAGCCGCCGCTAGCCCGTATCGAGTTGGAAATAAAGCAAAACAGCGGCATCAAGCGCGTGGTGCGCAAGCTGGGTAGAAACGACAATCTCTTCGACATTTCCGAAGGTCTCGACCAATACAAGGGTTTTGTCATTGCCGACATCAATGCGCACACGGATACCGTCTCTTTCACCAATGGCGTGGAACTGCAAGCGGGAGAAGCCACGGGCGACGTAAACGAGGCGGCGTTGCGGCGCATCCAGATTCGCGAAACGGTGAAAGCCCATTTTGAAAAGGAGCAGGCGCTCTTCCACCAAGGCATCAAGGTGCTGTCGCTGTTCTTTATCGACGAGGTTGCCAAGTATCGGCGCTACGATGAAAACGGTGAAATGCCGGGTGAGTATGCCCAGGTATTTGAAGAGGAATACAACCAGCACCTCAATGAAGTGCTAACGCTGGAAGATACGCCTTATAACCGCTACCTGAAGGAAATTGCCACAAACAAGACCCACAACGGCTATTTTTCCATCGACAAGAAAACCAAGCGCCTTGTCGATCCGGCGACCGGCAAAAAATCCACGGAAACGGACGATGTGGATGCCTACGATCTGATCTTGAAAGACAAAGAACGCTTGCTGGCGCTGGCCGAGCCGGTACGTTTCATCTTCTCCCACTCGGCATTGCGCGAAGGCTGGGACAATCCCAATGTATTCGTGATCTGCACGCTCAAGCACAGCGACAATACGGTCTCGCGCCGTCAGGAAGTGGGGCGTGGGCTGCGCATCGCGGTCAACCAAGACGGCGACCGCATGGACAACCCGGCGTCAGTTCATCAGATCAATGTGCTGACCGTGGTTGCCAGCGAGAGCTACAAGGATTTTGTCACCGCTTTGCAACGCGACATCAGCGATTCGCTGTCCGAGCGGCCTCGGGTGGCGGATAAGGCATATTTCACAGGGAAGGTAATAAAAGCTGAGGCTGGCGATCTTGTTGTTACTGAGGATCAAGCAACGGACATCGAGTTTTATCTGATCCAGAACGGCTATGTTGATAAGAAGCGGAATATCACCGATAAGTACCACGATGCAAAAACAGAGGGACAGCTCGCCGATTTGCCTGCCGAGTTGCTGCCTTATGCCGAGCAGGTGTTCCAGCTCATCGACAGCGTGTTCAGCGATACGCAAATGCCCGGCATCGGCAACGACCGCAATGCCAAACCGAACCCGCTAAGTGCAAATTTTGATAAGAAAGAATTCAAGGCGCTTTGGAATCGCATCAACCGCAAAGCGGCATATACCGTACACTTTGAAACCCCCGAACTAATCAAGAAATGCGTAGCCACCTTGGAAAAAGAGATCAAGGTCAGCCCGCTCCAATACACTATCGTTGCAGGCGAGCAGATCGACACGGCGACTTACGACGACGTGAGGCACGGGGAATCCTTTGAGGTGAAGGTGACGACGACAGAATCCAATAAATACTCGGTTCATTCCGCCGTCAAATATGACCTGCTTGGAAAGTTGGCAGAAGAAACTCAACTCACCCGCAGCACCATCGCCAGCGTTCTTCAGGGAATCAATGTGGCGGTCTTCGACCAATTCAAGACCAATCCCGAGGACTTTATTGCCAAGGCCGCACGGCTGATTAACGAACAGAAGGCAACGGTTATTGTCGAGAAACTTAGCTATGACCCGGTGGGTGAAACCTACGATATAGACATCTTTACCCAGGAAAAACAGAAGGAAGATTTCAGCAAGGCGGTCAAGGTTGACCACCATGTCTACGATTATGTCTTCACCGATTCAAAGAACGAGCGCAGCTTCGTTAAAGAACTGGACACCAGCGCTGAAGTCGTCGTCTATGCCAAGCTACCCAAGGGTTTTTTTATCCCAACCCCTGTCGGCAATTACAACCCTGACTGGGCAATTGCATTTCAAGAAGGCGCGGTCAAGCATGTCTACTTCATTGCGGAAACCAAGGGTTCCATGTCTTCCATGGAACTGCGGGAAATTGAGAAATCAAAGATTGAGTGCGCCAGGAAATTCTTCGCCAAAATTACTTCCGAGCAAGTGAAATACGATGTGGTGGACGATTACAGCAAACTGATGGAGCTGGTGAAATAGGGGCTATCGGTGTGGGGTTGAATCAGTTTTTCAGCCAAGGAGGGCTGGCTCGCTTTTTGTGCCCACGCGGAATACTCCCCGCAGACTGAGCACAAATTTACCTTGGGATACCTCCAACTATGCCCTGCGCAGGATGCAATGCAAGGCGAAAATCGCGCCCGCTGGGGGCGATCAAACCGGACAATTTCCCCCCGCGAGAAGGCATATCGTGGACGGAGCAGCATTCGGGTCCGGCTTGGTCAGGCGGCCACCGGTGCAGCCGGTGCGGCTTGTACGTGCAGTGGCGCGGCTTTTATGCGTTGTTCGGCTTGCCACATATCATGGGCGCTTTGTTCGGCAATCCATAGTGCGTAAAGCCATTTTGGGCGAGATCGCGGCGCGACCGTTTATCATGCGGGAAAGCGTCACGCGGGCGATATCCAGTTGTTGCGCGGCTGGAGTAGACTCGATAGAACGACATCAGAAAGAGGGCAGAGTCTATAAGGGCTATATTATAAGGCCTATAAAATTGCCATCCGCCCCAAGAAAAGGTAACATTTCCCGCTTTTCGCGCTGTTTTTTTGCTGGAATGGTGTTGCCACATTTATTGGCTGTAATGATTTGATATTTTGAGGAACAACGTGAGCCATCCTTCGTTGCCGGTACAACAGGGCTTGTATGATCCGCGCCATGAGCGCGATGCCTGCGGTGTGGGCTTTGTAGCGCACATCAAGGGGAAGAAAAGCCACAATATCATCCTTCAGGGCTTGCAGCTTCTGAAGAATCTTACCCATCGCGGTGCGGTGGGCGCGGATCCGTTGGCGGGCGACGGCGCGGGGGTGCTGATCCAGGTGCCCGATGCGTTCCTGCGCAAGGCTTGCGCCGCGCTGGGGATAGCGCTGCCGGCGGAGGGCGATTACGGCGTCGGCATGGTGTTCTTGCCGCGCGACGCTATGGCGTGCGCCGCTTGCGAGGGCGCCATCGCCGAAAAAATCGCGGCTGAAGGCCAAACCTTGCTGGGCTGGCGCGATGTGCCGGTGGATAATTCCGGCCTGGGCGAGAGCGTGAAGGCGGTGGAGCCGTTGGTGCGCCAGGTGTTTATCGGACGGGGCGCCCAGTGTCCCGATAATGACAGCTTCGAGCGCAAACTGTTCGTGATCCGCAAGACGGCGGAACACGCGGTGCGCCAATTGCCTGACCGGCAAAGCCTGCATTTCTACATTCCCTCGCTATCCACGCGCACTATCGTTTACAAGGGCATGTTGCTGGCCGATCAGGTCGGCGAGTATTACCGCGACCTGCAGGACGAGAGCGCGGTCAGTGCGTTGGCGCTGGTGCATCAGCGCTTTTCCACCAACACCTTCCCCACCTGGGATCTGGCGCATCCGTTTCGCATGATCGCGCACAACGGCGAGATCAATACGTTGCGCGGCAATAAGAACTGGATGACGGCGCGTGAGAAGACGATGTCGTCCCAATTGTTGGGTGATGACCTGGAAAAACTCTGGCCGTTGATCGTCGAAGGCCAGTCCGATTCGGCTTGTCTCGACAATGCGCTGGAATTGCTGGTGGCGGGCGGTTATTCGTTGGCACATGCGATGATGTTGCTGATTCCCGAAGTGTGGGAGAACAACCCCTTGTTGACCGAAGAGCGCCATGCGTTTTTCGAGTATCACTCCGCGCTGATGGAGCCGTGGGATGGCCCTGCCGCTGTGGCTTTCACCGATGGCCGCCAGATCGGCGTGACGCTGGACCGCAACGGGTTGCGTCCAGCGCGCTACCTGATTACCGACGACGATGTGGCGTTGATGGCTTCCGAAATGGGTGTGCTGGATATTCCGCAACACAAGATCGTGAAAAAATGGCGCATCCAGCCCGGCAAGATGTTTCTGATCGACTTGCAGGCCGGGCGGGTGGTCGATGTGATCGAAATGAAGCAGCAACTCTCCACCGCCAAACCTTATCGGGAGTGGATAGATAAATCGCGCTTTTGCCTGTGCGATCTGCCGGAAACGGAGAGCCACACTGTGGCGCCGGACGCGCGGGAAAACCTGCTGGACATGCAACAGGCGTTCGGTTATACGCAGGAGGACATCAAGTTCGTCCTCAAGCCGATGGCGGACACCGGGAAGGAGGCCATCGGTTCGATGGGCACGGATATGGCCTTGCCGGTGCTGTCCGACAGGAACAGGAGTCTGTACGACTATTTCCAGCAACTGTTCGCCCAGGTGACCAACCCGCCTATCGACCCGATCCGCGAAGAACTCGTGATGTCGCTGACCGCGTTTATCGGACCCAAACCCAATCTGTTGGGCTTAGACGCAACCGAGCCGGTGCCGCGCCTGGAAATACGCCAGCCGGTGCTATCCAACGAAAATCTGGCGAAACTGCGCAATATCGGACAGCTTACGCAAGGCCGCTACAAGTCGTGCGTGCTGGATATTATTTATCCGGTCGCCGAGGGCGCTACGGGTTGCGAAACGGCAATCGAGAATCTGTGTCAACACGCAGCCCAGTCGGTGGCGGATGGCTGCAACGTGCTGATCCTGTCCGACCGCGCCGTTGCGCGCGACTGCGTGGCGATTCCCGCACTGCTGGCTTGCGCTGCGGTGCATCATCATCTGGTGCGCACCGGACTGCGCACCCGCACCGGGCTGGTGGTGGACACCGGGTCGGCGCGCGAAGTGCACCATTTCGCGTTGCTTGCCGGCTATGGCGCGGAGGCCGTGTGCCCGTGGCTGGCGCTTGAAACCCTGACTGCGATGGGACTGCCGGACACGACGGACGCCCATAAGCATTTCATCAAGGCGGTCGGCAAGGGGTTGCTCAAGGTGATGTCCAAGATGGGCATTTCCACTTACCAATCATATTGCGGCTCGCAGATTTTCGAGGCGGTTGGCCTGAATGCCGCATTCATCGAGCGTTATTTCACCGGCACGGCCACCCAGATCGGGGGCATAGGCCTGGAGGAAATCGCCGGGGAGGCTGTGCGCACCCATTTGTCCGCGTTCGGCGACGACCCGGTGCTGGCTGACGCGCTGGATGCAGGCGGCGATTATGCGTGGCGCACACGCGGCGAGGCGCATATGTGGACGCCAGAATCTATCGCCAAGCTGCAACACGCCACGCGCGCCAACAATGCCCAGACTTACAAGGAATACGCCCAGCTAATCAACGATCAGAGCCGCAAGATGAAGACCTTGCGCGGCCTGTTCGAAATCCTGCCGGCTGGCGCGCCGGCGCCGCTGGATGAGGTTGAATCCGCCAAGGAAATCGTCAAGCGTTTCGTCACCGGTGCAATGTCGCTCGGCTCCATTTCCACCGAAGCACATGCCACGCTGGCTATCGCGATGAACCGCATCGGCGGCAAGTCGAACACCGGCGAGGGTGGCGAGGATGCGGCGCGCTATCGTCCGATCAAGGCCGGCGATACGCTGGCGTCCATTCTCGGCAAGGGGCGCATAGAAAGCGATGTGGCGCTTCAAGAGGGCGATTCGCTACGGTCAAAGATCAAGCAAGTGGCCTCCGGGCGCTTCGGCGTCACGGCGGAATACCTGACCAGCGCGGATCAAATCCAGATCAAGATGGCGCAGGGCGCCAAGCCCGGCGAAGGCGGCCAGTTGCCCGGCCATAAGGTGACCGAATATATCGCCCATTTGCGCTTTTCCGTGCCGGGCGTCGGTCTGATTTCGCCGCCGCCGCACCATGACATTTATTCGATAGAAGACCTGGCGCAACTGATCCATGACTTGAAAAACGCCAATCCGGGCGCTTCCATCTCGGTCAAGCTGGTGTCCGAAGTGGGCGTGGGCACGGTCGCGGCGGGCGTCTCCAAGGCCAAGGCGGACCATATCGTGGTGGCCGGTTTCGATGGCGGCACCGGCGCTTCGCCCCTGTCCTCAATCAAACACGCCGGTACGCCGTGGGAGCTGGGCTTGGCGGAGACTCAGCAAACTTTGGTGCTGAACCGGCTGCGCGGGCGCGTCGCGCTGCAAGTGGACGGCCAGCTTAAGACCGGGCGCGATGTGCTGATCGGCGCGCTGCTCGGCGCGGACGAATTCGGCTTTGCGACAGCACCCTTGGTGGTGGAAGGCTGCATCATGATGCGCAAGTGCCATCTCAACACCTGCCCGGTCGGCGTCGCGACGCAAGACCCGGTGCTGCGCAGGAAATTCACCGGCCAGCCGGAGCATGTGGTGAATTATTTCTTCTTCCTCGCCGAGGAAGTGCGTGAATTGATGGCGGGGATGGGCATCCGCAAGTTTAACGATTTGATCGGGCGTAGCGACCTGCTCGACGTAAGGCAGGGCATCGCGCACTGGAAGGCCAAGGGGCTGGATTTCAGCAAAATATTCCATCGCCCCGACATGCCAGGCAGTGTCGCGCGCCTCCATACCGAGGAACAGGATCACGGGCTGATAAACGCGCTGGATCACCAGCTTATCGCGCAGGCGCAAAGCGCGCTGGAAACCCGGCAGCCGGTGGTGTTGAGCAGCATTATCCGCAACGTCAACCGCACCGTCGGTGCGATGCTGTCGCATGAGGTGGCGAAGCGTTATGGTCAAGCCGGGCTGGCGCACGACACCATCACGGTGAAATTCAGCGGCACGGCGGGGCAAAGCTTCGGCGCGTTTCTGGCGGGCGGCATCAGCTTCGAATTGTCCGGCGAAGGCAACGACTATGTCGGCAAGGGCTTGTGCGGCGGGCGCATCGTGGTAATGCCGCCGGCGGATTGCCCGATCGTCGCGGAAGACAACATCATTGTCGGCAACACCGTGCTCTATGGCGCGACCAGCGGCGAATGCTATTTCCGCGGCGTGGCCGGCGAGCGTTTCGCGGTGCGCAATTCCGGCGCAACTGCGGTGGTGGAAGGCATCGGCGATCACGGCTGCGAGTACATGACCGGCGGCATGGTAGTCGTGCTGGGGCAGACCGGGCGCAATTTCGCCGCCGGCATGTCCGGCGGCGTCAGTTACGTGCTGGACGAGCACGGCGGCTTCGAGCAGCGCTGCAACCAGGCCATGGTGGAGTTGGAACCGATAGCGCCGGCCTCGGACAGCGAAACCGGCGAAGAGGAAGATGTCGCCAACGTGCATTGCAACCATCTGGGCAAAGCCGACGAACACGTGTTGCGCGGCTTGATTGAGCGCCATCTGCACTACACCGGCAGTGCGCGCGCCCAGCTTATCCTCGGCAACTGGGCGGAATATTTGCCGAAATTCATTAAGGTGATGCCGACCGAATATCGCCGCGCGCTGCAGGAATTGGCCGCGAGCCGGTCGAAAAAGGAGATTGCGTAAATGGGTAAGCCAACCGGGTTCATGGAGTTCAGCCGCGTGAGCGAGGAAAGCTTACGCGTTACGGAACGCCTGAAAAATTACCGCGAGTTCGTGCTGCATCTGACCGATGAACAGGCGTCCGTGCAGGGCGCGCGCTGCATGGATTGCGGCATTCCTTTCTGCAACAACGGCTGCCCGATCAATAACATCATTCCCGACTGGAACGATTTGGTCTATCGCGGCAACTGGAAGCGGGCGCTGGAAGTCTTGCATTCGACCAACAATTTCCCGGAATTCACCGGACGGATTTGCCCCGCCCCGTGCGAAGCGGCATGTACGCTGAACATCAACGACGACGCGGTAGGCATCAAGTCCATAGAGCACGCGATTATCGACAAAGGCTGGGAGCAAGGCTGGATCATGCCGCAACCGGCGCGGCAACCCAGCGGCAAGAAAGTCGCAGTAGTCGGCTCGGGGCCGGCGGGATTGGCCTGCGCGCAGCAACTGGCGCGCGCCGGGCATGGCGTGGTGGTGTTCGAGAAAAACGACCGCATCGGCGGTTTGATGCGCTATGGCATCCCCGATTTCAAGCTGGAAAAAACCCTGATCGACCGTCGCATGGCGCAAATGCGCGCCGAAGGCGTGGAATTCCGCGTCCGGCAGCATGTCGGCGAGAATGTAGCGGCGCAACAGTTGATGGCCGATTTCGATGCCGTGGTGCTGGCCGGCGGCTCCGAGCAGGCGCGCGATTTGCCGGCGCCGGGGCGCGAGTTGCAGGGGGTGCATTTCGCGATGGAATTCCTCGCGCAACAGAACAAGATCGTCGCGGGCGATGAGCTGACCGGCCAGATTAAAGCGACGGCCAAGCATGTGGTGGTGATCGGCGGCGGCGACACCGGCTCCGACTGCGTGGGCACCTCCAACCGCCAGGGGGCGGCTTCCGTGACCCAGATCGAAGTGATGCCGCGCCCGCCCGAGCAGGAAAACCGGGCGTTGACCTGGCCCAACTGGCCGCTTAGGCTACGCACCTCCAGTTCGCAGGAAGAAGGCTGCACGCGCGACTGGTCGGTCACGACCAAGGCGTTCGTCGGCAACGGCGGCAAGGTCGAGAAATTGCAGTGCGTGCGGGTCGAATGGAAAGACGGCAAGATGCTGGAAATCCCCGGCAGCGAATTCGAATTGCAGGCCGATCTGGTATTGCTTGCAATGGGTTTCGTCAGGCCGATGCAGCAGGTGCTGCAAGCCTTCGGCGTGGAACCGGATGGGCGCGGCAACGCCCGCGCCGCGACGGAAGGCGCCGAATGCTATAAAACCAGCGTGGACAAGGTGTTCGCCGCCGGCGACATGCGCCGTGGACAATCGCTGGTGGTGTGGGCTATCCGCGAAGGCCGCCAGGCGGCGCGCGCCGTCGATGAATATTTGATGGGTTGTTCCGATTTGCCGCGTTGAGGGAACGACCTTCAGGCTTGCTTGCCGCGATGACCATGCGTTGCGCTTATCCTCCCTGCCACATGAAGTTCGTGGGTATGTTAACGCCGTAAACCGCAGAGGATGTCTGAATGAGTGTATCCATCCAATCGCTAGGCATTGATCGCCTAGGAATAGATGAACGGCTTGAACTTGTCGATGACATTCTGGCGAGTCTTTCCAACGAAGCGGAAGCATACTCACTGACTGATACGCAGAAAACCGAACTCGACCGGCGTCTCGCTTCTTACGAACAAAACCCCGACGATCTTGTTCCTCTGCACGAGGTAATGGCATCGGCGACCAGTCGTTTTAAACGATGAGCCGCGTAGTTGTTTGATCGTTCCCACGCTCTGCGCTCATCGTTACACACAAGTGTCAGGGCAAGGACGAGCGCAGGTTTGCTCCCTTCTCCCGCAGGCGGGAGAAGGGTCGGGAATGAGGGTGTTTGCGCTTCGGCAAGCGTTATCGATGTGCAACATCCCTCACCCCAACCCCTCTCCCGCTTGCGGGAGAGGGGCTTTTCTGCTGTCTTTTCGCATAGACCTGAGCAACAGTTATTATTTGCAAAGATGTGTGTAACAACGAGCGCTCTGCGTGGGAACGATTAGAAATCACCTTGAATGCACAATATGACAAAACCAAAAAACGACACCTTCCTGCGCGCGCTCCTGCGCCAGCCGACCGAATACACCCCAGTGTGGATGATGCGCCAGGCCGGACGCTACCTGCCGGAATACAATCAGACGCGCAGCCGCGCCGGGGATTTCCTCAGTCTGTGCAAGAACCCCGACCTTGCCACCGAAGTCACGCTGCAACCGCTGGCGCGCTTCCCGCTGGACGCGGCGATTCTGTTCTCCGACATTCTCACCATCCCCGACGCGATGGGGTTGGGGCTGTATTTTTCCCAAGGCGAAGGCCCCAAGTTCGAACGCCCACTCCGCAACGAATGGGAAATCCGCGATCTTACCGTGCCCGACCCCGACACCCATTTGCGTTACGTGATCGACGCCGTGGTGCAAATCCGCAAGGCGCTTAACAACGAAGTGCCGCTGATCGGCTTTTCCGGCAGCCCGTTCACGCTTGCCTGCTACATGGTGGAGGGCGGCAGCAGTTCGGATTTTACTCTGGTGAAAACCATGCTCTACAGCCGTCCCGAGTTGCTGCACCACATCCTGGACATCAACGCCCGCGCGGTGACGGCCTACCTGAATGCGCAAATCCAGGCCGGCGCCCAGGCGGTGATGATCTTCGACAGTTGGGGCGGCGCGTTGTCCCATGCGGCTTATCACGAATTTTCGTTGGCCTACATGCACAAAATCATCGACGGACTGATACGCGTCCACGATGGCGCAAAAGTGCCGTGCGTCGTCTTCACCAAGGGCGGCGGGCTGTGGCTGGAAAGCATCGCAGCCGCCGGTTGCGATGCAATCGGCCTGGACTGGACGGTGGACATCGGCGAAGCGCGCAAGCGCGTCGGCGACAAGGTGGCGCTGCAAGGCAACCTGGACCCCACCGTGCTGTTCTCCAACCCGGAAGTGATCCGCGCCGAGGCCGGAAAAATCCTCGCCGGCTACGGCAAGGGTTCCGGTCATGTATTCAACCTGGGCCACGGCATATCCCAATTCACCGACCCGAACAACGCCGCCGCGCTGATCGCGGCGGTGCATGAGTTGAGCAGGCAATACCACTAAATCTGGTTCGCGGGCGCCTGGTTCGCGCTCCCCTTCTCATCTCCGGGCGCCGTATGCACACAAGTCAAATAAGCCGTTCATGCTTCGACAGGCTCAGCACGAACGGCTTATTTGACTTGTGTGCATACGCTAATCTGCATGGAAACAGCCAACGGCATCTGTGACTCGGAGGAACGCACCCGTTTCTTCCTCTCCCTGTCTGTATTAGAGGGCAATCTGGTATCGCGCTCGCAGGCTAAGCATGTATGCCTTGCGCGGGGGAAATTGTCCGGTTGGATTGCCCCCAGCGGGCGCGACTTTCGCGTTGCAAATTGCTTGTGTGAGAATGACCACACGGCGCAATTTGCGCCTTGCATTGCATCCCGCT
>Ga0172380_10004733_pt1 | contig 17180 bp, 17 predicted proteins | sample Leawe162metaG_FD_119747 | JGI IMG/M metagenome (GOLD analysis project Ga0172380, IMG submission 119747) | Leachate microbial communities from a municipal landfill in Southern Ontario, Canada - Leachate well 162 metaG | ecosystem: Engineered > Solid waste > Landfill > Unclassified | place...
ATGTAGTTATCAACACCGTTCCCACAGGCTCTCCACTGAAGGATGAGCAGGCTGCGAAAGTTGCTGCTATTATGGGTGGAGGAGAAGAGGTGATAATCGAAGATGGCGGCAACGAGTAAAGAAGTTCCGGCGGGAAAAATTCCGCCCCAAAATCTCGACGCAGAAAAAAGTCTGCTCGGGGCAGTCCTGATCGACGAGGAAGTCCTCGCCGATATCTCCGAACACGTCACTAGTAAAGACTTTTACGACAAGCGCCACGCGGTCGTCTATGACGGTATGATGCGTCTGTATGAAAAACACCGTCCGGTCGACCTGTTGACGTTAACCGATGAACTGAAGCGCAAGAAAGAATTAGAACTTATCGGTGGATCTGCCTATCTGACTGAGCTAACCAATTACGTACCGACCGCGGCCCATGCCGAGGCCTACGCCGAACTCGTAGCGCAAAAGGCCGTTCGCCGCCGGCTGATTAAAGCCAGTAGTGAAATATCCGAGATGGGCTTTGATGAGGATACCACCACCCAGGAGCTGCTGGAGAAAGCTGAAGCCGAGCTTTTTAGCGTAAGCGATCAATCGCTCAAACAAGACCTGACCAGCATCGAGAGTATTCTGACCGAGAGCTTCGACCGCATGGAAGAATTGCACCGCAATAAAGGCGCGCTGCGTGGTATTCGCACCGGCTACCGTGATCTCGATAACATGACCGCCGGGTTGCAGCGCTCCGACTTGATCATCCTGGCAGCTCGTCCGGCCATGGGTAAGACAACCTTGGTTACCAACCTCGCGTACAACGTCGCAACCATCGCAAAACTGCCAGTGCTCTTCTTTAGTCTTGAGATGAGCAAGGAACAGCTGGTCGACCGTATGCTGGCTGATGCCTCTGGGGTGGACGCGTGGAATATTCGTACCGGTAACTTGAGTGATCAAGACTTTAGCAAGCTATCCGAAGCCATGGGTGAGATGGCCGAAGCGCCAATCTACATCGATGACACGCCAGGCCTCTCGGTACTTGAAATGCGTACCAAGGCTCGCCGAGCCGCTCACGAAGCGCCTCTTGGCGTGATCATCGTCGACTACCTGCAGCTGATGCAGGCCAGCGGCCGGAGTGATGGCAACCGTGTACAAGAGGTGAGCGAGATCTCTCGTGGTCTCAAACTTATCGCCCGCGAGCTGAACGTGCCGGTGATCGGCCTGAGCCAGTTGAGCCGTTCGGTGGAGAGCCGTAACCCGCAGATTCCACAGCTGGCCGACCTGCGTGAATCGGGAAGTATCGAGCAAGACGCCGATATCGTCATGTTTATTTACCGCGAGGCCTACTACAACCCAGACACCGAACGAGAAAACATCACCGATCTGATCATCTCGAAGCACCGTAACGGTCCCACCGGCAAAGTGGAGCTCTACTTCCACCCCGAACGGCTGCGCTTTATGTCGCTCGACAAACGCCACGACGAATAATGATCATGCTATAATTAAACTCAATCGATGGTTAAGCTACACGTTCCGGATTTATTCATCTACCGCTGGCGCTACGCGCTGGGCTATGTTGCGATTGGGCTTGGCTGTTTGGTACTACTCGTCGTAGCCTCACTCTACATTCCTGGTGGACTCAGCGAGCGGGAAGTGGCAGCAGTTGCCACATCTAATGATCTGTCGATCAAACACTTCAGCCCCGAGATGGCTATCAATCTGCCGTATTATCTGACCCAAAAAGCCAGCTTTTATCTCTTTGGCCTGAGTGAACTCTCGATTAAGCTACCGACGATTATTGCCGGTGCGCTGCTCGTGGTCGGTCTCGTGCTACTACTTAAGATTTGGTTTAAACGAAACGTCGCCGTCCTCACCGCCATTATTGGTATCGCCGCCGGACCATTTCTGCTAGCTGCCCAATCCGGTTCACCGGGTATTTTGTATATTTTCTGGCCGGTATGGCTCTTTTATATTGCCGCGGTCATCGCCAGGCGACCACCATTTCCGATTGTGTGGAAAGCTCTCTTTTTCATTACTATGGCTCTCAGCGTCTACACCCCTCTCAGTATCTACGTGGTTATCGCTCTCGTGAGCGCGGCGCTACTGCACCCGCATCTGCGCCATACGGTAAGGAGCCTTTCGAAATTCCGGATTATCGTGACGGTTCTGATTGCTAGCCTCTTTCTTATTCCACTCTTCTACAGCCTCTACAAACAGCCTTCGCTTGCCATCACGCTTCTAGGCATCCCATCGTCGCTCGACATAATCGCCAGTCTCCAGCAGCTGTTTCGACAATATCTTGACGTTGTTCACCCCAGTTATGGCACCATCATGACTCCTGTGTATGAAGTGGCGTCTCTGATGCTCGCGGGCGTCGGTATTTACCGCATTGTCACCGCCAAATATACTGCCAAGAGTTATATCCTTATTTGCTGGCTGGTCTTCCTGATTCCTGTTCTTATCGTGAATCCTAGCCTGATTAATGTCACGTTCCTGCCATTCCTGCTGCTCACCGGGTACGGCATCGACTTTTTGATTCGCTACTGGTACCGGCTATTCCCACGCAATCCCTACGCCCGTGTGGTGGGGCTTATACCGATCGTTATCCTCATTACCACTCTGACACTCTCCGGGCTAGATAGGTTTGTCTACGGATATCTCTATAGTCCCTCGTCAGCCCGTCAGGCTAGTAGCGACCTTGCAATACTGTCATCAGAGCTTCGTAAGAATCCTAAACAACCGGTTGTGTTACTGGTGGCGAGTGACGAACTGGCTTTTTATAATGCGGCTCGCCGCTACAACCCCGAGTGGAATATCCACGACGTGACCACCACCGATCCGGGCAAAAAAGCTCAGCTCGTGATCGCTAGTCACGATGCAGCCCGCCAAGCCGAAACTATCCCCACAGCCATTTTGACGAGCCCGCTTCACGCGCAGGCTGATCGCTTCTATCTCTATAAAAATCCTTCCTAGTAGCGTATAGTAGAGGGAGTAATTGAAGAGGAGTAACTAATATGGCATTTGACCAAGTAAAAATGTTAAACGACCTGCGTAAGGCTCAAAAAGACCTAAAGAAACAAAAGGTTGTGGTGGCGGCTGGCGGCGAAGATGACGATCCGGCTGTAGAGATTACCATCAATGGTGAGCTCAAGGTGGAGAACGTCACGATCAACCCTGAATACGTCGACCTTGAAGATATCGAAGAGCTCGAAGGCTGGATCGAGTCAGCAATTCGCGACGGTATGGCTAAAGCTCAAGAAATCGCCGCTGAAAAAATGAAACCACTCATGGGTGGCCTCGGTAACCTCGGACTTTAGCTTAGCCCATATGGCTCGTCAGCTTCTTCCCTCGGCACTGCTTGATGCTATTGACGAACTCGGTAAGCTACCGGGTGTTGGGGCGCGTACCGCTGAACGCTACGCCTATTTTTTGCTGAAATCAAACGAGAAGACCGCCCACGATTTGGCGCAGAGCCTTAATACGCTTCATGACAGCATTAAAACCTGTCCAGTGACCTTTGCGCTCATCTCGAGCGACGAGGAAGTATCCTCACTCTATAGCGATAGCGACCGTGATAAGCAACTAGTGGCCGTCGTGGAGGAGCCACTTGATATCGTGGCGCTGGAGCGAACTGGGCAATTTAAGGGTACCTACCACGTGCTGGGCGGAGCTATTTCGCCGATTGACGGCATCGGGCCGGAACAGCTTCATATTCCGGAGCTAATTGAGCGTATCAAAGCTGATAATGTCGAAGAGCTGATCATCGCCACCAACGCCAGTGTGGAAGGTGAGTCGACGGCGCTTTTCTTGCAGCGGCATATTCAAGATACTGGGCTCACCCTAAAGATGAGCCGGCTTGCTCGTGGTATCCCGGTAGGAGTTGACCTCGAATACGCTGACCAGATTACACTTGGTCATGCGCTGGAAGGTCGTCGGACGCTGTCGTAACGGTTTCTGTAATCGCTAGATTGCCTAAACATGAACGCGCACGACTCAGGCGTAGATCATTTTGACTGTCCGAATCTGCTTTTAGAATCTCCACAAGGAGCTGATCAGCAAGAGCTAGTATGCTCCTGCTAAGCGCTTCGCTCCATACACCATCAAACGGCTGATCCGCAGCTGCAGCTGGCCATCGTTCTGGCACACGCCTGAGAGCCTCACTAACAACTTCGCGATGATTATCTGATAATCGACCGGTTGCCTGCTGTAAGTGAGCGAGCGTATCGCGTAGGGTGATAGTATGTTTTTCTGTCATAATCTTTTATCCCACCCTAGTTATAGAGACTATCATACCATACTCGGCGGCTCATCTGATATACTAGTGACAATGTTTGACGACGCAAAACGACTTATTTCTGAAGCACAAAAAATTATTGTTATTCAGGCTGAAAACCCCGACGGTGACTCGCTGGGTAGTTCGCTGGCGCTCGAAGAAATACTGGGCGATGCAGGCAAAGAGGTCATTCTCTATTGTCCGGTGGAGATTCCGAAATATATGCGCTACATTCAGGGCTGGGATAGGGTAGTTGGTGATTTTGATGCGTCAGCCGATCTTGCTATTGTTGTCGACACCAGCGCCGATGTACTGCTTTCGAAAGTACTCGAAACTGCCGGTGTGCGTCATTACCTCGAAAGCCACCCGGTGCTGGTGATCGATCACCATGCCACGGCGAGCACCCTGAGCTTTGATCATACGCCGCTGATGGATGAGGCGGCCGTCTCGACTAGCCAAGTGATTTATCATCTGGCAGTAGATGCTGGTTGGGCAATCAACCCGCAGGCTGCCGAAAACATGCTTGTAGCCTTGCTTTCTGATAGCCTCGGTCTTACCACTCAAAACGTCACAGCCGATAGCTATCTGGTCGCTAGCAAGCTCACGGAACTCGGCGCGACTGTGGCGGCCATCGAGGGTCGCCGGCGTGAGTTTATGAAAAAATCACCAGAAATCCTCGCCTACAAAGGCCAACTCATCGGGCGGATTGAGTACTTTTTAGATGGCAAACTGGCGTTTGTTCATATCCCCTGGGAAGACATCCAAAAGTATAGCGATCAATACAATCCGAGCGTCCTCGTGCTCGATGAAATGCGCCTTGTAGAAGGTGTGGAGATTGGTGTCGCCATCAAAACCTATCCAGACGGCAAGATAACCGGCAAATTGCGAGCCAACCTGCCGATTGCTGAACAAATTGCTGGCTTCTTCGGTGGAGGTGGCCACGCCTACGCCAGTGGTTTTCGGGCTCATGACGAGTACGATACAATTGTAAAAGAATTAATAACCGCCACAGATAAGGCACTTCAGGCATATGACGCTCAAACTGCATAATACACTCACTAGGAAGATTGAGGAATTCACTCCACCTAGTCCTGACAAGATAACCCTTTATACTTGCGGCCCAACGGTCTACAACTATCCCCATGTCGGCAACTGGGCAGGGTACATCTACTGGGACATTCTGATTCGTACACTGCGCGCTAATGGATACACAGTTGAGCGCGTGATGAACATCACCGATGTCGGTCACCTGGTGAGTGACGACGATGAAGGTGAAGATAAATTGCAAAAAGGTGCCGCCCGGGAAGGCAAAACTGCTTGGGAAGTGGCCGAATTTTACATGCAAGATTTTATGAGGGGCATGGATCTGCTCAATATGATTCCACCCGAGCATACCGCCAGAGCCACGGAGTATATTGATCAGCAACTAGCACTCGTGCGCGCTCTCACAGAAAAAGGTTTCACCTACCAGATCGACGACGGCATTTACTTTGATACCAGTAAATTTCCAACCTATGCCGATTTTGCCGGTCTCGATATCACCGCCCAACGGGCAGGGGCACGCGTGGCCTATAACGATAAGAAGCGAAACCCGAGCGACTTTGCGCTCTGGAAGTTTTCTCCAGCGGGCGAACAGCGCGACATGGAGTGGGATACACCGAACGATCTAATGGAATCAGGTGAAGCTAAAAAAGGTTTTCCGGGCTGGCACTTGGAGTGTTCGGCGATGGCTATGAGTATCCTCGGCCCCACCATCGACATTCATACCGGTGGGATCGATCATATCCCCATACACCACACCAATGAAATTGCCCAGAGCGAGGCCGCCAGCGACCAACTCTTCGCGCGCGTCTGGTTGCACAACAACCACCTAAAGGTCAATGGCACCAAGATTAGTAAGAGCCTCGAGAACGGCTATACGCTCGCCGACCTCGAAGCCAAGGGCTTCAGCCCGATGGATTATCGCCTATTTATTCTGCAGGGTCATTATTCCAATGAAGGTAACTTTACCTTCGATAATCTGGAGGCAGCCAAAAACCGCCTGAAGAACTGGCGTGATGTGGCAGCGCTGCGCCACCAGACACATGATACGCTGCAAAACGATGACGAGAAAGACTCAGATGAACAAACCGTCTCGCTGCTCGCGACCTCTCAGGCAATCGTAGAAGCCCTGAATGATGATCTCGATACGCCCGCCGCACTCAAGATCATCGACGAAGCCTTCGCCCGTCTAGAGGGCAGGGCATTGACTGATATTCATCAATACGGCCTCGTGCAGCTGCTCGAAACGATCGATACTATGCTCGGCCTGCAGCTTATTGATAGCACGCCCGATATTTCCGATGAGCTGAAGCGAACTATTCTAGAGCGCGCCACAGCCCGCAGTAATAACGATTGGACAACTTCAGATCAATTACGGGAGACGCTTGCCGAGGTGGGCATTAGCGTCAAAGACACCCCTACCGGTACCGTTTGGTCATACCTCTAATTCTAGAACTAGGACTTCTTGACAAGTTTAGCCAAGGGACGCTGGCTTTTCATGCGTTCTTTTCGAGTGTGTGCGATATAGTCGTCAAACAGAACCTTCAAGCATCCGGCAATCGGGATCGAGATAATACCACCGGCAATGCCAAAGACGTACAGACCGATCGTCACCGATACCAAAATCCAGAGGGCCGTAAGCTCCATTCGTTTGGACTGAATGGTTGGAGAAACAATATTGTTTTCAATCTGCTGGTAAATTATAAAGCCGACAACAAAGACGATGGCCGCTACCGGATCGTTGAGCGCCAGCAGGAGACCAATGAGCATAGCCGCGATAGTTGAACCAAACATCGGGATAAGGCTCAGCACAAAGTAAATAGCTGCGGCGGGAATCGCCAGATTGGTCGGGACGTTAAAGAGCAGGCTCAGAATAAAGACAAACAGACCCATAAGCGTAGCGCCAATACCCGCCACTGTCAGCTGGCCAACGACATAACCGCTGACGACATGGTACATGCGCTGCACGAGGTGCTGGTGGTACTCCATGCGAGGTTGATCATCATACATCTCCCAGAGCTTCCTTAGAAGTCCGGGGCCTTCAACCAGCATCAAGAAAGCTAGTACAAGAGCAAGAAACATTGAAATGAGAAAGCTGCCGAGGGACGAGAGGCTATCGACGACATTCCCGCCTATGCCTGCCGCCCAGTGTGATGCATTTTTCTTAATCGACGCAGTAGCCTCGTCAACTTGATCTTCGAGATGATATTTGGTTATAACTTGGTTAATACCTTTATATTGCGTGGTAGCTCCATCGACAATCGAGGGTACCGTGCCGATAAACTTGGCGGTTTGCTGGACAATCGGCGGTACCACAAGCGTCACGAAGGCGCCAAGGAATATGACCACGAGGATGAATGAGAGGGCAGTCCCACCGACGCGGCTACGGCCGGGTAGATGGCGTTCAATCCAGCTCACCGGACCATTGAGAGCGAGGGCGAGAAATAGGGCGGCACCGATAATAATCAGCGCGGTGCGAGCACTATAAATGGCGAACCCAGCCACGACGATTCCAAGAGGAACCAACCAAAAACGAATAAATGTCTGTGTATCTGCCTCAATCTTTGCTTTCATGTGGCAATTATACCATCCGCTGCCGAGAAGCGCGAGCGTAACTTATTGTTAGCTGAGTGATTGGAGAAGTAGTATTGTCGCAACGAGTCCGACACCCCCGAGCAGCCAGCCCGCCACCACGTCGCTCGGAAAGTGCGCGCCCAGATATATTCGCGAAACGCCGACAAGAAAAATGAGAATACCCGCGCTGATTGCTGCAACGATACTCCAGGCTCGTGGCAGACTTAACCAACTCCAGTACGCAAGAAGTCCGAAGGCAATAGTCGCGCCCGTCGTATGGCCGCTTGGAAAGCTGAGTTTATCGAGCCATATCTTCGCGGCGTAGTCAGTCAGCGGCCGTGCTCGATGAATTAGGAGCTTCAGAAGCGAGCCGGTCCCGAGCGTGATCCAGATAGCTATGCCCATAATAAATAACGACAGGTGGGGGCGCACGATACCCAAAGCCACAAACCCCGCACCCATCCCGATCACGACAGCAGGATGTCCGAGATTTGTAATAAGAGAAAAGAAAAGCTCCAGGCGCCGCGGCAGGCCGGCAATCCACCCGGTCAGCTTTGTATCAATCCGACGCACAAAAGCTCGCATAAACCTAGTATACTGGATATATGGCAAACTTTTCATTTGATATCGTCTCCGACTACAACAAAGCCGAAATGAACAATGTCTTCCAGCAGGTGGAGCGCGAAATAACGAGCCGCTACGACTTCAAGGGCACCCCCGCGACTATCGAGTGGTTGGGTGATAAAATTGGCTTTAAGCTGACAGGGGCCAACCAGTGGCAGCTTGATACGATTCTTGATATTGTCCGCAAGAAACTGGCGAGCAGGGAGCAGAGCTCCAAGGTGCTTGATCTTTCTAAAGAACCGGTTGAAGCCAACCTCAAAGCCACCTGGGAAATCCCGTTCAAACATGGCCTCTCGCAGGACAATGCCAAGCTCATCACCAAAAAACTACGCGAAGAAATGCCCAAGGTCAAAGCACAGATTCAAGGTGATGAAGTCCGCGTGACCAGCAGCAGCAAAGATGATCTACAAAAGACAATGTCACTTCTCAGAAACACCGACTACGACTTTCCGCTGGAATTTACCAATTTTCGCTAAATCTTTAATTTAAAAAGAACTATGCAACCTTGTAGCAGCGGTGTATAGTACGCTCATGAATAAAAAGAAATCTGTCCGACACCAAGGTATTGCAATATTAAAGCTCGTTTTACTTATCGTCATCGTCGACCTTATTATCGGTGGTGTCGTCTACTGGGTATATCAAAAATCTCAAGAACCGCCTAAAGCACAAACGACGAATACAGATACATCAAAAGAGTTTCGAGTAACCCTAGGAGTGGGTAAGGTGAGCGTCAAACCACCCGAGAACCTATCGCTGGCCTTTAGCGCCGAGCCTTGTGGCACTATTGACATGGCACGGCTTCCCAAAGATGCAACCTGTATCTCAGAAAGTAACTTCTCGCCTTTAGGCTCCACCGACGAGAGATTTATTAGCGCCTTAGTCATCACCACCGAGAGAGAGCTTAACGAAGTTGTCTACTGGCTGGCAGGCGCCGATCCATCAGCAAAAGGCCAGGTCTTCACCACTGAACAAGGCTACCAAGCTGTCTCGTACCGTCATGCGGTGCCCGACTCACCGACTCAGAACTACGCTGTAAGGATTGGTCAATATACGGTCATTTTTACTGCCAAGGAAAAAGATTTTGTAGATGGTACCCTCAAGGATTACACGCCGTACCTGGACTCATTCAAGTCTTTAGTACAAAGCGCAAAAGCAAATTAATCTTACCTTATCATATATTTTCTACCGCATCATACCTCTTTACGCTATAGTAGAGGGAGCTTATGAAACCCACCACACCGATTACTGTCACGCTGTCCCGCATTATTGGCGGCGGGCAGGCTATTGGCACACTTGAAAATGGCAAAAAAGTCATGGCGTGGGGAGGCCTCCCCGGCGAAATCGTTGAAGTGGCCGTCACCAAAAAGAAATCACATTATCTTGAAGGTGTCGTTGAGAACGTTCTGACGGCTAGCGAGGAGCGCATCGCCCCACGTGACCCTGATAGCTATCTCTCGACTAGCCCGTGGCAGATCATGAAGTTTGATGCCGAGCAGCACTATAAATCCGCCCTCATCGAAGAAGCTTTTGAGCTCCACGACATCGTCTTACCTCAGCCTATTACCGTTTTTACTGATGGTCATGAATATGAATACCGTAACAAGATCGAATACAGCTTTTGGTTTGATACGGAGACCGAAAAACTAAGCCTGGCGTTTTTCAGGCGCGGCACACACGGCAAAATAGCCGTGGAATCGACCAGTCTGGCTTCACCAGCCATCTCGGCGCTTTCAAAAGTCATTATTGAGGTTTTAAACGAGCGCCACATGAGCGGGCGTGACCTCAAGACTGTTATGATCCGTTCCAATGCGAGCGGTGAGGTAGCGTGGCAACTGTATGTTAAAAATGAAGAAGTAGAGGCCGACGCGATTATCCAGGCCGTCGAGTCGCGACACGCGAGCGTGCGGGCTGAGGTCATTTATTCCAGTCCTAAAAGCCCGGCCAGCGTCATCACCAAGCGGCTAGCATCTTCGAGTGAAAACAGTCTGAGTGATACTATCCTCGATGTGCCATTTCGCTATGCGACCGAAGGCTTCTTCCAGATCAATCTGCCGGTTTACGAACAAGCGCTCAAAGACATGAAGCAATGGGTGGTTGATGATACACCTGTAGTTGATCTTTACAGTGGGGTCGGCACCATCGGTCTGACGATTGGCGGTGATGACGTGACACTCGTTGAATTGAACCAGCACGCCGTGAAGGAAATGAAACAGAATATCTACGCCCTTGGGCGAAAAGGCTCGGCCAAAGCCATCTTAGCTGCCAGTGAGCAAGCGCTTGAATACATTACTGCGGAGGCCACGATCATCGTTGACCCGCCACGCGCCGGGCTACACGAAGATGTGATTGACCGCTTGCTGGAAGTTAAACCGAGCCGCATTATTTACCTTAGCTGCAACCCCGCCACCCAAGCGCGTGACGTTATGCGCCTAGCCGAGGTGTATGGCATCCGCCACCACCAAGGCTATAATTTCTTTCCGCGCACTCCGCATATTGAGCATTTGGTTGTGCTCGATAAGAAGCTTTAATTGATCTGCATCTCGTAACCTCACTCACGAGGCCCTTACGCGCCTAGAAATTCACGACTCAGCGATGTAATTTCTAGGGCTGCAGTCGCTTGAGCCTCGTTTCGTGAGGTTCGAGCTACAGATTAGCTCGTCTTAATACGACGATAGGCGAATTTTGCCGCCACGCGCCAGTTGCCACGCGTATCACGATTGTATTCATGAATTTCACCGTGTTTGACTTCACTAATCAGCACCAGGGCAGGGTTATACGGCGCCAGGGTGCGATAAAACATAATATCTTGTTCGCTCGTATAGCTACGGCCTGGAAAGACTTCACGAAATTTCTCGCGGCCGATTGCATCGAAATAGTCGGGCTGGCCCTTGGGCGGCAGATACAGCTCGGCCTTAAGGCCCATGCGGGCAATGATCTTTTTGATATCACCAAGCATCAGGCGTGACTGCGCATTAATAAACACCAGCAACTGCTTTTTGCTGGTCAGAAATACCGTAGCCGTGGCCGTAGGTGTCACCGAAATCTGCCTCAAGATCACTTTTTCGATATCAGCCACAAATCCGAAACGTTCTTTAACCACTCGCTCTAGCGCCAGATCGTCATATACCTCATCGTTCATACTGGTGTTATTGTACCATGTTAATAGAGTACAATAAGAGTAATGGATTTTGAGACGCGTTACAAAAAGCTAAACCCTGCCCAGCGCACGGCAGTCGATACGATCGATGGGCCAGTCATGGTCGTGGCTGGTCCCGGTACGGGTAAGACCGAGCTTCTCAGCATGCGTACGGCTAATATCCTCAAGAAAACCGATACGCTGGCAGAAAACATTCTCTGTCTGACATTCACCGACAGTGGTGCCGATGCCATGCGCGACCGCCTGATTAGTATTATCGGCAAAGATGCCTACAAAGTGGCAATTCATACCTTCCATAGCTTTGGATCGGAAGTGATCAACCAAAATAGTGAGTTCTTCTACCGCGGCGCCTCGTTTAGTGCGGCTGACCAGCTGAGTAGCTACGAAATACTGCGTGCCATTTTTGACGATCTTGATTACAAAAATCCACTCGCAAGCACTATGAACGGCGAATTTACCTATCTCCAAGAAGCTTTTACGGTCATCTCAGAGCTCAAGAAGAGCGGACTCACCAGCAGCGAACTACTCAAGATTATTGAGGCTAATGAGCTGGTTTGCGATAGCATCGAAAGCAAACTGGCGGCTATTTTTGCCCAGCGCATCAGCGCTACCACGCTGAGCCTGCTTATCCCTGTGGCACAGGAGATTGCAGCGCTCGTTGAGGCTGAGCTGCCGGCAGGTGTCACGCCGCTCTCAAGCGTCATCGCGATCCAGCTCGCTCATGCCATCGACGAGGCGCAGGCAACGAACTCCACTAAACCTGTCACCGCCTGGAAAAATACCTGGCTCGAGAAAGATGAGGACGGCGCCTTTGTGTTTAAAGATCGTCGTCGACACGGTAAACTTCGCGCCATTGCGGCAATTTACGATAGCTACCTCGCCGCCATGCAGGAAGCCGAGCTCTATGATTTTGACGATATGATCTTGCAAGTCGTGCACACTATGGAAACTCGGCCCGATCTCAAGTTCAACCTGCAGGAAAAGTACCAATACATCATGGTCGATGAATTCCAAGACACCAACCTGGCCCAAGCGCGTATCCTGCACAACCTCACCGATAATGAGATTAATAATGGCCGGCCCAATATCTTAGTGGTGGGGGATGACGACCAAGCCATCTATAGCTTCCAGGGCGCTGATGTCAGCAACATCCTTAATTTCCGTGGAGGCTACCGCGACGTCACACTTGTGGCGCTGACTGACAATTACCGCTCAGCCGCCCCGATTCTCGAGGCCGCGCGCGAAGTCATCACCCAAGGTTCCGAACGCCTGGAGCGCTATATCGATGATCTGGATAAAAACCTGACGCCACACCACGAAGCCATGAAGCCCGAAGCCCGTCTGGTTCAAGCTGCCTCTGTGTTCGACGAGCGCCAATGGCTGGTAGACAGCATCAAACACCGGATTGAAAGCGGGGAAGACCCGAGCTCAATTGCCGTGCTTGCCAGGCGCCATTACGAGATAGGTGAACTACTGCCGTATTTTGCCGAAGCCAGGATTGCGGTGAGCTACGAAAAGCGCGAAAACGTGCTTGAAAACGACGCCCTCAAAAGCATTGAGTGTCTTGCATCTATCTTGATTGCTCTACATGAAAACCGCTTGACTGATGCCGACGCACTGCTGCCCGAATGCCTATCGCACCCAGCCTGGGGTCTCAGTGCCGAAACGCTCTGGAAGCTCAGCCTCCAAGCGCATACCGAGCGCCGTCTGTGGCTCGACATTATGTCGATCACGCCTGAGCTCACTGACATTCACAGCTGGCTGATCGCCACGGCTCAGCAAGTTGCGCACCTGCCGCTGGAATACATGCTCGATCGCATCATCGGCTGTAATGATGACGAGGGCTTCGTATCACCACTTTATACTTATTACTTTAGCGAAGACCGTCTGCAGCATGACCCACATGAGTACCTGGCATACCTTGAGGCTCTTCGGGCTATTCGCTCCGAACTGCGCGCCTACCATAGCGCCGACACACCGACCCTGCAGACTTTTATGGAATTCATCGAGCTCCACCGCGAAACAAGTACACCGATTATGAGCACCGTGGCTTCGTCCCAACTCACCACGAGTGCCGTGCAACTCATGACCGCCCATAAATCAAAAGGGCTGGAGTTTGATACCGTCTACATTGTCGGGGCTATCGATACCAGCTGGGGCGAGAAGGTGCGCTCACGTAGCCGCTCCATTAGTTATCCTGAGAACTTACCCTTGGCACCGAGTGGTACGTCACTCGACGAGCGCCTGCGCCTCTTTTTCGTGGCCATGACCCGTGCCAAAAAAGATCTGATTATGAGCTACAGTACCGTGAATGAAAACGGTAAAGAAACCAATAAAGCCTCCTTCCTGCTGGATAGTTCGGTCGAAGAGCAAGTGCTCGAGCCATCCGCATCACTCGACGAACGTCTCATGGCCACCAAACTCGATTGGTACGCGCCGCTGGTGTCGCCAATCTCTGGCACGATGCAAGAAGTGCTTATGCCCATGCTGGCTCATTACAAACTCAGCTCAACCCACCTCAATAATTTCCTCGATGTTTCGCGCGGCGGCCCGCACCATTTCTTGCTGGCTAATCTCTTGCATTTCCCCCGGGCGATGTCACCAGCCGCTGCATATGGCTCGGCTGTCCACGCTGTGCTGCAACAAGCTCACAATCACCTGAAGGCGACGGGCGAGTACCGTCCCCAAGAAGATATTCTCAGCGATTTTGAACGCAGCTTGCAGACCTATCAGTTGCCATCAACCGACTACGAGACATATCTGCAGCGCGGCATCGACGCCCTGAGAGCATTTTTCACCGCCCGTTACGATACCTTTTCTCAGGAGCAAAAAGTTGAGCTTGGCTTTGGCGGGCAACAAGTGATCTTGGGCGAGGCCAAACTAACTGGGACGCTTGACCTGGTGGATATCGACGAAGTGACCCGGACGATTCATGTAACTGATTATAAGACGGGTAAGCCATCGCAGTCTTGGCAGGGCAAAACCGATTTTGAGAAGATGAAGCTGCATAAATATAAGCAGCAGCTAATGTTTTATAAATTCCTGATTGAACATTCGCGTGACTACAGCAAATATAGCGTGGTCTCGGGCTCGCTGCAGTTCGTCGAGCCTACTCCGCGCGGTGACATTATCTCACTCGACTTTAGCTTTGACGAGAAAGAATGCGAGCGCTTCACCAGCCTGATTGAGAAAGTCTGGCAGCGGATTATCACCCTCGATCTTCCTGACGTCTCGGGCTTTGAACCTAGCTACAAAGGTATGCTGGCTTTTGAAGACTTTTTGCTTGATAGCTAATTGACTCTCTGGCCTAAAAGTGATAAAATAACGAACAACTTGGTCGAGTAGGCGATGAGTAATTCAGGATGTGGGCGCATCGTGATGTACTCATCGCACTATTCCCAAGCGTAATTTGACAGGAATAGTGCATATATATACTTCACCTTCGGGCTCCCCGCGCTCGAGGTGAATCGGTGCATCGCACCAGGAAGACGGCTCACAAAGCTTGTCTACTGGTGTGGTGTATCCGAGAGGCTGTAGCTCAGCCAGGCCGAGCACCATCGAAGTATGATGGAGGTCGCGGGTTCAAATCCCGTCAGTCTCACCGGAAGCGGAAAAGGGCGTCGTGGAATGGATCGGCGTCTATATCTTCACCCTCATGAAGACACTCGCTTCCCTCGGCACCTGGACTCGGCATTTGTCCACGGTGCAGCGAGCGGCAAGGTCGTCTTGGTGGGGAAGCCAAGGCCTCGGGCAGATCTTCTGCTGGCTTTGCCGCTCGCCCCCAAATTTCTCTCCCCGCGTTTACGCTCAATACGGAGAGCGCAAGAGGAGGGAAAAACCTGGATGGGGCCTAGTGCCTCTGTTTGCCGCTGCGCGAGCGCGACAGCCCCGTCCAGGTCCCATTCGTTTCGTCCTGAAAGTGGTGACAGCATGAAGTGCCCAACCTGTGACGGATCTGGCGTATGCCAGAGCTGTAAGGGTAAGAACCAGAAGTGCATCTGCGGAGTATGGGATGCCATCGCCGGAGTACTCCGAGGCAGCATGGCTGGCAAATGTGGCGTGTGCCGTGGTAAGAAAACGGTGTAGCCATCTGAGGACGGACGCATTCATCGCTGCGAAGTGAAGAATGTACGGAAAGAGGCATCGGCCTCAACGCACTATCCCTGTCCGTCTCACATTCGACATAAAATTGTTTTGTGTCAAATGTGAGGCGTTTTTATTTTATATCATTCATGATATACTTAACACAGAATTTAAAATCAAAAAGGAGTTACCTATGGGCCTATCAACACCAGATGTATTTCACACGCAAGATGAAGAACTACGAGGAGTCGATTTATCTCCGGAAAATCATCTTAAAATTGAAGGCGCACTTACTGACGCGGCTATGCTCAAGATCTTGTTTGAAGAATCTGGCGAAAATCGCGGCGGTGTTGAAGCTATTCTCGGTACCGAGTAGCCCTTTCTCCTGGTATTATGACTTTCTGGCACGACTTACCACGACCTTTCTTTGTATTGGCCCCCATGGAGGCAGTGACTGACGTTGTTTTTCGTCATGTGGTGAAACAAGCCGCTGCACCAGACCTTTTCTTTACCGAGTTTACCAACGCCACCGGCTGGGCAGCTGCCGGGGATAAAGCCATCGGCACGCGGCTAGTCAAAACCGATGATGAGCATCCAATCGTAGCTCAACTTTGGGGTTCTGAACCAGAGGCGATGGCGAAGCTTGCCGTTCACTGCAAAGAGCTTGGATACGACGGGATTGATATCAATATGGGCTGCCCGGACGCCTCAGCGGTCAAAAGCGGCGGTGGAGCCGGACTCATTCGCACACCAGAACTAGCGTCGGCTATGATAGCCGCCGCTAAGGCTAGCGGCCTACCCGTGAGCGTAAAAACTCGTCTGGGTTACAGCAAACCCGACGAATGGAGCGACTGGCTAGGCCATCTTTTTGCCCAAGATATTGCCAATTTGACGATTCACCTGCGCACTAAAAAAGAAATGAGCAAAGTGCCAGCCCACTTTGAGCTAATCGATGATATCAAAAAGCTGCGCGATGAGATAGCCCCTCAGACTCTGCTCACGATCAACGGCGACATTCGGGACCGTCAACATGGCCTGGAACTCATAGAAAAGCACGGCATCGACGGCGTCATGATTGGTCGCGGTATTTTTCATAATCCCTTTGCCTTTGAGCAGGAACCAAGAACCCACAGCAGGGAAGAGCTCCTCGGCCTTTTACAGCTACAGCTTGATCTCCATGATGAGTACGAAAAACTCGCGCCCCGCAAGTTTGATCCGCTCAAGCGATTTTTCAAGATATATGTACGGGAATTTGATGGAGCGGCCGAACTGCGCGACGAATTGATGCATGCGAAGAGTACGGATGAGGTACGGGAATTACTCAATAAATAATCATTACTTTGACGCCCCAAAGTAACAAATGGCCTTCTTTTGACTTGAATCAAAAGAAGCAAAAGTTCAAGTCCTAACTCTTTGGTTCTTGGGTTAGTGTTGTCAGAAAGTGACAATCATCGAAAG
>Ga0172380_10004734_pt1 | contig 17173 bp, 15 predicted proteins | sample Leawe162metaG_FD_119747 | JGI IMG/M metagenome (GOLD analysis project Ga0172380, IMG submission 119747) | Leachate microbial communities from a municipal landfill in Southern Ontario, Canada - Leachate well 162 metaG | ecosystem: Engineered > Solid waste > Landfill > Unclassified | place...
CGCGGCGGCGAGGCCGTCATCATGGTCGAGAATGTGCGCACCTTCTATGACATCTTGAGCCGCTTCGAACCGCCCTACCGGTCGGCCAATTACCCTGCGCCTATCCTGGTCATCCCGGCCATGTAAGGCGAGAGTACGGCCGGTACGGTGACGCTACCGTCGGCGTTCTGGTAGTTCTCGAGGACGGCCACCAGGGTCCGGCCAACGGCAAGCGCCGAGCCATTCAGGGTATGCACCAGTTCCGGCTTGCTGCCCTTCCCACCCCGGAAGCGCGCCTGCATGCGCCGCGCCTGGTAGGCCTCGAAGTTGGAGCAGGAAGAAATCTCGCGGTAAGTGTCCTGTGCCGGCAACCAGACTTCCAGATCGTAGGTCTTGGCGGCCGAGAAGCCCATGTCTGCCGTGCACAATGCCATCTTGCGGTAGGGGAGTTCGAGTTTCCTGAGGATGGCTTCGGCATGGTTGGTGAGTTCTTCGAGCGCCGCCCAGGAATTTTCCGGGGAGACGATCTGCACCAGTTCCACCTTGTCGAACTGATGCTGACGAATCATGCCGCGCGTGTCGCGCCCGTAGCTGCCCGCCTCCGAGCGAAAGCACGGGGTGTGACAGACGAATTTCAGCGGCAGCGTCTGGCCATCGAGAATCTCTCCGCGCACGATATTGGTCACCGGCACTTCGGCGGTGGGGATCAGGTAGAGCTTGGTTCCATCGCTACGCACGACATGAAACAGGTCTTCCTCGAACTTGGGCAGCTGGCCGGTGCCGAACATGCTCTCGGGATTGGTGAGGTAAGGCACATAGACCTCGGTATAGCCATGCTCCGCGGTGTGCGTGTCGAGCATGAACTGGGCGAGCGCCCGATGCAGGCGGGCGATGGCCCCCTGCATCAGGGTGAAGCGGCTTCCCGTGATCTTCGTCGCCGTTTCGAAGTCCAGGCCGCCCAGGGCGGCTCCGATGTCCACATGGTCATGCACGGCGAAATCGAATGCGCGCGGCGTGCCCCAGCGCATCACTTCGACATTGTCGGCCTCCGACGCACCCTCGGGCACGCTCTCGTGCGGCAGGTTGGGAATCAGCGCGAGGAAAGCATTGAAGCGCTCAAGAAGCGCTGCGAGCGCCTCCTCGCTGGATTTCAGGGCGTCGCCCAAGCCGGCCACCTCCTCCATCACGGCGGCGGCACTCTCGCCCTTGGCTTTCAGGATGCCGATCTGCTTGGACAGGTTGTTGCGCATCGCCTGCAGATCCTGGGTGCGCGTCTGCAGTTCCTTGCGCTCGTTCTCCAGCGCCCGGAATGCATCGGTGTCCAGCGTCACGCCTCGGCTCGTGAGGCGACGGGCGACCTGGGATAGATCGTTTCTCAGCAGTTGGATGTCCAGCATGTCCTAGGGTTTCCTCTTGCGGTCGAGTTCTCGCAGATGCGCGAGTTTCTCGGAAATCTTGGCTTCCAGGCCGCGCGGCGTCGGCTTGTACCATGCGACGGTGGGCATCTCTTCCGGGAAATAATTCTCGCCGGCAGCGTAGGCCTCGGGCTCGTTATGGGCGTAGCGGTATTCGCGGCCGAAGCCGAGCTCCTTCATCAGCTGGGTCGGGGCATTGCGCAGATGTTCCGGCACCGGCCGGGATTTATCCTTGGCGATGAAGGCGCGGGCTGAATTATACGCGAGGTAGGCGGCATTCGATTTCGCCGCAACCGCCATGTAGATCACCGCCTCCGCCAATGCCAGTTCTCCCTCCGGGGAACCCAGACGCTCATAAGTCACGCAGGCATTCAAGGCCACCTCGAGGGCACGCGGGTCGGCAAGACCGATGTCCTCCGTCGCCATGCGCACCAGACGCCGTCCCATATAGAGCGGGTCCGCGCCGCCATCCAGCATGCGCACGAACCAGTACAGCGCGGCGTCGGGATTCGAGCCGCGCACCGACTTGTGAAGCGCCGATATCTGATCATAGAAGGCGTCGCCGCCCTTGTCGAAACGGCGCAGGTCGGCAGCCAGGATGTTGTCGACCCTGTCGGCATCGATTTCCCCCCTCTCGCCCACGCTTACCGCGTTCTTGATCTGCTCCAGGACATTGAGCAGGCGCCGCGCATCGCCATCGGCATAACCGATCAAGCGTTCGCGCGCCGCGGCAGAGAAGGTGAGATCCGGCAAGGCACGCGCTATCGCCCGTGCGAAGAGTTGCTCCAGTTCTTCCTCGGACAGGCTCTTCAGGACATACACCGAGGCGCGCGAGAGCAGGGCCGAGTTCACCTCGAACGAAGGATTCTCAGTCGTGGCGCCGATGAAGGTCAGCAAGCCTCGCTCGACATAGGGCAGGAAGGCGTCCTGCTGCGCCTTGTTGAAGCGATGCACCTCGTCGACGAAGAGCAGGGTGCCGCGGCCCGTCTGCGCCAGGGTCAGTTCCGCCTGGGCCACCGCCTCGCGGATATCCTTGACGCCCGAGAAGACGGCGGACAAGGCGATGAAATGGCTAGCGAAGGCATCCGCCATCAGCCGCGCCAGCGTCGTCTTGCCCACGCCCGGCGGCCCCCAGAGAATCATCGAATGTGGAGTATGCGACTCGAAGGCTAGGCGCAGCGGCTTGCCGGGGCCGAGGAGATGGCGCTGCCCGATAACCTCATCGAGCGTCTTGGGCCGCAGCAGCTCCGCCAGCGGCGCGTGCGGCAAAGGCGTGACCGCGCTGAGCAGGTCACTCACTGATCACTCACCGACGACATCCGCCCCCTTGGGCGGCACGAAACGGAAGACGCCGGGAGCCAGGGCCGGATTGCGCTCGAACTGGCTGAAGGTCAGCGTGGTGGTCTGGGCGAAGTTATCTTTCACTTCCATGACCCGCGGCAGATCGTCCTTGAAGCCCAGGCGCACGCGCTCGAAGCTGCCTTCCTTCTCCTTCGGCGTCGCCTCGACCCATTCCAGGCCGTCATCGTTGCCGCCATCCTTCAAGACGAAATTTTTCTCCATGGCATTGTCGCCGGCCAGGAGCGCCGCAGGACTCGAACCCAAGGCCAGCCCGAGCTTCTTGACCGAGACCTGGTTTAAATCCTTGTCATAGACCCAGAGCTTCTCGCCGTCGCCGACGATGAGCTGGTAATAGGGCTTGTCGTAGCTCCAGCGGAACTTTCCCGGCCGCGCGAACATGAAGCTCCCCGCGGACTGCTGCGCCTTGCGCCCGGACTTGCCGACCACGACCTGGGTAAAACCGGCGCGGGCGCTATGCGTGTTGGCGACGAAGGCCTTGAGCTGATCGGTGCCCGAAGCGATCGCATCGACAGAGAAGACAAAGAGCGCGCAGAGGAGATATTTTTTCATGTCATTCGTTGCGCTCCGGCGCCAGCACCTCGCGGCTGCCGGCGCCGTTCATCGCCGAGACCAGGCCGGAGCGCTCCATCTGCTCGATCAGGCGCGCCGCGCGGTTATAGCCGATACGCAGATGACGCTGCACCAGGGAGATCGACGGCCGCCGCGTTTTCAGCACGAGTTCGACGGCCTGGTCGTACATCGGGTCGTCCTCGCTGCCAGCGGCGCCGGCATCTGCCTCGCCGTCCGCACCCGCCTCGCCGGCCGGCGCGTCGAGAATGCCGTCGACATACTCCGGTGCCGCCACCTTCTTCAGATGGTCGACGACGCGATGCACTTCGTTGTCGGACACGAAAGCGCCATGGACGCGCACCGGCAAGCCCGTGCCTGGGGCGAGGAAAAGCATGTCCCCCTGACCCAGCAGCGCCTCCGCACCCATCTGGTCGAGGATGGTGCGCGAATCGATCTTGCTTGATACCTGGAAGGAAATGCGCGTCGGGATGTTGGCCTTGATCAGGCCGGTGATGACGTCCACCGACGGCCGCTGCGTCGCGAGAATCAGGTGAATACCGGAAGCGCGCGCCTTCTGCGCCAGGCGGGCGATCAGCTCCTCGACTTTCTTGCCGACCACCATCATCAGGTCGGCCAGTTCGTCGATGATGACCACGATATGGGGCAGCGCGGCCAGCGGCTCGGGCGCCTCCGGGGTGAGCGAGAAGGGATTGCCGATATGCGTTCCGGCCTTCTCGGCATCGCTGATTTTCGCATTGTAGCCGGAGAGATTGCGCACACCCAGGGCGGAGAGCAGCTTGTAGCGCTTCTCCATTTCGCCGACGCACCAGTGCAAGGCGTTCGCGGCCTTGCTCATGTCGGTCACCACGGGCGCCAGGAGGTGCGGTATGCCTTCGTAGACCGAGAGCTCCAGCATCTTCGGATCGACCATGATCAGGCGCACGTCCTTGGGCTCGGTCTTATAGACCAGGGAGAGCACCATGGCATTGATCCCGACCGACTTGCCCGAGCCGGTGGTTCCGGCGACCAGGAGATGCGGCATCTTGGCCAGATCGACCACCACCGGCTGACCGGCGATGTCCTTGCCCAGGGCGATGGCGAGCGGCGCATGGAGGTCGTGGTAGGCCTTGGAGCCGATGATCTCGGAAAGACGCACGGTCTGCCGCTTGGCATTGGGAAGTTCCAGCGCCATGCAGGGTTTGCCGGGCACCGTCTCGACGACGCGGATGCTCACCAGGGACAGGGCGCGCGCCAGATCCTTGGCGAGGTTCACGATCTGGTTGCCCTTGACGCCCACCGCCGGATCGATTTCGTAGCGCGTCACCACCGGGCCGGGATAGGCCGAGAGCACCTTGACCTCGACGCCGAAGTCGGCGAGCTTGCGCTCGATCAGACGCGAGGTGAATTCCAGCGTTTCGATCCCGGGCAGGTCGTCGGGGCTGTGCGAGGGCTCGTCGAGCAAGTGCAGCGGCGGCAGTGCGCCGCCCGGGGCGTCGAAGAACAGCGGCGACTGACGCTCCTTCTCGATGCGCGCCTCGGCCTTGGCCGCCCGGGGAATGTCCAGGGCGACCGGCTCGATCTTGACGGGCGGCGGCGGAGAATCCTCGGTCTTCTTGCGTTCGACCTCGACGACCGCCTCGCGCTGCTCTGCCACGACGCGGCCGATGCGGCGGTCCTGCCAGGTCTGGAAGAAGTGACGCGCAGCGAAATAAAGCGACTCGAGCAGGCCGCCGCATCCTTCCGCCAGGCGCAGCCAGGACATCCCGGTAAAGAGGCTCAAGCCCGCGGCGAAGAGGGCCAGGAGAATCAGGGTGCTGCCGCTGTAGCCCAGATAATTCGCGGCCTGGCGCCCCACCTCGTAGCCCAGCACGCCGCCGGGCTTGAGCGGCAGCGGCGTGGCAAGCGTATAGAAGCGCAGCGACTCGATGCCGCTGCTGGCAATGAGGAGAATGAGAAAACCGCCCAGGGCGATGAAGAAGGGACGCCGGTCCCCCGGCAGGAAGCCGTCGAGGCGACGGTAGCCCCAGGCCACGGCGGAGAGCAGGAAGAGCACCCATCCCCAGGCCGAGACGCCGAACAGGAAGAGCAGGAGGTCGGCCAGCCAGGCGCCGAAGCGGCCGCCGGGATTGGCGACGCGGGCCACCTGCACGGCATGGGACCAGCCCGGATCGGCCTTGTCGAAGCCGGCGAGGATCAGCGCGATGTAGGCCGCCAGCGCCGCCAGCACCAGCCAGCGCGCCTCCCGCAACAGGGTGACGATTTTTTCGGGCAGGGCCTGAGCGTTGGATTTTTCCGCCACGGATCAGCGCCGGGTATAGAGGGGGATTGCGGCAGACATGGCATGGATTATACCGGTCGGCGCGCCGGGTAAGACCGAATAAAGCCGGGAAAACGCCGCCATTCAGAGCTAGCATCCTAGCTGCAAGAGCGAGTACCCGTACCCTCTGGGGCACAAGTACCTTGCTGCGCGGCATAAATGCCCGGGGTTGTCCTGCGGACAACTACGGGCCACTAGTACCCTCTGGGGCACAAGTGCCACGGAAACAAAGGCTGGTACTAGTATAATTTAATCCTTTCAGCATCCAGGAAACCAGCCATGACCTCCCGCCACTCACGCCTGTTGATTCTTGGTTCCGGCCCGGCCGGTTATACCGCCGCGGTCTATGCCGCACGCGCCAACCTGAACCCCGTGCTGATCACCGGGATGGCCCAGGGTGGCCAGTTGATGACCACCACCGAGGTGGATAACTGGCCCGCCGATGCCGACGGCGTCCAGGGCCCGGATCTGATGGCGCGCTTCCAGAAGCACGCCGAACGCTTCAATACCGAGATCATTTTCGACCACATCCACACGGCGAAACTGACCGAGAAACCCTTCACCCTGATAGGCGATGCCGGTTCCTATACCTGCGACGCCCTGATCATCGCCACCGGCGCTTCGGCCCAGTATCTCGGCCTGCCCTCGGAGGAGACTTTCGCCGGCAAGGGGGTTTCGGCCTGCGCCACCTGCGACGGTTTCTTCTACAAGAAACAGCATGTCGCGGTCATCGGCGGCGGCAATACCGCCGTCGAGGAAGCGCTTTACCTCGCCAACATCGCCGACCATGTCACCGTGGTGCACCGTCGCGACAAGTTCCGCGCCGAAAAAATCATGCAGGACAAACTGTTCGAGAAAGAACAGGCCGGCCGCGTGACGATCAAGTGGGACAGCGCCCTGGACGAGGTGCTCGGCGACAAGAGCGGCGTCACCGGCATGCGTGTGAAGAACGTCAAGACCGGCGCTGCCGAGGATATCGCGTTGCAGGGCGTATTCATCGCCATCGGCCATAAGCCGAATACCGACCTCTTTGTCGACCAGGTAGACATGGAAGGCGGCTACATCGTCACCCAGGGCAGCAGGCACGGCAACGCCACGGCAACCAGCATTCCCGGCGTGTTCGCCGCCGGCGACGTCCAGGACCATATCTACCGCCAAGCGGTCACCAGCGCCGCCACCGGCTGCCAGGCGGCCCTCGACGCCGAACGGTATCTAGACGACCTGGGGTGAAGCAATGGCCAAGCCGCGGGCTGAAGACCTAGCGCTGTTCCGCGAAGCCGTGGCCGATACCGTGCCGCTCGTCTCCGACCGCGTTCATCACGAGCCGCAGCGGCCGCCGCCGATACCGCGGCAACGGGAGCGGGACGAAGCCTGGGCACTGGCGGAAACCCTGGCGCCGGCCCCGCTGGAGACCCTGCTCGAAGGCGGCGATGAACTGTCCTACCTGAAGCCCGGATTGCCGCGCACCCTGCTTCGCGACCTGCGCCGTGGTCGCTGGGTGACCCAGGACCAGCTCGATCTGCACGGCTTGAACCGCGAGGAGGCGCGCGAGATGCTGGCGCAGTTCCTTCTCGCCAGCCTCACGCGCGGCCGCCGCTGCCTGCGCATCATCCACGGCAAGGGTTTGCGCTCGCCGGGGCGCGAGCCGGTGCTGAAGGAACTGGTACGGAACTGGCTCGCCAACCGCCCCGAGGTCCTCGCCTACAGTCAGGCGCGTGCCGCCGATGGCGGCGCGGGAGCGGTGACCGTGTTATTGAAAGCGGCGCGCTAGTGCCCGTAGTTGTCAACCGGGGAGCTTTTACCCGGAGACAACCCAGGGAACTTGCCCCTTTGAGGGGCTAGGAGCTTTGCAGACCACTCCGCTGACAAACCATCGAGCGTAGCGAGCAATCGTCACCCCCTGCCTTGGCCAGGGGGTTGGGGGGATGGCCCATCAAATTGGCTGCCTAGCTGCGGTGTAGGATCGCTTCGCGATCCTACACCGCAGCCTCGCCGGTCTCGCCGGTGCGGATACGGATCACCTGTTCGACAGCCGAGACGAAAATCTTGCCGTCCCCGATCTTGCCCGTCCGCCCGGCCTTGACGATGACCTCCAGCGCCGGTTCGACAGTCTGGTCGGCGACGACGACCTCGATCTTGATCTTGGGCAGGAAATCGACGACATATTCCGCGCCGCGATAAAGCTCGGTGTGGCCCTTCTGGCGGCCGAAACCTTTGACTTCCGTGACGGTGAGGCCGGTCACGCCGACCTCGGAAAGCGCCTCGCGCACTTCGTCGAGCTTGAACGGTTTGATGATTGCTTCAATTTTTTTCATTTCGCTTCCCTTCTACCATTCATCGACATAGCGTGATGTTATCGGATAACGCCAGTCCTTGCCGAAACCGCGTCGTGTGATGCGGATGCCGACCGGCGACTGGCGGCGCTTGTATTCGCTGCGCTTGAGCATGGCGACGACGCGCTCCACGTCGGCGGCGAGGAAACCTCGGGCGACGATCTCGCGCGGACTTTCGTCGCGCTCCATATAGGCCTCGATGATGGCATCGAGCACGGCATAGGACGGCAGGGAGTCCTGGTCCAACTGGCCCGGCTTCAGTTCGGCCGACGGCGCGCGGGTCAGGATGTTCTCGGGGATCACGCTGGACAGCGTATTGCGGTAGCGGCAGAGACGATAGACGAAGGTCTTGTAGATATCCTTGATGACGGCGAAGCCGCCGGCCATGTCGCCGTAGAGCGTGGCATAGCCGACCGCCATTTCGCTCTTGTTGCCGGTGGTCAGCACGATGGCGCCGCTCTTGTTGGAGAGTGCCATGAGAATCATGCCGCGGATGCGCGCCTGAAGATTTTCTTCGGTGGTGTCGGCGGGCAATCCGGCGAACTGCGGCGCCAGCAGCTCGGCAAAGACGCGCATCGCCGGCTCGATGGAAATTTCGTCGTAACGCACGCCGAGGTTTTTCACCATTTGCCGCGAATCGTCGAGGCTCATCTGCGCCGTGAATGGCGAGGGCATCATCACTGCGCGCACCCGCTCGGGCCCCAGCGCATCGACGGCGATGGCCAGCGTCAGGGCGGAATCGATACCGCCGGACAGGCCGATGATGGCGCCGGGAAAACCGTTCTTGCCGAGGTAGTCGGCGACCCCCAGCTTGAGCCCGGCATACGCTTCGGCCTCGATCGGCAGCGGCGCCGTCATCGGACCCGGGAGCAGCCTGCCATCCCGATACTCGACGATCTCCAGCGCCTCTTCGAATGCCGGCAATTGCAGGGCAAGGCTGCCATCGCCGGCGATGGCGAAGGACGCGCCGTCGAACACCAGTTCGTCCTGGCCGCCGACCATGTTGGCGTAGATTACCGGCATGCCCGTGGCGGCAATGCGCTCGCGCAGCACTTCATAGCGCTGCGCCTGCTTGTTGAGGTGGTAGGGCGATGCATTCAGCGCCAGGAGCAGTTCGGCGCCGGCGGCATGGGCGGCATCGGCCGCGCCGGGTTCCCAGACGTCGGCGCAGATATTGATGCCGCAGCGCACGCCCTTGACCGTGACGATGCAGGCGTCGCTGCCGGCGGCGAAATAACGCTGCTCGTCGAAAACCTCGTAATTGGGTAGGCGGTGCTTGCGGTAGGTGGCCTCGATGCGGCCGCCGCGCAACAGCGAGGCGGCGTTGTAGCGGCAGCCCTGATATTCTTCGGGATGGCCGACGATCAGGGCCATGTCCGGCAGCGCAGCGGCGATCTGCTGCAGTTCGCGATTGCTGGCGCGGTAGAAGTCCGGCCGCAGCAGCAGGTCCTCCGGCGGATAGCCGGAGAGGGCCAGTTCCGGGGTGAGCAGCAGGTCTGCGTCCAGGGCGCTGGCTTCGACGGCGGCGGAAAGAATCCTGCGCGCATTGCCGGCGATATCGCCGACAACGCAATTGATCTGGGCGATGGCGATCTTCAATGGGCTCTTCAGTGGGGTCATTTGAGCGCTACTATACAACACGACGTAGACTGTCCGCAGCCATGGAAACACGCATTCTCGACTCGCTCTCCGCAGTCTCTCCCGCCCAGTGGGACGCACTTGCCGGAACCCAGCCCTTTCTCCGCCATGCCTTTCTCGCCGCATTGGCGGATAGCGGCTCGGCCTGCCCGGAGAGCGGCTGGCATCCGCGGCACCTGACGCTCTGGCAAGGAGACGTGCTGGTCGGTGCCATGCCGCTTTATCTGAAGGACCATTCCTACGGCGAATTCGTCTTCGACTGGGCCTGGGCCGAGGCCTACCAGCGCCACGGTATCGCTTACTATCCGAAACTCCTGGCCATGGTTCCCTTCACCCCGGTGGAAGGCTCCCGCCTGCTCGCCCGCGATGAGGAATGCCGCAAGCGGCTGTTGCAAAGCGCTCTCGATATCGCCAAGGACAGCGGCCTATCCTCGCTGCACATCCTGTTCCCCACCGCCTGCGAAGCGGAGGCCATGGCTGCTGCCGGAATGATGGTCAGGCGCGCCGTGCAGTTCCACTGGAACAACCCCGGCTATCGCGATTTCGAGGATTACCTGGCGGCCCTGACGCGCGACAAGCGCAAGAAAATCCGCCAGGAAAGACGCCGCGTCGCGGATGCCGGCGTCAGCCTGAAGCGTCTTAGCGGTGACGCAATCAGCGAGGGTGACTGGGCCTTCTTTTACCGTTGCTACCAGCTCACCTACCAGGTGCGTGGCCGGCAGCCCTATCTAAACCTCGACTTCTTCCGGCGCTTAGGGAATGCGATGCCGGACAATATCCTGTTGGTCATCGCCGAACTGGATGGCGTTCCGATCGCCGCCGCCTTGAACCTGTTCGACGACGAACGCCTCTTCGGCCGCTACTGGGGATGCGAAAAAGAGGTGCCCTGTCTGCATTTCGAGGCCTGCTATTACCAGGCGATCGAGTTCTGCATAGCGCGCGGCATCAAGATTTTCGAAGGCGGCGCACAAGGCGAGCACAAGCTGGCGCGCGGCTTTCTGCCGGTGGAAACCCTCTCTGCCCATTGGCTCGCCCATCCGGAATTCGCGCAGGCGGTGGAGCGCTTCCTCGCCCGCGAAACGCTAGGCGTCGCCCAATACGTCGAAGAGCTTGGGGAACACAACCCGTTCAAGAACTTAACCGGCCGCTGCTTGTAGGTGGGCACAACCCCCTAAAGGGGGTAAGTGCCCTGGGTTGTCCTTCGGACAACTACGGGCACTAATATGCCGGCTTGTCCTTCGCCGCCTGGAAGCGGGCGACGCCGCCCATGATTTCCTGCTTGGCTTCCTCGGCACCGACCCAGCCCTTGATCTTGACGAATTTGCCCGGCTCGAGGTCCTTGTAATGCGCGAAGAAGTGCGAAATCTGGTCGAGCAGGATTTGCGGCAGGTCTCTGGGTGCCTGGACGCTGCGGTACATCTGGGTCAATTGATCGACCGGCACGGCCAGCACCTTGCCGTCGTCGCCGGCCTCGTCCTCCATGGCCAGCATGCCGATCGGCCGGCAGCGCACCACGACGCCCGGCGGCAAGGGAAACTGCGCCATCACCAGGACGTCGACCGGATCATTGTCGCCGGCGATGGTGTGGGGAATATAGCCGTAGTTGCAGGGATAGTGCATCGCGGTGGACATGAAGCGATCGACGAATATGGCGCCGGATTCCTTGTCCACCTCGTACTTGATCGGTTCGGAATGCATCGGTATTTCGATGATGACGTTGAAATCGTTCGGCAGGCTCTTGCCTGCGGGTACCCGGTCCAGACCCATGATTGCCTCTATGCTTGAGTGTAGAAGCGATTATAACCCGCCCCCCTTAACCTCCTTGATGGTCACCATCATGCGGCTCAACCACAAGATCGTCATCGTCGCCGGCGGCGGCGAGACAGGCTTGACGACAGAGTTCATGGGCATGCCCGACGCGCCGGAGAACCGTGGCAAGTTTCTCGCCGGCACCCCGCTCGGGTGCTGCGTCAGATCCGCGTCAGGAAGCCTCGAAACCGGCGGCGTCGATAGCGCTCTTCATGGCCTCCGGGCTCACCAGAGCGGCATCATAGTCGACGCTGGCCTCGTTGCGCTCCAGGGAAACCTCGGCCCGGGAAATACCGGGCAAATCCTGCAATACCTTGGTCACGCTCTTGACGCAGCCCTGGCAGCTCATGCCGCCGACTTTCACCACCGTTGTTGCCATAGTCAAACTCCTATCAAGGACGCGGCTTCCAGCGCTTGAGCAACAGAGAGTTGCTCACCACGGAGACCGAACTCATGGCCATTGCCGCGCCGGCGATCACTGGATTGAGGAAGCCCGCGGCCGCCAGCGGGATGCCCAGCACATTGTAGATGAAAGCGAAAAACAGGTTCTGGCGGATCTTGGCCAGTGTCGCGCGCGACAGGTCGATGGCATCCGCAACGCTATTGAGGTCATTCTTCATCAAGGTCACGCCGGCGGTTTCCATGGCCACGTCGGAGCCCGCACCCATGGCGAAACTGACATCGGCAGCCGCCAGCGCCGGGGCGTCGTTGATGCCGTCGCCGGCCATGCCGACCAGGCCGCCCGCCTTCAGTTCATTGACGGCCCCCGCCTTGTCGTTGGGCAACACCCCGGCATGGAAGCGGACGATGCCGGCTTCATGCGCGATCGCCGCCGCGGTATGGGCATTGTCGCCGGTAAGCATGACCACCTCGATGCCCAATGCATTGAGTCGCGCGACGGCATTTCTCGAGCTTGGCCGCAAGGGGTCGGCCACAGCGATGACGCCGAGCGCCTGACCGCTGCGGGCGACGGCGACGATACTCTTCCCTGCCTGTTGCAGGGCGAGCAGCGGCGCTTCGTCGATGGCCACGCCCTCCTCGCGCAGGAAACCCGGCGAACCGAGCAGGCAAGGCTGGCCGTCCAGTTCGCCGCGCAAGCCCTTGCCCGGCTCTGCCACGAGATTCTGCGGTGCGCTCAGCATCATGCCTGCAGCCCGCGCCAGAATCGCCGCGGCGAGCGGGTGACTGGCGCCCTGCTCGAGGCTGGCCGCGACCTGCAGCAAAGCGTCTGCGTTGCTGGCAGCCGCCGGCACGATGTCGGTGACGACTGGCCTGCCTTGAGTCAGCGTGCCCGTCTTGTCCACCGCCAGCACCTTGATTTTTTCCGCCAGTTCCAGCGCCTGCGCATCCTTGACCAGGATCCCGGCTTTCGCTCCCTGCCCGGTGCCGACCATGATCGCCGTCGGCGTCGCCAGACCCAGCGCACAAGGGCAAGCTATCACCAGCACGGCGACGGCATTGACCAGCGCCTGCGTGAAGTCATGGCCCAGCACCCACCAGCCGAGGAAGGTGACCAGCGCGATGGAACAAACCACCGGCACGAAGATCGCCGCGACCCTGTCGGCGAGCCGCTGCACCGGCGCCTTCGAGCCCTGCGCCTGCTCCACCATGCGGATGATGCCGGAGAGCAGGGTATGGCTGCCCACCCCCATGACGCGGGCCCTGAGCAGCGCCTGACCATTCACCGTGGCGGCGAACAGCTTGTCGCCGCCACGCTTCGCCACCGGCATGCTCTCGCCGGTGAGCATCGCTTCATCGACGCTGGAGACGCCGTCGATCACCTCGCCATCGACCGGCACACTCTCTCCCGGCCGTACCAGAATGACATCTCCGGGGATCAGGGTGCCCACCGCCACCTCGAGCACAGCTCCGTCGCGCTCGACATGCGCGGTCTGCGGCTGCAGGCGAATCAGCGCCTCCAGCGAGGCCGTGGTCCCGGCCTTGGCGCGCGCTTCGAGAATCTTGCCGAGGAGAACCAGGGTGATGATGGTGGCAGACGCCTCGAAATAGACATGCTGGTGAGAGAGGCCGGCCAGGGTCACGACGATGCTGTAGAGGTAGGCCATGCTGGTGCCCAGCGCCACCAGCACGTCCATGTTGCCGCTGCCGCCCTTCACTGCGTTCCAGGCGCCGACATAGAAACGCCAGCCAATCCAGAACTGTACCGGTGTGGCGAGGAGAAGCTGCAGGGCGCGAGGCAACACTTCCTGATGGCTTCCGGCACCGCCGAACATGAAGGCCATCTGCAACACCAGCGGCAAGGTCAGCACGGCGGAAAACCAAAAGCGGCGCAGTTCCTGGCGATAGACGGCAAGCTTGCGGGCCTTCTCTTCGCCATAGCTGTCGCTGGTGGACAGCTGTGCCGTGTACCCGGCGCGCTCGATGCCGGCGATGATCAGATCGGCATCGGCAAACCCCGGGGTGAAGCGCACATGGGCCTTTTCTGCCGCAAAATTGACGACGGCGTCCACCCCCGGCAGCTTGCTCAATACTTTTTCGATGCGTGCCGCACAGGCTGCGCAAGTCATGCCCGAGATGGAAAACTCCAGCGTCTGCGGCGGGATGGAAAAGCCGGTCTTCTTGATGGTCTCGGCCAGTTGCGCGGCCGTGACCGGCTCGGCAAAGTCGATATGGACGCGTTCCGAGGCAAAATTGACGGCCGCGGAGACGCCGGGGAGTTTGTTGAGGCTCTTCTCTATCCTGGCGGCGCAGGCCGCACAGGTCATGCCGGCGATAGGCAGGTCCAGCGTCTTGTCGGTCATGGGGTTCGCTCCGCCTGAGAATTTACTTGGCGAGCAGCACCGGAATCTGGGCGAGGTGCAGCACCCGGGTGGCGACCGAGCCCAGGATGGCGCTGGGCAATGCGCCGCGGCCGTGGTTGCCCATGGCGATCAGGTCGCAGCCCAACTCGGTCGCTTCCTTGACGATGGTCTCGGCCGGCTGGCCGACGTGAATGTGCAGGGCGTAAGGCAACTGTGCGCTATCGAGCAACTCGCGCGCCGCCGCCAGTGCGGCTTCACCCTCCTCGCGATAGTAGCTCTCCAGCGCATCGTGGCCGACATGCCGCGTCACCAAGCCCACCGGTATGGGCGGATGGACATGGAGCAGGTGCAGTTCCGGCCTGTCGCTAAACCAGCGGACATGTTCAATCAGGCTTCTCAGCGCATTCAGCGAGTCAGCGGAGCCGTCGACGGCCATCAGGATCTTCATGTCGCCATTCTACACATGACAGACCACTCCCTGCCAGAGCCGGCCGCCGAGGGTGGTGGCATTGACCAGGCCGAAGACGCCGAAGCCCAGCACCAGCAATCCGGAAGCGAGACGCAGGCTCTTCGCGCGTGTCAGCCCGCGCAGATGTTTCAGGAGCAGGCCGGCGGCAAGGAGATTGGGCAGGGTACCCAGACCGAAGGCCAGCATCAGGCCGGCGCCGCGCGCCGCACTGCCTGCCAGGAGCGCCAGCGTCAGAGCGCTATAGACCATGCCGCATGGCAGAAAGCCCCACAACATCCCCAAGGGGAAGGCCTGGGCGACCGAGCGCGCCGGCAGAAAACGCCGCGTCAGAGGCTGGATCCGGGCCCATAAACGCTGACCGATGCGTTCGCTGAAGGCGAGCGCCTGCGTGACGCCGGTGAGATATAAGCCCAGCGCCACCAGCATCAGATTGGCGGCGACATAGAGGGCAAGTTGCACCGGCAGGAGATTGTTGAGCAGCAGGCCGATGCTGCCCAGCATCCCGAACAGGGCGCCGGTCAGGGTGTAACTCGATATGCGACCGAGGTTGTAGGCGAGTTGCAGCCGCCATGCCGGTTTCTGTCCAGGCGAATGCGCCGTCAGCGCGGCGACGATGCCGCCGCACATGGCCAGGCAATGCGTACCGCCCAGGAAGCCGATCAGGAAGACGGCGATGAAGCCGGTGTCTGGCATTGGGGTAAGTCACCCCGCGCTAGATGACTTTCGAATAGCGCGCCCGTGCCCGGTTGCTGCGCAGGTAACGATCGAAGACCATGGCGATGGCGCGCACCAGCATGCGACCGCGCGGCTGTATGGAAATCCACTGGCTGTCGATGGTGAGCAGGCCGGCTTTCTCCATCTCGTCAAGATCGGCGAGTTCGTCGGCGAAATAGGACTTGAAGTCTATCAAGTGGGCGATTTCAATCGACTCGATGGACAATTCGAAATGGCACATCAAGGCCTGAATGATGGAGCGGCGCAGCAGATCGTCGGGAGTCAGTTCGATGCCGCGCGCCACCGGCAGCACCCCGCGGTCGATGGCGTCGTAATACTCCTCTATGGTCTTGTAGTTCTGGCAGTAGGTCGGCCCGACCTTGCTGATCGCGGAGACCCCGAATGCCATCAGGTCGGCCTCGGCGTGGGTCGAATAGCCCTGGAAATTGCGGTGCAAACGGCCCTGGCGCTGCGCCACGGCCAGTTCGTCGTCGGGCTTGGCGAAGTGATCCATGCCGATGAAGACATAGCCGGCTTCGGTCAGGCGGCGGATCGCCAGTTGCAGAATCTGCAGCTTGGCGTCCGGTGAGGGCAGATCCGCTTCGTTGATACGCCGCTGCGGTTTGGCCAGGCCGGGCAGATGGGCATAGTTGTAGACCGAGAGCCGATCCGGGGAGAGCTTGATGATTTCTTCCAGGGTGCGGTTGAAACTGATGACGTTCTGCTTGGGCAGTCCGTAGATCAGGTCCACGCTCATCGACTTGAAGCCATTGGCGCGCGCCGCCTCGATCACCAGTTGCGTTTCATCGAAGCTCTGGATGCGATTGACCGCCTTTTGCACCGCCGGATCGAAATCCTGGATGCCGACGCTCATGCGATTGAAGCCGAGTTCGGCAAGCAGGGCCACGGTTTCGGCATTGACCTTGCGCGGGTCGACCTCGATCGAATACTCGCCGTTGGGCACCAGGGTGAAGTGCTCGCGGATCGAATCCATGAGCTGGCGCAGTTCATCATTCGAGAGAAAGGTCGGCGTGCCGCCGCCAAAATGCAGCTGCACCACTTCGTGGCTGCCCTCGAGCGCCGCCGACTGCATTGCCAATTCACTGGCCAGGTACTTGAGATACTTGGCGGAACGGCCATGATCCTTGGTGATAATCTTGTTGCAGGCGCAGTAATAACAGATGGTGTTACAGAACGGGATGTGGACGTATAATGACAGCGCTCTGCTTATCCCTCCTATGGTGCGCCGGCCAAGCCAGAGTCGATAAGCCTCGGCGTCGAAGGCCTCGACGAAGTGGTCCGCCGTAGGATAGGACGTATAACGTGGGCCACTGACGTCGAAGCGACGAATGACCTGAGGATCGAATATCATTTCTTGAAATGTAGCCATCTGGACCTTTTGGACCTTTTCATTACCTTAGACGATGATGCCAATACTGCTAAGCCTATCATGCCGGGATCCGGTGTTTAACGCATTGACACAGATCAAACCGCAGTCCGACTCGAGCGACCATGCATAAACCTACCCATCCCGTCATTCCGCTGACGCTGACCACCCTCAAGGCGGCCTGCTCGGAATGCAACCTGCGCGAACTGTGTCTGCCCTATGGCCTCTCGGAGCAGGAGATCGAGCAGGTCGATAGCATGGTCGGCAACCGCAAGCGCATCAAACGATCGCAGCACCTGTATCGGGCCGGCGAAGGCTTCGAGGCCATTTACGCCATCAGGAGCGGCTTCTTCAAGACCGACGTGCTGCTCGAGGATGGCCGCAACCAGGTCACCGGTTTCCAGATGGCCGGTGAAATTCTCGGCATGGACGGCATCAG
>Ga0172380_10004735_pt1 | contig 17166 bp, 20 predicted proteins | sample Leawe162metaG_FD_119747 | JGI IMG/M metagenome (GOLD analysis project Ga0172380, IMG submission 119747) | Leachate microbial communities from a municipal landfill in Southern Ontario, Canada - Leachate well 162 metaG | ecosystem: Engineered > Solid waste > Landfill > Unclassified | place...
AAAAAATCAAAAGAAATTTTAAATTTAGCCGAGAATTTTATTTTAGCAAAACAGGGAAAAAGAAAAATTACTTTTGAAACAGCCAGAAAAATTACAAATAGCCAGCAAAAGATGTTAAATGATTTTGTAGAAAAAGGGGATATTGTCAAAGAAAAAATTAATCCGGAAATAATTTCGGGTGTAAAAATTATTATTAATAACGAGAAGCAATTTGACGCTTCAATGCAAAGCAAGATGTCCCGCATTTTGACGGGATCCCGCTAAGCGGGACAAAACATACTTTAACGCTCGATAATCAAATTTTTTCTCCGGCTAACAGGCACTTCGTGTCCTGAGGCCTACAAAAAATTTATTATCTCGCTTTTAAATCATTATGTCACAAGAAATCATAGAAAAAATTAAGCAAGCCATAGAGGGTTATCAAGATAAAACAGAATGGGAGGAAATTGGTAAAGTTGTTGAAGTTGGAGATGGTATCTTAAAAATATCTGGCTTAAACAATGTCCAGTCACAGGAAGTTTTGATTGTGGAAGCAGGTAAGGACAAGATTAAAGCCGTTGCCCTAAACCTTGAAGAGGACTCTGTTGGAGCCCTTGTTTTGGGAGATGCTTCTTTTATTAAATCGGGACAGACAGTTAAAAGAACAAAACAACTTTTGTCTTTGCCGGTGGGAGAACAATTGTTAGGTAGAGTTATTGATCCATTGGGAAATGTTTTGGACGGCAAAGGACCTCTTTTTTCCGATAAAGATAAACCTACTTTTAACTTTTTAGAAAACGAAGCACCCAATGTTATAAATAGAGAATCGGTGAATTATCCGTTACATACGGGAATTAAAGCCATTGACTCGATGATTCCAATTGGACGAGGTCAGAGGGAATTGATTATTGGTGACCGTCAAACAGGAAAAACAGCAGTTGCTTTGGATGTAATTATAAACCAAATTCAAGATAATCCTAAAAATCCGCCAATTTGTATTTATGTGGCAATCGGACAAAAAGAATCAAAAATTGCCAAAATAGTTGAAACCCTAAAAAAGAATAATGCTTTTGATTACACCATTGTTGTTTCGGCATCGGCTTCAAGTCCAGCAGCTTTTTGGTATTTAGCTCCTTTCGCCGGCTGTGCCGTTGGAGAATATTTTAGAGATAAAGGCAAAGATGCAGTTGTAATTTATGACGATTTATCAAAGCATGCTTGGGCATATAGACAAATTTCTTTACTTTTAAGAAGACCACCAGGAAGAGAGGCCTATCCGGGAGATATTTTTTATTTGCATTCAAGATTATTAGAAAGAGCCGCCAAACTTTCCAAAGAAAAAGGCGGAGGTTCTCTGACTGCTTTGCCTATTGTTGAAACACAATTGGGCGATGTTACCGCTTATATTCCTACCAATGTTATTTCTATTACAGACGGACAAATTTATTTGGAATCAGATTTGTTTTATCAAGGTATGCGACCAGCTGTAAACATTGGTTTGTCGGTTTCCCGTGTTGGTTCAAGCGCCCAAACAAAAGCAATGAAAAAAGTTGCCGGAAAATTAAGATTGGAATTAGCTCAATTCAGAGAATTACAGACATTCGTTCAGTTTGCATCGGATGTTGACGAAACCACCAAACAAAGAATTCACAAAGGTAGAGTTGTAACAGAAATTTTAAAGCAGTCGGATTTGGCTCCTATTTCTTTTGAAAAACAGGTTTTGATTTTGTACGCTGCCTTAAATGACTATTTTGCCAAATTTAAACCGGAAGAAATTCAGTCAGTTGAGAAAAAATTTATTGAATACATTGATAATTTACACAAGGATTTATTGGAAAAAATAAAAGATGAAAGACAAATCACAGACGAAACGGAAGGGGAGATAAAAAAAGTTATTGTATCGTTCATTGAAAGTGTAAAATAAAAAAAGCCCGTTCGATATGTAAATCTACTAAGGCCATGAATCAAATGTGACTACTTTTTAGAGAGACATCAGTATTATCTTCCAAAAGTATTTGGATAATAAAGCCCCCCAGAGCATAAAACTGAATTTGTGAACAACGATGGCATAAAATCTAACATCCTTGAATTTTATGCCGAGGAGCTGATCGATAAAAGACAAGACAAAGCAACCAACAAAAAAACAAATAATAGTACTAATGATAGTGATCACGATTTTCTCCTTGCTACTTTAAGGCAGTAGTATCCTACGAGTTTGTCAAAAAGCAAAAAGTTCACTATATTTTAACTATACACCCATTATACAATTTTGTCAATACTTAAATGGACAATAGAAAAGAAAACAATTTTGCATATATTGATGGAGCTAATCTGCACAAAGGTGTTGCAAGTTTAGGTTGGAAATTGGATTATAAAAAGTTTAGGATTTGGTTGGCAGAAAAATATGGAATTAAGGTTGCATATTTGTTTTTAGGACTTGTTCCCAAGTACAAAGAGTTATATCAAAAATTACAGGAAGATGGATTTACGCTTATATTTAAAGAAGTGATTTACGATTGCGATGGAAAAGCTAAGGGTAATTGTGATGCAGATTTAGTGTTGAAGATGACAAGAGATACTTATGAAAATAAATTTGAAAAATCAGTTATTATTACTAGCGACGGAGATTATGCAGGATTAGTAAGTTTTTTAAAGGAGAAACAAAAATTGATGACAGTTTTATCGCCGAGAGAGAGTGTAAAGTGTTCAATTTTATTGAAGAGAACCGGTGTTTCTATAGCATATCTGAATGATCAGCGTGCCTTATTAGAATATACAAATAAAAAAGCCCCCGACAAGGACGGAACCTTGTAAGGGTCTTTTTCGTGGTTATATTATAATGTTAGCAGATTACAGCTTGTTGTCAAGACCCCGATAAAATGATATAAAAATAAATTATATTGTTACGCTAAAATTATGGAAAGTCCGCAGAATTTAAAAAAACGACTGAAATCAGTCAATAATATAAACAAAATAACCAAAGCAATGGAGCTGGTTTCGGCTACAAAAATGCGAAAGTCCCAGCAGATTGCTTTGGATTCCAGACCCTACAGTTTTGCTGCTTTGGATTTTTTGGCAACTGTTTCTAATTTAGACCAAAAATTGCCGGAATTGTTTGAAGTAAGAAAAGTTAAAAAAGTTTTGTTTGTTTTGATAACTTCCGACAAAGGATTAGCTGGAGCATTCAATAGTTCTGTATTCAAAAAATTTGAACTGCACCTTAAACAGGACAAAGATAAGCATTCAGGCGAAGAGAAACTTTTTGTCTCAGTTGGGGAAAAATCTTTTGCTTATTTATCAAAAAAAGGATTTACTGTTTTGAAAAAATTTACAAATGTAGGGGACTATACTACACCGGAACAAGTAAAGCCCTTGGCGGAATTTTTAATAAAAGGTTATCTGAAAAAAGATTTTGATAGAGTTATTGTTGTTTCAACACATTTCAGATCTGCTTTGAAACAAGAGCCACACGTCAGAAGGATTTTGCCAATTGATTTTGACCACATTGCCGACACCATAAAAGAAATTATTCCGGAAAGAGGAAAGTTTGCTGAATTAATAAAAGAACATAAAATCAGTTTTATACCGGATAAAGCAAAATTAAAAGAATATACAATTGAACCAAAGCCGGAAAAGGTTTTAGAAAAATTAGCCGAACATTTATTTTTTATGCAGGTTTACCATTTGATTTTGGAGGCCAATGCCTCGGAACATTCGGCCAGAAGAATGGCAATGAAGACGGCTTCGGACAACGCAGAGGACTTAGGAGAAAAATTAAATTTACAATATAATAAATCAAGACAGTCCAGAATAACAACAGAAATAGCGGAAATTAGTGCAGGTGCCGAAGCACAACAATAAAAAATTAAAAATAAAAATATTATGCAAAAAGGTAAAATCATACAAATTATAGGACCGGTTGTAGATGTTGAGTTTTTGGAAGAGGGAAATATCCCCGCTCTTTTTAACGCCTTAAAAGTTAAGGGGCCTAAAGGAGAAATTATTTTAGAAGTTGTAAAACATTTAGACCAGACAAAAGTAAAAACAATTTCTCTGCAATCTACAGACGGTTTAATGAGAGGGTTGGAGGTTGAAGATACAGGAAACCAAATTTTAGTTCCGGTTGGGCCGGAGGTTTTGGGAAATCTATTTAATGTAATTGGAGAACCGTTAAACAAGACCACTCAAAAGTTCAAAAAATATTGGCCAATTCACAGACCATCTCCTGCTTTTACAGAACAAGCCACAAAAACAGAAGTGTTTGAAACCGGCATTAAAGTAGTTGATTTAATTGCTCCATTTATTAAAGGAGGAAAAATTGGTCTTTTTGGTGGAGCTGGAGTAGGAAAAACAGTATTTTTACAAGAATTGATAAGAAATGTGGCTGAGGAATCCGGAGGTGTTTCGGTTTTTGCCGGAGTTGGAGAAAGAACAAGAGAAGGAAATGATTTGTATGAAGATATGAATGAATCCGGAGTTATAAATAAAACCGCTTTGGTTTTTGGACAAATGAATGAAGTTCCTGGAGCCAGAGCTCGGGTAGCTTTGTCAGCTTTAACTATGGCCGAATATTTCAGAGACGAAGAGAAGAAAAATGTTTTACTTTTTATTGATAATATTTTCAGATTTTCTCAAGCGGGTTCTGAGGTTTCAACTTTGTTGGGAAGAATGCCATCGGCTGTAGGATATCAACCAACATTGGCTCAAGAAATGGCAGAATTACAGGAAAGAATTACCTCTACTAAAAACGGATCTATTACATCGGTTCAGGCAATTTATGTTCCGGCCGACGATATTACAGACCCGGCTCCGGCAACTACTTTTTCCCATTTGGATTCCACAATTGTTTTGTCTAGGGCTTTAACTGAAATTGGAATTTATCCGGCAGTTGACCCGTTGGCTTCAAACTCTTCGGCTTTAGATCCAAAAATAGTTGGTGAAAAACATTATAAAACAGCCAGAGACGTCCAGTTAACTTTACAAAAATATAAAGACCTTCAAGATATTATTGCTATTTTGGGAATTGAGGAGCTTTCCGAAGAAGATAAAAAAACTGTAGACAGGGCCCGTAAAATTCAAAAGTTTTTATCTCAACCATTTTTCGTTGCTGAAAACTTTACCGGCAGACTGGGGAAATTCGTAAAATTAGAAGATACAATTCGTGGTTTTTCTGAAATTCTGGAAGGAAAATATGATGATTTACCGGAAGAAAATTTTTATTTGAAAGGTGGAATAGAAGAGGTTGTTGCCTAGCGCTTAGCAATCAAATTTTTTCTCCGGCTAACAGGCACTTCGTGTCCTGCAGCCTTCAAAAAATTTATTGCTTCGCTTGGTTAAATCTAGATTAAATTATGAAACTATCACTATATTCGTTAAAAAAAATATTGTTTCAGGGGGATGCAGAGTCCTTGAACTGTCAGACGGTTATGGGAGAAATTACTATTTTGGATAATCACGAAACATTGATTACTGTTTTGGCATCGGGAGTTGTAAAAGTTATTGATAATCAAAAGAAGGAACATTTTTTTCCGATTAAGTCAGGCTTTTTGGAAGTTAAGGCGAGCAATGAAGTCAGATGTATTGTTGAGGAATAAAATGATAAAATAAATAATATGGATAATAAAATTATTTTAATTACCATATTAGTTCTCGTATTTTTAATTTCAGGTTTGTTTTTTCTCTTTATAAATCAGCCCACTAAAAGGTGGGGGAGAGTTTGTTTTAAAGAACATTGCTTTGATGTTGAATTGGCTCAAAATAGTACAGAAAAAACCAAGGGATTAATGTTCCGAAAATCATTAGGACAAAACAAAGGAATGCTATTTTTATTTGATAAAGAAGCCAGATATTCTTTTTGGATGCAAAATACTTTTATTCCTTTGGATATAGTATGGCTCAATAAAGATAAAAAAGTTGTTTTTATCAGCGAAAATAATCAACCCTGTAAATGGTATGGTTGTCCTTCTATAAATCCGACGGCTGATGCAAGCTATGTTTTAGAGGTAAATGGTGGTATAATTAAAGAAATAGGGTTAAAAGTGGGAGATGAGTTAAATTTTAAATTATAATTAATTACATTATAATTATGAAAAAAATAAAAATAATTATTTTAGCCGTTATAGCTATTTCATTTTTAGTCGGTTTCTATTTATATCCTTAGATGCCGGAAAAAGTGGCATCCCATTGGAATATTGAGGGAGAAGTTGACGGATATATGCCAAAATTTTGGGGACTATTTTTGATGCCCATAATATCTTTGGTGATGTTTTTGTTGTTTTTATTAATTCCTAAATTAGACCCGCTAAAAGAAAACATTAAAACATTCAGAGAATATTTTGATAAATTTATATTGCTTATAATTTTATTTCTTTTATATATTCATACTTTGACTATTTTGTGGAGTTTCGGATGGAGGTTTGATATGGGTCAGCTTATGGCACCGGCAATGGGTATTTTGTTCTATTTTGCAGGAATTTTAATAGGAAAATCAAAAAGAAATTGGTCTATTGGCATAAGAACTCCGTGGACATTGAGCAGTGACCTCAATTGGGATAAAACCCATAAACTTGGCTCAAAGTTATTTAAAATATCCGGTGTGATTGCTTTCTTCGGTTTATTTTTACCGGGGCTTGCCTTTTATCTTATTATAATTCCGGTAATTCTTTCGGCAATTTATTCTTTTGTTTATTCTTATTTGGAATATCAGAAAGAAAAAAAATAGATTTAACAAAAAAAGCCCCCCGCTATTGGCGGGGGGCTTTTTAAAATACAAATTAGTACAAATATCCCCAGGTCTGAAGTTTGTCAGAGTCTTCGTACCAGCCGAGTCCAATGTCGGTTCTATAAAACATATTTTGAAGCAAGATATTATCTAATCTACCGTATGCTTGTTTCCTGGCATCTTCTACTGTTGTGCCGGAGCCGGTTACAACTAAAACATATCCGCTTTCTCCTGCAATTCTCCAGCTTCCATCAACCCTTTTAAGGTCGCCAAATCTGATTCCTTCCATAGATGGTTTTTTAAAAATTATAGATAAGTCCCTGTAAATGTCCATTTCCTCTTTATCATAATAGGGAAATGGAGGAACCGCACAACATACTCCCAACTGAAATCCTTTTTTAGTTCTTAGATCATAACTTTCGCCCTTAGCGATTGAGTAAAGAAATTCTCCCATTCCACTTGTAATTCCCTCCATGGCAATTGAAATATGAGGATAGCCAAATCTGCATGTGAATTCCAGAGGATAAATTCCTCTTGCGTTAGCAATACAGTTTATGTCTATATATCCAATATATCCGGATTTTCTAATATCTTCCCTCATTTTTTCCAGAGTTGTTTTAAAAATGGTATTCGGTCCTGACCAATACATTAAAGTTCCCATTTCTCCTGTGTAGGGGCCGATATCCCCCGGAAATAATTTTTTGTGCTCAAAGTTTATATTTATGGGATAAATAAAATCGTTTCCGTTAAAAAACGCACCAACCGCTACTTCCACTCCTTGCGCGAATTTTTGCAGTTGAAATTGTTTTACTTTTTCTTTTAGCACATTTTTGTTTGACCTTATTATTTCACAAAGGTCTTTTCCATCTTCGTCTTTCCCTAAAAATAAAAGTCCCTTTGATGAAGAGCCAACAAATTCTGAAGGTTTGAAAACATAGCGTCCGGGATTTTCTTCAATAAATTTTAAAACCAAATCATAATCGGAAAAATCCCAGTGGGGGAGAGTTAACATTCCGACCCTTTTCATTTCGGCCTGTCCAAATTCTCGGTCTTTTTCTAATCTGTCTGTATATCCACTTCCGCCAATAACTAATTTGCCTTTTTTCCTTAGTTCGTCTGCTTCCTCTCCAAATCCGACATCGTCAAAAACAACAACATCAGCCCAATCAATAAATTGTTTGTAGTCGCCTACTCTTTCCAAAAATCCATCATAGACATCTTTATCATAGTTCGCTTGTATGTATACTTTTACTTGATGCCCTTCGCTTTGGATTTGATAGGCAAGGTCACCCGACAATGCCTCCCAACTTACAAACAAAAATTTTTTTGCAGAAACTTGTTCATACCCGTTCCCATTGTGTCCATTGCCGTTTTGTGTACTCATTTTTTTAAATTTTAATTAAATTTTTCATCATACGTTGCATAAGCAACTGTTAACTCCTCTCCCTTTTTAATTTTTCTTAAGGTGACAAAATTTTCTCCGTCATCAATGGTTTTGATATTCGGCTTTTTTGAATTATTCAGATAGTAAGAAATATCCATACCGCTTAAACAGGATTCTGAAATCCAAACGGAGCCGTTTTTATGGATTACAAAAAAACTGTCGATTAGAGGCAATATTTCTTTGCCTAAATTTTTCAATTCTGAAATTTGAAATCGACGCCATGCCTGTTTTTTTGTACCCAGAAAAGGATTTTTTCCTTTTGGAATTTCTCTGACCGCGAAAACACCAACGCCCTCTATTTTTGAAGGACGCAACCGACAGTAGGTATTTTTTAAATTTTCTAAAATTTTATTCTTTGATGTATTCATAAAAATAATTTTGTTTTTTTATTATATCACCAAAAAAAAATTATACAAAAAAAATCCCGCAATTGCGGGATTTTTTTTGTTCAGTATTAACTAATTAACGGCTGAATCTTGGAGGTCTTTTTTTAGACCAACATTCTCTGCAATAAATTGGTCTGTCGGGAGCTGGTTCAAAAGGAAGTTCTGTAATTTCTGTGCCGCACTCGCCGCACTTCCAGTTTCCTTTGACCATTTCACGAGGACCAAAATTTCCTCCTCTCTGGTTATCGAATTTTTTGAAGACCATTGAAATGATTTTGCTTTTGTTTTAATTATAAAAGCGACCTTTGACTTTTAAGCCGCCTACTATTGTTGGGTCTTCAACTTTTGATTAAAAACTTACCTAAAATATTTACGACTTATTGTCTACTATCACTATACTCTTTTTTAAAAAGTAAGTCAAGAGTCGTAATTGATTTTTTAAGTTTTTAGGTTTAATATAAAAACATATGAAAAAAATAATTTTAGTTCCAATAATATTGGGCATAATAATAGTAGGTTTGGTTGGTGTGTTATTAATGTGGCCTAAAAAAACAGAGACACCACCTCCTGTGGTTGTATCTGGTATTGATGTTTTTATGCCAAAAGCAAATGGGGAGGTAACTTCTCCTTTGGAGATTTTGGGCACTGTTGATGGTAATGGTTGGATTGGTTTTGAAGGACAGGTTGGTACGGTTAAATTAGTGGATAATGAGGGTAAGGAATTAGCTTTTGAAATTTTACAAGCAACCGGTGAATGGATGCAAACGTCTGTAAATTTTAAAGCAACTTTGGATTTTATTTCTCTCTATGAAGGCGAAGGTAAACTTATTTTTAATAATGAAAATCCCAGTGGTTTACCAGAGAACAACAGAGAATTTATTTTACCAGTGAAGATTGCTAAAACCGTGGAAGGAATTATACAAACAAAACTTTATTTTAATAACAACGAAATGGACCCGGAATATTCTTGTCAAAAAGTTTTTCCGGTAGATAGAGGAATTGGTCAGACCCAAGCAGTTGCCAGGGCAACATTGGAAGAGCTTTTAAAGGGACCAACCAGACAGGAGATATTGGATGGATTTTTTACAAGTATAAATCCTGATGTTGAAATTCAAAAATTAACAATTGAAAATGGAGTTGCGAAAGTTGATTTTGATAGTAATTTAGAAAAAAATGTTGGTGGCTCTTGCAGGGTCTCGGCAATAAGAAACCAGATAACACAAACACTTTTACAATTTACAACAATCAAAAGCGTTGTAATATCTATAGATGGCAGAACAGAAGATATTTTACAACCATAGCATTTTCGCTCAGCAATCAAATCAAGAATTTATTGCTTCGCTAATTCTTCGCTCGGGAGTGAATTTTTCTCGGCTCCGGATCCTCTCTACGGGGAGCCGACCATCGCCTTGAAAAATTCGCTGCCTCGCTCAAAATAATTTGATAAACTTTAAAATACTTAAAAAATCTAAAAATAGCAGAGCAAGATTAGGTTTTATGGAAACCGGTCACGGAGTTGTTGAAACTCCGTGTTTAGTTCCTGTCGCAACTCAGGCAGTTGTAAAAACGCTGACATCTGAAGAAGTTTTGCAAACAAAGTCCCAGATTTTAATTTCCAATACTTTTCATCTACACTTAAAGCCAGGTGAGAAGATTTTAGAAAAAGCTGGTGGAATTCATAAGTTTATGAATTGGGAAAAGCCCATAATGACCGACTCCGGTGGTTATCAGGTTTTTTCTTTAGGATTTGGAACTGATTTTGGATTAGGAAGTAAAATTCTCTCCGCCCAAGGCGGACCCGCCTCGGGCGGGAAAATTATAAAAGTGAATTCGCAACCTAAATTTATAAAAATAAATCACAATGGCGTTATCTTTCGTTCTCCTCTAAATGGCGATGAATTATTTATTGGTCCGAAAGAGTCAATAAAAATACAGGAAAAAATAGGAGCTGATATTATTTTTGCTTTTGATGAGTGCACGCCACCTTTGGCTGATTTAGCCTATGTTAAAAAATCATTGGAAAAAACCCACAGATGGGCGAGTATTTGTTTAAAGACGAAAAAGACAAAACAATCGTTGTATGGCATTGTGCAGGGTTCACGATTTAAGGACCTAAGAATTGAAAGTGCAAAATTTATTGGCGGATTGGATTTTGACGGTTTCGGGATTGGCGGGGAATTCGGCAATGATAAAAAAACAATGGGCCGAATGATAGAATGGGTTGTGGCTGAACTGCCGGAAAAAAAACCGAGACATCTTTTGGGAGTGGGTTATTTGGAAGATATGGAATTGATTATAAAATCGGGCGTTGATACTTTTGACTGTACTGTGCCTACTCATTATGCTCGACGAGGCATTGCTTTTACTTCTGAAGGAAAATTAAATATGAAACAAACAAAATTTTTGAAAAAACGGGAGCCATTGGATAGGGGGTGCGTTTGCAATGTTTGTTTAAATTACAAGAAAGATTATATTTGTCACCTGCTTAAGGCGGGGGAGATAACAGGAATGAAACTTTTGACTTTTCATAATCTTTATTATTTCAATAATTTTGTTGAAGAAATAAGACAAAAAATTAAAAATAATAAAATATAAATATGGATACAATAAAAAGTAAGCTACAAAGAATGAAAGAAAGTCAGGAAAAATTGAGGAAAGATGTGCTGGAAAAAACAATTGGCTATATATTAACGGCCTTCGGTTTAGTGGCGGGTCTTGCGTGGAACGATGCCATTAAGGCATTGATTGATGATTTATTTCCCTTGGATAAAAATGGAATTGTGATAAAATTTGTTTATGCTGTTTTAGTAACGCTGATGGTTGTTGCGGTAACAATTCTTTTTGTAAAAAAGGAAAGAGCCGAAATCAAAAAATAAAGGTCGAAAAATAATAATCATAAATTAAAAATAAAAAATATGTTATCACAAATACCAATAGATTTAAAAAAGGTTTCCAAAGAAGATATGGATAAAGAAATTTTAAGAGTCGGAATGATAGCCGAATTGGATGCGGTTTCTTTATACGAACAGTTAGCTGTTATGACAGATGATAAAGGTATAAAAGAGATTTTGTTAGATATTGCCAAAGAAGAAAAAACTCATGTGGGAGAATTTCAGGCATTATTGTTAAAATTAGATAAGCAACAGGTGGAAGAGCTAGATAATGGTAAAAAAGAAGTAGAAGAAAAAACAGAATAAAAATATTATGGAAAAAATACTATATAACTTACCAACATTGCCCTATGGCTACAAAGATTTGGAACCATATATATCGGAAGAGGTCTTAACTTTGCATCATACGAAACATCATCAGGCCTATGTTACCGGAGCCAATGCACTATTAGAAAAAATATGGTCTGCCAGAGAAAATAATGCAGAGTTGGACTACAAATCGGTTTTGAAGTCGTTGTCTTTTAATGTGGCCGGTCATATTTTGCATGAAACATTTTGGAAGACCATGGCTCCTTTTAATTCCGGAAAAAATAAGCCCGATGGAAAAATCTTAAAAACCATTGAGGATAATTTTGGTAGCTGGGAAAGATTTAAAACAGAATTTTCAGAAACAGCTAAATCGGTTGAGGGTTCCGGTTGGGTTGCATTGGCGTTTCATAAAGACCACGGGAATCTGGCAATAATACAAATAGAAAAGCATAATGTTAATTTTTATCCGGAACAAACTATTCTTTTGGTTTTAGATGTTTGGGAGCATGCTTATTATTTGGATTATAAAAACGACAGAGCAAAATTCATAGAAAGTTGGTGGAACATCGTTAACTGGCAAGAGGTAGAAAAAAGATTTTTAGAAGTTTAACCGCGAATTCCCGGTATTCGCGGTATTCTTGAAACAAAAAAAGCGGAGACCCGTTCTCCGCTATTTTTGTTGGTCTTGACAGTGTTGTTTAAATATGCTATGATTAATGTATAGATGATTTAGCTCTGAAATGTTTTCAGGGTTGAGAGAGTGGACATTTTGCAGGGAGAGTTATTATGTTTGTCAAGATGAGAATGCACAATTGTGAGATTCTGCCTGTTCTCGTAGAGCATGTTCGTAAGACGGTTCCGCGAGCACAGAATATCAGGATTTGGGCCGTTGAAGTTGCTGACGGCGATCTGATCAGTATCGACTTCGATGTCACGCTCAAAGAGGAGAATCCTGAGGAGAGTCCACATTGATGGAGTGTACCAGACATTTTTCTGGCAAACCGGCTACGGGTATTCGTAGCACAAAGCCATATAATCTTCGGATTCGTATGGCTGTTTTTTTATATAAAAAATGGTAAGATGTCAGAATGAAAAAGCAGTTTTATGTTATTTGCGACAATATAAGAAGTTTGGAAAATGTCGGCTCTATTTTTAGAACAGCCGATGCTTTGGGTATTGATAAAATATTTTTATGTGGGATTTCCGGTCAGCCACCCCATCATAAAATTTCTAAAACGGCTTTGGGAGCTGAAAAAACAATTCCGTTTGAGTATCATAAACAAACAGGGCGCTTGATAGATAAGTTAAAAAAACAAAATATAGAAATTGTTGCCTTGGAACAAGATAAAAAATCAATTCTTTATACAAAACTGAAACCTAAATTTCCGATGGCTCTAATTTTAGGGAATGAAGTAAAAGGTGTTTCAAAAAGCATTTTGGCGAAATGCGATGAAATAATAGAATTACCAATGGCCGGAGAAAAAGAGTCGTTGAATGTTTCTGTGTCTTTTGGGGTTGCTGGCTATGAGGTAAATAAACATAGGTAAATAAGGCGACTCTTCACTTATCTGAGTTATTCTCTTCGCCGTCATTGCGAGGAGGACAGCAGTCCGACGCGGCAATCTTACAATATTTTTGGGGTTGCCACGCCTGTGGGCTCGCAATGACGCCTCGGGTGGGTGAGCGCTTGACAGGGTGTTTTTCTTTTGATAAGATAAAGCCGATAGAATTAGTCGGCTTTTCAGTTATAATTACAATGATAAAAATTTCTAAGAAAACACAATACGGGTTGAGAGCAATGGTTTGTTTGGCGAAACATTATAAGTCCAAACAAGTTTGCTCAACAAAAATAATCTCCAAAGCAGAAGGGATTCCTTTTGATTTTCTGGAAAAAATAATTTCAAAACTAGAAAGAGCCAAACTAGTAACCGGTAAAAAAGGAGTTCAGGGAGGATATATCCTTTCAAAATTGCCCAAAAAAATTAGCGCCAAAGATATTGTCTCTGTTTTAGAGGAAAATAAAAAACCAGTTGACTGTGCCCTGTGTGGCAGAAAGAAAGAATGTTTAACAAAAGACGTTTGGTCAAAAGTTGAGCTATCTCTGAATAAAACATTAAATTCAATTACTTTAGCAGACCTAATTAAATAGTTTATGGTGTTTTTTCACGAGAATGAGGATATTTTTCAACGCCCGCCAAACCCACGGCCAGCCCGAGCTGAAAAATATCCTCATTCTCGTTACATATTATGAAAAAAATATATTTAGATTATGCTGCCACCACCCCGATCGATAAGCGTGTTGTAAAAACAATGCTTCCTTTTTTGTCTGAAAAATTCGGCAACACAATGTCGCTACATTCTTTTGGTCAGGAAGCAAAATTAGCTTTGGAACAAAGCAGGGAAATTATGGCAGATTTAATTTCAGCAAAACCCAATGAAATAATATTCACCGGTTCTGCCACAGAAAGTAATAATTTTGCTTTGAAGGGTATTGCCTTCGCAAGTTTGGGGAATCCCGCCTCCGCCAAGGCTTCGGCGGGCAAGCATATAATTATTTCTTCCATTGAACATCCTTGTATTGTTGAGACAATGAAATGGTGGGAAAAAAGGGGTTGGGAAATTACAAAAATTCCGGTAGATAAATATGGATTAGTAAATCCGGAAGATGTTAGAAAGGCGATTACAGATAAGACCATTTTGGTTTCTATAATTCACGCTTCAAACGAAATTGGTACAATCCAACCGATTGAAGAAATAGGAAAAATTTGTCATGAAAAGGGAGTATATTTTCATACCGATGCTTCGCAATCTTTCGGTAAGATTCCGATAGATGTAAACAAAATGAATATTGATTTACTGACCTCCAGTTCCCATAAAATTTATGGACCAAAAGGTGTTGGACTTTTATATATTAGAGATGGTATAAAAATTGAGCCCCTATTGCATGGGGGAGGACAGGAAAATGGGTTGAGATCTTCTACTATAAATGTAGCTTCTATCGTTGGATTCGCTAAAGCCATAGAGATTAGTAAAAAAGAAATGAAAGCGGAAAATAAACGGATTACAATATTAAGAAATAAATTAATAAAAGAAGTTTTGAAAATAAAGGGTTCTCATTTAAACGGCCCTCTTCCAGACGGGCGAAGCCATCCGGAAAAAAGATTAGCAAATAATGCAAATTTTTCCTTTGATTTTATTGAGGGGGAATCATTAGTGATGAGATTAGATATGGAGGGGATTGCCTGTTCCACCGGTTCTGCTTGCTCATCTTTCAAATTGGAGCCAAGCCATGTTTTATTGGCGACAGGATTGAAACCGGAGCAAGCCCATGGGTCTTTGAGAGTTAGCCTAGGTCGGATGACAACAAAAAAAGATATAGAAAAATTAATTAAAATTTTGCCGAAAATAATTGAAAAAATAAGGGAAATTTCTCCATTTAAATAGAAGCTCAGAAAGTAATTTTTTGCTAGCGTTCGTCCCGCCAGCGCGGGACTCACTCAGGCTTCGGCAAAATTTTTGCTTCGCAAACCATGCAATTTTGCCTGTAGGGTACGCTAAAAATTATTTTCTTCGCTTAGATATAAAATTTATGAAAAATAATTCTTGCGCCAGTTTATATACTCCGAAAGTTATGGCGACTTTTAAGAATCCGCATAATTACGGAAAAATTAAAGATGCTGATGGCATTGGAAAAGTTGGTAACATTGTTTGTGGCGATGTGATGTGGCTTTATATTAAGGTTGGAGAAAAGAAAGCCACCTCCGCCAAGGCTTCGGCGTCCAAAGAAGAAATTATTAAAGATATAAAGTTTGAAACATTTGGTTGTGTGGCGGCAATTTCCACCAGCAGTATTATTACTGATTTAGTAAAAGGTAAAACGATTAAAGAAGCTCTGAAAGTTACAAAAGATAATGTTATAAAATCGTTGGGTGGTTTGCCTAAAATTAAATATCATTGTTCGGTTTTAGCTGTAGATGCTTTGGTTGAAGCAATTTATGATTATTATTCAAAAAACCAAAGAGATATTCCTGTTGAATTACAAAAAAAGCACGATATTATTCAAAAAGTAAGCAAAGTAAAATAATTGACAGATTGAGAAAAGTTTGCTAATATACATATATAAATTACGACATGGGGTCGTAATTTTTTAGGGGTTGTTCTTTGATAGGAGAGAGTGAAACAATGACGGAGAGTGCTGTGAAAGACGGATCTATCGCCCAATTAAGGCGATTGTTAACAAGGATTGAGGACGATTTTCGCCTCAGTGTTCGACTGGCAGCGGCCATTGCCAGTGTCACCCATAATAAGGGAGACATTACCATGGCCGTAGATAAGGCCAAAAGTCATGGCAACGCAGGTGCTCGTGCAGAGTCATTGGCCATTGTTGTGAAAACATTGGCCGAGACAGGGCACTTTGTTGAAGCGCGCTTTATCGCCTTTGACATGATAGGATTGGATGCCTACTGGAGAGCAGAGGCACATATTTGGATTGCCAGGTTTTCCGGCGATCCAAATGACATTGAGTCCGCTGAAATTGCGGTGTCAGACATCTGTTCGCATCACCTCAGAAATGAGGCAAGGACTGATCTGCGAAATTTGTTAGGTCGTCGTCGTGACCAAGTTGGAGAGCACAGCCGAAGACATCATCCGAAAATCAAGGTTTTACGGAAAATTTTGTCCGAGCTTGAAGACATGGAAGATAGCCCTAGTATCGCTCCGAAGCATACCAGTGCTTTTCTGCGCCTTAAGGCCCACGAGATCATTTTTCGGCTTTTAGCCGAAGCAGTCAGATAACACTCTGCCCGTTTGGGGCAACTCATAGCCGGAGACGAATTTATTTTTGTCTTCGGCTTGTTTTTTTATTTTTTAATGGTTAAATTAATTTATAATGGTTAATAAAAACAAAAAAATAATTGTGGCAATGTCAGGCGGGGTAGATAGTTCTGTATCTGCGGTCTTATTAAAAAAAGCTGGTTTTGATGTTGTTGGAATTTTTATGAAGTTTTGGAAAGAAGGAAAAGCTGGAGAAAACAGATGTTGTTCTGTGGAATCGGAAAAATTAGCTCGGTTGACGGCTGAAAAAATTGGAATTCCTTTTTATGTTTTAAATGTGGAAAAAGAATTTAAAAAGAAAGTAGTGGATTATTTTTTGGAAGAATATAAAAAAGGTGTCACTCCCAATCCTTGCGTTGTTTGTAATAAAGAAATTAAGTTTGGATTATTAATTCAAAAGGCCCTATCACTCGGAGCTGATTTTATTGCCACCGGTCACTATGCTCGGCAGCAATCCTTCGCTATCGCTCGTCCCGCCGGCGCGGGACTCGCTCAGCTTCGGCCCCGCTTAGCGGGGCCTGCGGGGTACGCTTCGGATTTGCTGCCTCGCTTGTTCATGGCAAAAGACGAGGAAAAAGACCAAAGTTATTTTTTGTGGCAATT
>Ga0172380_10004736_pt1 | contig 17166 bp, 14 predicted proteins | sample Leawe162metaG_FD_119747 | JGI IMG/M metagenome (GOLD analysis project Ga0172380, IMG submission 119747) | Leachate microbial communities from a municipal landfill in Southern Ontario, Canada - Leachate well 162 metaG | ecosystem: Engineered > Solid waste > Landfill > Unclassified | place...
AGAAGAAAACCCCTCCGGTTCGCCGGTTTTGAGCCCGACGTTTGCCACCGTGCCCACAAGAGTACGGGCATCCCCATTTCTCAACGTAATATCCAAGGTACGACAGAGCAGCAATGCGGAATACGACATACTGCCCATCTTGCCGGGCACGCACAGGTCAACACAACTTCCCATGGCATACTCTCTGGCGTCCTCTTGAGGAAATCCCCGTTTCTCCATGGCCTTGAGACAGACATCATCATTCAGCATAGAAACACTTGAGTAGCCGTTATAGTACATATCGGCTAACCTCATGTATAACTCGTCAGGGGTATTCCTGTTAAAGCGAACCGCAAAATTCAGCACAACCTTGGACTGTTCTGCGGCATCCAGTATTACATGGGTTAGCTCGTTGCATAAATCCTCCCCGTTCACGGTTTGCCCGCCGAGCGTCACCGGTTCCGAGCCTTCGTAACGGCTGGCGAAGTAGGCGGTAAAATTGGAATATGGCCGCATATTGTGGCTCATAACCTTCAGGAACAGCTCCTGTAACAGCCAACAGGCTTCGTCCCTGGTGATACGACCTTCCGCTATATCATCGCGGTAATATGGAAAAAGGATTTGGTCAAGCCTGCCGGGCGTGTGAACATTGAATGGAATGGCAAGCGCGACTGCTGTCTTCACGGTCCAGTACGACTGCGTTGCCTCGCGGAAGGTGCGTGCTGGGTTCAGAGGTACGTGCTCACAGATCTCCAGCATTTCTGAGAGTATCTGCTTTTGTTCCGGATTATTCTCACGCTCCAGTTCCTGCTTCAGTTTTTCCGTTAACCTGCGAGCATAGATCATCACTCCCTCAAGAACGATATCAATGGAATCAAGGAATGCGCGTTCATCGGGGCTGAGGTTTCCGTTCTGTTTAATTAATCCCTGAACTGCAGAGCGCATACCGATAAGACCGTGTCGCAGGTATTTCTCATGGTCGAGAATCACATGTCCCTGCCAGTTACCGATTCCAGCACCCGGCGAGATAATGGTGTCGTTTCGTGAAGTGGTTGAAGGAAGGGCTATAGCAAAACTGAGCATATCTCCTTTATATATATTTGAAGATTCGAGCTCTTTCCTGAACACATCGACAATGGTCTTTCCCTCCCAGTAAGGCAATAATTCTTTCTGCAGTATCTTCCGGTCTTTAGGCCGGATCGAATAGGGATTGATATTGCGCTTATCCACGGGCTTGGTGCCGATGCTGGGCATGGCGGCACCGACTGCCTGGATATGTTTCAGGTTTCGATAGAGATTCAGAATCCCATATTTCCTGAACATGTAGATAAAGAAACTGAGGTTTGTCTTTACAAGGTATCGGATCATGGAAGGCCGGTCGAGTTCGATCTCCATTACCTTATTAAACAGACCACGTTCAATATCGATCGGTATGCCCAGGTAATTCTCGGTCCAGGTGCCGGCAATCCTGTCATCCCTATGGATACAGATGTCCATGTTTTCATAGACATGTTTCACGGCAAGTGCCACTCTCACAGCCGGCGAAAGCGTGCTGTTTTCAGTCTCACGCCATTTTTCAGTATAGTACCTAGCCCGCTGGATGGAGATAACCGAAATATCCTTCAGATAGCACTTATGAATTCTCTTTATCCTCTCCCTGGCCTGATCTGCTATATTCATTCCTGCTATCCCCTTTTAATTATTGTTGAATCGCGGTCTTGGGCACTCTCTTAATCATCTTCCTGCAAAATATAACCGGTTCTAACCTCGGCTATATTTATAACTGAATCTGGTTCAATTGTCAAATATTTTTAAACTCCGTAGAGCAAACTTTTTGCGTTAGAGGGGGTACGTGGGATGGAGATGCGGATGGGGTGAGACGGTTATAGTTCTGGGGGAAGAAAAACGAAAACTCAAACAGTCTGCAGCAGATCTGTCTTAATGGGAGAAGTATAGGACCTTACTTTGATAGTAATAGACTGGCCAATAAAAAATGTTTGATATATTGCAATCTGACAAGAATTTTGTTACCGGCGAACTCTCAGTTGTCACATGAAATCCTGCTTATTAACACATTTCAGGAAATCACGACCAAATTATGCTATTTTTAAACTTTCATACAGGTCTCTGCTTCACTATACCATAGAATGCCATTTCGAGTGCCTGTTTAATCAAATCTTCCAGACCAATCCCAATTACGTTCCGTGTATTATTCCGTTCGTCGAGTAGAATAAGGCCATCCATCAAGCCCCAGAACGCATTTGTTGCTTTCCACGTATCCATCGAGATGAATTCACCATTTTCTATACCTTCTTTCAACACACCTTCAATCACCTTTAATAAATTATATGCCTTATTGTCTATGACCCTGCCGATTTCTGTTTGCGTTTCCTTGAGCTCATCCGGTATGGCACTCAATATGGATATTATGTCAAAATATTCCCTATGCTCATTATAGTAATTAAAATAAGTCCGTGCGATCTCTGAGAGTTTCGCAAGGGAACTCATGCCAGGCCACGATATAACCTTCGTAATCTTATCGACAAGAATATCAAGGCCTTCATTTTGCAGGGCCTTGTAGATCTCTACTTTGTTCGTATAGTACAGGTAAAAAGTCCCCGTACTTACACCAGCTTTCTCAGTGATCATCTCGATAGAAGTGCCGTAGTAGCCATTATTGAAGAAAAGCTCCTTGGCTGCCTCAAGAATCTTCTGCCTTTTTTGCTGTTTGGCTTCAAGGGTTCTTGCTCTTAGATTCATAACTAAATCATCTCAAAACAAGCGATGTTATTGAATAATATTCATTATAGCATGACTGTCTGTGAGCAAAAAGCTTTCCGGTTTGATGACCAGTTTTCAAATATTGTCCGCGAGCGGAAGCTCCGGTTATGTATGGCTGGAGCGGCGGAGGCGGAGGAAGCGCTGTATTAGTAGCCGGCATCCGGGCACTGCCATCACGATCAAGATCAACTGGACCAGTGCGATTTATAACAACTTCCTCATTGCCGATACCTCCTACCCATTAATGCGGCGTGCAACGTTCGATGCAAACGACGTCGGTGATTCCTGCTACTCTATAGCATGTCATACAGTCCAATTGATTTCGACCGTTTTAATCCTGCTGTCAGGATGTGAACCGCGTTAGCTTTGATCACACGTCAACAACCTTGACGTTTACACTCATACGCTGCTAAAATGCCCCCTGGTATTCCTTTCAAAATTTTACGAGAATCGAGGTATTTATATGCAGCAGCCTGGCCCTGATAAAATCCGCAATGTAGCCCTCCTCTCTCACTCCGGCTCGGGAAAAACCTCCCTGGCCGAGGCCATCCTCTTCGATGCAGGCGCCATCAGCCGCATGGGCAATGTTGCCGACGGCACTACCGCTTCAGATTACGACCCTGATGAGATCAAACACCAGATCAGCCTCAACCTCAGCATACTGCCTGCCCCCTGGAAGAACAACAAGATCAACATAATCGACACACCCGGTTATCCCGATTTCGTGGGCGAGGTTAAATCGGCCCTGCGCGTATGCGAGTCTGCCGTAGTGGTGGTCTGTGCGGCCTCGGGCGTGGAGGTGGGCACCGAGCAGGTATGGAACTATGCCCTGGAAGCCAGGATACCGCGCCTTATTTTTATAAACAAAATGGACCGTGAGAACGCCAATTTCGCGGGCACGCTGGAGCAGATCCAGAATAAACTGAGCGCCAGGTGCCTGCCCATCCAGATCCCTATCGGTTCGCAAAAGGCCTTTAAAGGCGTCATAGATATCATAGCTAAAAAGGCCTATGCGGGAGCGCCGGCCAAAGAAATGGAGTTGCCCGCGGCCATGGCGGCCGAGGTGGATGCCGCCAGGGAGAAGCTGATCGAGGCCGTAGTGGAGGCCGACGACGAGATTATGACGCGCTATCTCGACGGCGGTGAGATCACCACCGATGAGATATATAAATGTCTTAAAGCATCTACTTTACAGGGCACGGTCATCCCGGTTCTGGCAGGCTCCAGCCTGGCCAACAACGGCGTCATCGGCCTGCTGGATGCTATCGTAGAATACCTGCCGTCTCCCATCGCAGCAGGCGCTTTCAAAGCAACCAACGCTGCAGGCAAAGAGGAGGAGGTCAAGCCGGCTGCCGAATCAACACTGACCGCCCTGGTATTCAAAACGACCACCGACCCGCACGTGGGAAAGGTCAGCTTTTTCCGTGTCTACTCCGGAGTGCTCTCCAGCAACTCGCAAGTATGGAACGTGAACAAGGGCGCGGTCGAGCGTATCGGACAGGTTTCGATGCCGCATGGCAAGACCCAGGAAACTGTCACCCAGGTGGGTACAGGTGACATCGGCCTGGTGGTCAAGCTAACCAATACCGCATCGAGCGACACCCTCGGCGTCAAAGAACATCCCCTCAAATTAGCTCCAATCAACTTCCCGTCGCCAATACTGAGCAAGGCCGTGCATCCCAAATCCAAGGCGGACCTGGACAAGATGAGCTCCGGCCTGGCCAGGATCTGCGAGGAGGACCCCAGCCTGAGGTCACAGCGGGAAGCCGATACCGGTGAACTCACGCTGGGCGGCATGGGAGACACACATCTGGAGATCGCGGCCAGCAGGCTGCAGCGCAAATTCGCCGTGGAAGTACTGCTCGATGTACCCAGGGTACCCTACAAGGAAACGATTACAACGCCCGTGGAAGCTGAATTTAAACATAAGAAGCAGACCGGCGGTCACGGCCAGTACGGGCATGTCCTTATAAGGATGGAACCGTTGCCACCGAGTGGTGGTTTCGAATTCGACTCAAAGGTAGTGGGCGGCTCAGTGCCCAGGAACTACATCCCGGCCGTCGAAAAAGGCATCAAGGAGGCGCGAATCGAGGGCGTGCTGGCCGGGTTCCCGGCCGTGGACATGAAGGTCACGCTCTACGACGGCAGCTTCCATCCGGTTGATTCATCGGAAATGGCCTTTAAAATCGCCTCTGCCCAGGCTTTCAAGAAGGGAATGCTGGACGGTTCGCCGGTACTGCTCGAGCCGATTATGAACATCACCGTTACGGTGCCCGATTCCTTTACCGGCGACATCATCGGCGATCTGAACACCAAGCGCGCCCGGGTCAGCGGAATGAATCCCAGCCACGGCCTTAATGTTATCCAGGCGCAAGCCCCGCAGTCAGAGATACTCAGGTATGCCATCGACCTGCGCTCCATGACGCAGGGCAGGGGCACTTTTACCATCGAGTTCAGCCACTACGAGCCCGTGCCCGCCCTTGTCGCCCAGAAGATCATCGCCCAATATAAGAGCGCGGCGCAGAAAGAATGAATGTTGTGGTTGGTTTTTAACCCCGCCCGAATAGTAATCGGATATCAACAGGCATATTAACTCGGGCGCACCTGAAGGTACGCCCCTACGAATAAAAAATAAAATACCCCGCCGGAAATCCGGCGGGGTATTCCTTTTACTATACCGTAATCTGTTACGATACCAGTTCTTTGACTTTGGCTGTGAAGGCCGGAAGCACAACCTTCCAGTCGCCCACCACGCCGAAGCGCGCCTCTTTAAAGATGTTGGCCTCGGGGTCCTTGTTGATGGCCACTATGCACTTGGCGCCTGAGCAACCGGACATATGCTGGCTCGAACCGGAGATGCCGACCGCGATGTAAAGCTCGGGGGCAATGATCTTGCCCGTCAGCCCTATCTGAATGGAATCAGGCACCCATTTGTTGTCGCAGGGGGGCCTGGATGCGCCTACAGCGCCTTTGAGTATCTTGGCCAGCTCCGCCAGCTCTTTGGTGAATGGCTCGGGCCCGCCCATGCCACGTCCACCACCGATAACCGAAGCAGCGTCCTCGATCTTGACGCCCGCAACTTCCTCTTTGATGGTCTCAAGAACCTTGGCCTTTATTTTGGAAGCGTCCAGCGCCACTGCGAAGGCGGCTACCTCACCGGCGCGGCCTGCGTCGGGGGCCAGCGGGGTTCCAGCCTTGACCCTGAGGGTGGCTATCTGCGGAAGAGCATCTGAAGTGAAGATGGCCTTGGCATTGCCGCCGTATACCGGGCGAGTGCATTGCAGCTTACCGCCGTCCATTGCCAACTCCAGACAGTCCATAACCGCGCTCACACCCAGTTTGAAGGCCAGCCTGGGGGCCAGGTCCCGACCGTTGGCGGTCTGTCCCATAATAATGACCTTGGGAGCCAGCTCGGCCACGGCTTTCTCCATGACCTGCATATATGTAGAGTTCTCGTAATCTTTAAGCTGCGCATCGTCGGCCAGTAAGACCTTGTCCGCGCCGGCGGCCACGGCCGCTTTCCCTGTGTCGCCCAGGCCTGCGCCTATAATAATGCAGTTCAGGGGCTCTTTGAGCTCATCGGCAAGTTTCCTAGCGGCGCCCAGTATTTCAGCGGTGATCGGGAGAAGTTTGCCTTCAGCGGCTTCACCGACTACCAGTATTCCTTTATTATCAGCCATTGTATCCTCCTATTAATTATCCTGTCGGTAGCGTTAAATAACCTTGGCTTCGCGCAATTTATTGGCGAGCAAGGCTGCTGCCTCCGCCGGTGAATCGGCGCTGACGATATCGCATTTGCCTTCTTTTACCGGCTGGAAGAGCTTGACGATCTTGGATTTCCTGGCTGCGGCGCCGACCTTGCCGGCATCCACGCCGATATCCGCAGGCTTCCATACAACGGGCTGTTTTTTACTGGCGGCCATAATGCCCTTCAGCGTGGCATAGCGCGCTTCGCCAAGCTCGTTGCTGACGGTGATGAGCGCGGGGCCCTGAACTTCCAGCACCTGAAAGCCGTCTGCAACCACGCGTTCCACCTTTACTTTGCCACCGTCGAGAACCTCAACTTTCTTGGCTACCGTAACACTGGGTATACCCAGCAGCTCGGCCAATCCTGAGCCGACCTGTCCGTCGTCCCATTCTGATTCCTGCCTGCCGCAGAAGATCAGGTCGAAAGCTCCGACCTTTTTAACGGCGGCTGCCAGCGCCGAAGCAACTGAGAAACTGTCTCCGCCTTCGAAAGCAGCGTCTTCAAGCAGTATCAGCTCGTCGGCGCCCATCGAGAGCGGTTTCTTGACCACATCGCGCACAAGGTTGTTGCCAAGGCTAATAATAGTCACCTTGTGGGCAGCCTTGTCCTTGTCCTTGATGCGCAGGGCAGCCTCGACAGCCTGCTCGTCATACGGATTTACAACCGGCTTGACCTCAGGCGGCTGGACCATCCTGTTGTTGGCAGCATCCAGTTTGAAGGTGGCTGGAGCTGCTTCGGGATCGAGTACCTGTTTACAGCAGACGATCATGTTCATGGTAGCAAATCACCCCTAAATATGATATTTGGTTAAAGAATTTAACCAATCGCAAAGTTTACCTTAACCTTATATGGATGTCAAAACCCATGCTCCACATTCCATTTCCGTGTTTCGTCGATCATAGCATAGTAATTCTCGATTCTTACATAGTTAGCCACTGAATTACCCGTTCCCATGCAGTATCCCCCACCCGGGGCGCAGTGCTCGAGTATCCGGCGCGTTCGCTGCGCCACCTGCTCCGCAGTGCCGTTGGCCATCAGGTCCATATCTACTCCCCCCAGGATAGCCAATCGGTCGTGAAATTTATCGTACCACTGCTCTACCGGCAAGATGGTGTCTTCGAAGCTGTGCCTGGCATCTATACCCGCGTTTATCAGGTCATCCATGATGGACATAACCTGTCCGCAAGAGTGGAGCAGGAACAGTTTCCCGTGCCTGTGACAGGCATCGCTGATGCGTTTCAGCCTGGGCATATAGTATTTCCGCAAAAAGCGCGGCGATAAAATAGTGCCGCCTTTAAAGCCCAGGTCATCGGAATAAAAAATGGCGCCGGTGCCCGGGTGAGCCGCGCACAAACCTACTGCATGTGCAGCAATGCGCGTCAGTTGCTCGATTATATCCTCGACCAGATCAGGCTCCTCGATGCTTTTGATAGCCATTTGCTGTGTCCCCATCAGCTCCGACAGGTCTTCATAGATGCCATTGTACATGACCATGATCTTCATGCCGGTAGGTATGCAACCGGCCGCGTAATCCAGCGGCAGCAGACTGATTTGATCCAGCGCAGGCCATTTGTATTCTTCATATTCAGCGCGGCTGGTGATAATACCCTTGCCCTCCTCCTTCCAGGCGCGTTTTTGCCGCCGTGGGTCGTCATCCGCAGCCAGTTCCCTTCTTGTCTTGGTGAGCGGGACTATGGGGATCATTGTCACGTAATCGTATCCAACCGCTTTGCTGAAGGCTATACTGAGGTCCATCAGCCTGATCCCCATATCCAGAGCTTCCCGGTCATCGATCAACTGACCGGTATTAGTGGAAAGTTCCACGGCCCTGGCCGAGGGATAGTCGATTCCCGTAACCTCGGACATGATCTCGGCATCCGGGAACAACTCAATGAGCGGCACCGGCCCCTCCGTCGTTTCACGCCTCAACACCTTTTCCATGTAGTCCCAATCATAGGTCGTTTTGAACGGTCGCGGAATCGTCATCGAATCCTCCTCCTGTAATCTGCATTGGCCTGCATATTATAAGCCGGCATTGAATATGTGCCATATCAAGCTACGTTCGTAATGCGCATACACCTGTTGATACCGGCCAGATCTTTGACCAGTGCCACATCTGAGCTGGGCAAGATATCGCAAATAATCTGCCCCAACCGCTCTTCCTGGCCTGCTCCTATTTCGAGGAGGAGAGCGCTGTCGGAGGCTATTTTATTCAGCGCCTGTGCTAGCATAGCTTCGATAACCTCGGTACCACGGTCACCCCCATCCAGCGCTAATATTGGCTCGTGCAGATAAATCTCGGGCTGGAGCCCTGCCAGCTCCATACTCTGTATGTACGGTAGATTGGCCACGATCAAATCCATTTTCTGATTTATTTGCTCCAGTAAATTTCCTTGAACCAGAGTTATTCTTTTGTCGAGTCCATGGCGATGAACGTTTATGGCGGCAACTTCCAGCGCAGTGGGTGAGATGTCCACAGCGTACAGGTGAGCCTCAGGTATATTGGCCGCCAGCGCGATGGCGATGGCGCAGCAGCCGGTGCCGATGTCGGCCGCCAGCATTTGCCTGTGATTGCGCAGGGTCCATGAGCGATGAAATTCGACCGCCGCTTCCACCAACGTCTCCGTCTCAGGTCTGGGTATCAACACCCGCGGATCGACGAAAAAGCTGAGACCGTAGAATTCTTTCTCATCTGTGATATAGGCCAGGGGCTCACGGCGCAACCTGCGCGCTGCCCTCTCCTCCAGCCGCGATATCTCTTCGCCGGTCAATACCCTCTCGGGCTGTGCCAAAACTGCGGCTTTATTCAGACCGAGAGCATGGCACAGCAGAGCTATAGCCTCATCCCCCGCCTCACCTATATCCGCCTCACGAAAAACAGTGGTGTATCTTCGCAGCCACTCTGCGCAGGTCACAACTTGCTTTCCTGAAGCAGCTGCGACTGCTCCTCATTGGCCAGCGCATCGATGAGCTTATCCAGGTCGCCGTCCATAATACGGGGCAGCCCGTGCAGGCTGAGATTGATGCGGTGATCGGTCATGCGATCCTGAGGGAAGTTGTAGGTGCGTATCTTCTCGGACCTGTCCCCGCTGCCTATCTGCGACCTGCGCTCTTCGGTGAGCTCGTCCTGCTGCTTGCGCTGCTCGATATCGTATAGCCTGGACCTCAGCACCGCCATGGCTTTGAGCTTATTGCGGAGTTGCGACCGCTCGTCCTGGCAGATTGCAACAATTCCTGTGGGTATATGCGTGATACGCACAGCCGTGCTCAGCTTGTTGACGTTTTGCCCGCCGGCGCCTCCGCTGCGGAAGATGTCGATCCGCAGGTCCTCCTGGTTGATATGCACGTCTATCTCCTCCGCTTCAGGCAATACGGCTACCGTAGCAGCCGAAGTATGTATCCTGCCCGAAGCCTCGGTGACAGGCACTCGTTGGACACGGTGCACACCGCGTTCATACTTGAGATGACCGTAGGCGCCCTTGCCCTTGACCTCAAAGATGATCTCCTTGAAGCCCCCCATCTCATTCTGGTTGCTGTCGATTATATCTATCTGCCAGCCTTTAGCCTGGGCGTAGCGCGAATACATGCGGTACAAATCCGCGGCGAAGAGCGCCGCCTCATCACCTCCCGTACCGGCTCTGATCTCCACGATAGCGTCTTTGTCCTTGTTGGTGTCTTTCGGCACAAGGCTCAGGCGCAAAACCTCGCCCAATGCCTGCTCCGAAGCCTTCAGTTCAGATAGCTCTTCCCTGGCCATGGAGAGCATATCAGGGTCCAGTCCGCTTTCGATCATGGCCTGCGTATCGGCAATGGCCTTTCCCACTGCTTTGTACTGCCTGTATCTGTTAACAGCATCCTCTATGACGGCCCGCTCCTGCGAGAGCGCCTGTACGCGCTGGAAATCATTGTAGACTTCCGGCTGGGTGATCATTTCGCCCAGCTCTTCGTAGCGCTTTTCAATTGCTTCAAGCTTCTCAAACATTACTCAGTCCTGCAAATTCACATGGCATTATAGCATCGTAGCTTGAACACGCTCAAATTACAGCAGTCCGGCTGTCACGCAGTGCAAAATTAAATAGATCATTAAACTATGTTACACTAATAGATAATCGACCTGCTCTGGACAACGTTGCCGACTTAATAGAGGAGAAGTCAAATGGCCGAGGAAATTATCTTTTTAGTGGAAGAATCGCCCGAAGGGGGCTACCAGGCGAAAGCACTAGGCCATTCAATATTTACAGAAGCCGATGACATTGAGCAATTGAAAACCATGGCGCTGGATGCGGTTATGTGTCATTTTCCGGAAAGTGACCGGCCTGCGCTTATCAGGCTGCACATGGTAAAGGACGAGGTCATCAAAGTATGAAGCTGCCGCGTGATATCGGTGGCGAGAAACTTGTTTCACTTCTAACGAGGTATGGATATCGGGAAAGCCATCGTGCCGGCAGTCACATCAAAATAACCAGTAATATCAAAGGCGCTGAGCATCATATAACCATACCGGCACATAATCCTATACGGGTCGGCACCCTGAACAATATCATAAACGACCTATCAGTATACCTTGAAATGGCTAAGCATACTCTTATTAAAGAGCTATTTGATTAATTCCTGATAAAGAAAACCACCTCTCCGATTTGAGTTTTGGAGGTTAAGATGAGTAATGGACAGCTTCAGGGAGCGGTATTGCAGGGCGCAAGGCGAATATGGGTATTTGCGCTGCTGGGCGCCACTCTGCTGCTGGCTGGATCAATCTTCGGCGTCGACTGGATCAACTATCTCTACGGCACAGGCAGTCTCTATCCCGCCATCGCCAAGCCGGGTATCACCCTGTTGTCGATGATCATCGTTCTTATCGCAGGAAGGTATGCGCTGGAGAAAAATGACTGGACGCTGCTGCTGCTGGCGTTCTGCTGTATGCTGCCCACGGATATACTGATGAGTGTGGTGGTTGCGGTTCCAGGAATGACCGTGGGAGGCTGGGTCTTCATGATCGGCGGCGTGCTCTCCATTATCGCCCATATTTTCCTGATCATACGCGTAGGACGCGGCTTCGGTTACTTCAAAAAGTTCAGGCTGTCTGAATTATGGCTTCCCGTGTTAATCTACGGCTCAGCCGTGATTGTAATAGCGATCCTGTGGAATGACATCGTGCGGGTCGGGCACGGCGTGCTCGGTCCGGTTTACACAGCTTTCTTCTGCACCACGACCTGGCTGGCGTGGGAGACGATGCGCCGCAAGCTCTATCCCGCGCCCAATGCCTGGATGGTGGCCATAGCAGCCACCTGCTGGTACATTACAGAGATTTTCGGGGAGGTCTATAACCTGGGCCTGGGAAACGTCTCACAGGTAATGTTCTGCCTGGTCTGGGTATTCTACGGAACCAACGTGGTGCTCTGGGCATTAAGCGGGTACAGATGGACTAAAATTTAACCCCGCTTGCTTTCAGTGCTGCTCTCTCGTTGACCATTATTATATATATCGAGTATGATACATCACATCCAAACATCCTTTTGTGGCGAGGAGGTCCGATATGTCATACTGCACCCAGCATCCTGGGAAAGACGCCGTTGGAGCTTGTAGCGAATGCGGGCACCTGGTCTGCAAAGCCTGTTATACAGAGGTCAAGGACAGGGTCTACTGTACGTCCTGTGCCAATAAATTGTTCACCATAAAGGAGCAGCCGTCTGCTCCGATGCCAACCGGCGATGCTCGATCTAAATCAAAGCAGAAACAGATAGAACAGCAACCGTCCGCGCCGAAGCAGGAGATCAGCAACATCGCTCCTGCAACCGAGTCCAAACAGGACGTCGGCAGGATTGCTCCGCCGGCTGTACCGATGGCGCAACCGCAGACAGCAGCCGCTGTGACCCCTGCCACAAGTGTGCCTCCCGTAATAAAAAAGGCGATAATAACTCCATCCGCTGCAACCGATACCGGTAAACAAACACCCCATCGTGACGTCAAAGTACCCTCGGGACTGTGGTGGCTGGCCCCTGTACTGCTCGCTTTCATAGGAGGTCTGCTCGCCTGGTTCATGAATAAATCTAAAGAGCCCGGCAAAGCGAAGGCTATGCTCTGGACCGGCATCGGGCTTACGGCGGTTTATGCCGTGGTTGTCTTTGTTTTCGCGATACTGCCCGGCATGCCGGTCGGCTCTTCAGAGCGCGGCATGATCATCTTTGACAGCAATCGTGATGGTACCTGGCAGGTTTGGGTTATGAATCCGGACGGATCGGATCCGCAACTATTCACCGCTCACGACAATACGAGCAAATATTTCAATGTGCAATCCAGCTGGTCCGCTGACCTGAAAAAATTATATTTTTGCACCAGCCGCGATAAAAATTATGAGATATACAGCATAGATGCGGACGTATCGAATGATACTAATCTGACTAAAAATAATTTCATCGACCAACAGGTTGACTGGTCAGCCGGCAACAAGAAAATAGCGTTTGTCAGTAACCGGGACGGTAATTACGAGATCTATGTTATGGACGCCGACGGCGGCAATCTCCAGCGGCTGACGGTGAGCAAACCTAACGATCAAAGGCCGCGCTGGTCACCTGCGGGAGATAAAATCGTATTCTATACAGACCGTGACGGCAACTATGAGATCTATGTCATGGATGCCGACGGCAGCAACCAGCTACGGCTTACCACCGCTGAGGGCTATGACGGGCAGGCGCGCTGGTCGCCGGACGGTAAGAGGATCGTCTTTGTCAGCGAGCGGGACGGCAATCCTGAGATATATACCATGCACGCCGACGGAAAAAATCAGAAACGCATCACATTCAACAGCGCCAAGGACTATCAACCCTGCTTTTCCCCGGACGGCATGAAAATCGTATACCATTCCAATATTGTTGGAAACGACGACATCTATATCATGAATACCGATGGGGGAAATCAAAAAAGGATAACCGATGATAAAGCTAACGACCAGATCCCGCTGTGGATCAGCGAAAAGCTGAAGCCACCCGCCGGCACAACACCTCCCGTTATCATGACTAAAATACTGGGCAGCGAACTGTCCACGTCAAATAAGAACTCCAGCGGAAAGGATAATGTGCACTACATTAAATTCACGGCCGACCGCGACGGAAGCGCTGATCTAATCATGGTCTATAGCTCCAAGTCCGGATCCGCCAAAGCCGCCATCTATGATCATGACCCAGCATCCGACCATCCTGTGAACAAGCTGAGCTCAAACGATCAGCCCACTGCCTGCGCCGCCAACACGTGGAATACCATCAATATCCCGCCTGTATCGATATCCAAAGGGAGAGCATACTGGCTCGCTTTCAATACAGATACAACGGGTGTTGTGATGAACGGGTCGGGTACCCAGAAGGCCTTTTACTTAAAGGCCCTTTTCGATGACTTTGCCTTCCCGGCCAAGGCCCCTTCAGATAACGGCACAACCAAAATAAATGTCTCTATCTGCGGCTACGGCAATCCCTGAACCCGTGTGAAACTTAAAAACTGCATGTTATCTTGGCCGCGTGATGGGCAAGAGCGGGACAGTGCCTGTCACCATACGGCTTCATTTATGTTATAATCCTTATCTACCAACTCGGGCATGGAATCTTAATGCACGCCGATGAAATTAACAGACGAAGAAGTACGACACATCGCTCTCCTGGCCAGGCTGGGCATCTCCGATGCCGAGGTGGAGAGGTTCCGCACTCAGCTCTCCAATATCCTGGAGAACTTCGACATACTCAGCCAGGCGGACACCGAAGGCCTTCCGCCTACAGCACAATCAGTAGCACTGGAGAACATCTACCGGCCGGATGAGGACAGACCTTCCCTGCCGGTCGACGATGTCCTGGCCAATGCGCCTGACCGCGAAGAGAGCTGCTTCAAGGTCAATGCAGTCCTGGAGTAATCCATGAACGACCTTCACCGCCTGACCATCCACGAGTCTCACGCCCTGCTCAAAGAGAAAAAAATCTCTTCGGTCGAGCTGACGCGCGCCGTTCTAAAATACCTCGAATCCATCGACGGCAAGATCCGTGCCTGTATGCGCATCACTACCGAACAGGCGATGGCAAGCGCTGCGGCTGCGGATAGGGCAATCGCTGAGGGCAGGTGCAGCCCCCTGACCGGCGTGCCGGCCATCATCAAGGACAACATGTGCACCAGGGGCGTCACCACCACCTGCTCCTCCAAAATGCTGGAGAACTTCGTGCCGCCCTACGACGCGCACGTAATAGAGAAGCTCAACTCGGTTAATGCCGTGATGGTGGGCAAGGCCAATATGGACGAGTTCGCCATGGGCTCCTCCACGGAAAACTCGGCCTTCTTTACCACGCACAATCCCTGGAAGCTGGACTGCGTTCCCGGCGGGAGCAGCGGCGGCTCGGCCGCAGCGGTCGCCGCCGATTCCTGCGTCTACGCCCTGGGTTCCGACACGGGTGGAAGCATACGCCAGCCGGCGGGGTTCTGCGGCGTGGTGGGGCTCAAGCCCACCTACGGACGTGTCAGCCGCTACGGGCTGGTAGCCTTCGCCAGCTCGCTGGACCAGATCGGACCGTTAGCTAAAGATGTAACCGATGCCGCACTGGTGATGAATGTCATCTCGGGACATGATAAACGCGATTCCACCACGGTGCCGCTGGAGGTGCCGGACTATTCCAGAGCGCTGAAGCCGGATATCAAGGGCCTGCGCATAGGAGTACCGCGCGAGTACCTGGTGGAGGGGATGCAGCCCGCCGTCCGTAAGGCCATAGAGGATGCAGTTAAAAAGCTTGAAGAACTGGGCGCGAAAGTCGACTGGGACGTCTCACTGCCCAACACCAGATACGGCCTGGCCGCATATTATATCCTCGCGCCCTCGGAGGCTTCAGCCAACCTTGCGCGCTACGACGGCGTGAAATACGGCTACTCCTACCGCGAGACCACAAGCATGTGGGAATCGATGGAGAAGACCAAGCAGTACGGCTTCGGCGCGGAGGTCAAACGGCGTATTATGCTGGGCACCTACGCCCTCTCAGCCGGCTACTACGACGCATATTACCTGAAAGCGCAGAAGGTGCGAACCCTGATCAAACGCGATTTCGACCGGGCCTTTGAGAAGTACGATGTCCTGGTCACACCCACATCGCCCACCGTGGCCTTTAAGATCGGCGAGAAGGCAGACGATCCGGTTCAGATGTACCTCAGCGATGTGTGCACACTTCCGATCAACATCGCCGGTATCCCCGCCATCTCCATTCCCGCCGGATTCGTGGACGACCTGCCGGTTGGCATGCAGTTCATTGGCAAACACTTCGGCGAGGAAACCCTGCTGCGCGCCGCCTATACCTACGAGCAGGCCACGCCCTGGCACAAGCAGAAGCCCGTCATCGCCTAACAACGCAATTCCGTCCTGCCGTCATTGCGAGTCCGAAGGGCGTGGCAATCTAATATTATTAGGCACGCACAGGATTGCCGCGTCGCCTGCGGCTCCTCGCAATGACCCGTTGAAAGAGCCCCTCATAAATAGTTATGTTACTTTGCCTGCCTGTTTTGTTATAATACGGTTTACCCGAAAATTCAGGCTGTTCGAGGAGGCGTTATGGAGAACGAGAAGAAAATCTTCGAGGCACTGGAAAAGGATGCCAAGCTGACCCACGACCAGATCGCCGAAATGACCGGCGTGCCCGTCCATGATGTACAGAAGATAATCAAGAAGGCGGAGAAGGACGGCACCATCGTTAAATACAAGACGGTTATCAACTGGTCCAAGCTGGGTGAGGAACAGGTATGGGCGCTGGTTGAGGTAAAGGTAGTCCCGCAGAAGGATACCGGATTCGGCGCCATCGCAGAGCGTATCTATCGCTTCCCCCAGGCCAAATCGGTCTTCCTGGCATCCGGCACCTACGACCTGGCCATACTCATAGCCGGCAAGACCATGCAGGAGATCGCTATTTTCGTCTCCGAAAAACTGGCGCCTATGGATACCGTCCAGGGCACGATAACCCATTTCATACTCAAGAAATACAAAGAGGACGGTGTCATATTCGAGGATGACGGTGAGCCCCGGCGGCTGGGCGTCGTAGCCTGATCACCACCCATCATACCTCTTACAGGAGACTCCATATGACGCATCATATTAAAAAAAACAAATGTAGCTATATATCGCAAAAAGCACAGGACATCTCACCATCGGGCATCAGGAAATATTTCGACCTGCTATCTCACATGGATGGCGCTATCTCTCTCGGTGTAGGAGAACCTGATTTCGTGACACCCTGGCCGATGCGCGAGGCCGGTATCACGGCAATCGAGAAGGGATTCACCATGTACACCTCCAACCGGGGCATACCCGAGTTAAGGGACGGCATAGCAAAATACCACCATAAATTCTATAACCTCAATTACGATCCGAAATCGGAGATTTTAGTGACCACGGGCAGCAGCGAAGCGCTCGACCTGGCTTTCAGGGCTATTATCGATCCGGGTGACGAGGTTATCATGTCCGATCCGCATTACGTGGCTTACCCTGTTTGCGTATCCCTGGCGGGAGGCGTGCCGGTGCCTGTTCCGACCTACGAGAAAAATAATTTTGAGCTAATGCCGGCCGATATCAAAAAGAAGCTGACACGCAAGACCAAGGCCATACTTCTGAGCTTCCCCTCCAATCCCACCGGCGCGGTCATGCCCAGGAA
>Ga0172380_10004737_pt1 | contig 17164 bp, 13 predicted proteins | sample Leawe162metaG_FD_119747 | JGI IMG/M metagenome (GOLD analysis project Ga0172380, IMG submission 119747) | Leachate microbial communities from a municipal landfill in Southern Ontario, Canada - Leachate well 162 metaG | ecosystem: Engineered > Solid waste > Landfill > Unclassified | place...
AAAGCATGAGGGGGTTTCCTCTGCGTCCTCCGCGTCCTCTGCGGTGAAAAAGGTTTTGTCTTTATGGGTTGCCGTCATGAGTCGAGCCTTCAGCACAAATAATGTTAACGATATTTGCGCGCAGCTGTACTAGTCACTTACTGGCCAAGTCACAAGCAATTGGTGCCAAGAACATATCGTAGATCAAGCACTGGAGCGGCTTTCCGCAAAAAAACAATGACAGGATTGGCGGGATGGGTTTTCTATCCTGTTCATCCTGTAAATCCTGTCTAAACATCTGTTTGGTTCCGGCTTGGGATGATTTCCGTTGCCGAATAAAGCGTTTTGTGCAACATTGTTATGGATATCGTCGCTGGGAAGTAACGCCTTCTTGTTTTCAGCACCCAAGCGTGGGAGAATATCCCCCGGTTCGGTGCGTGTAACTTGCACTTTTGTCCAAACTGAATCGAGGTATAAATAATATAGGGGGCGGAGCTATACCTTGCGCGGCCACGATTTGCGGATTTAGTCGCGTCCTACGGGAATTGCGGCCACGCAAGGTATGGTAAAGCGACATGGCCGGCTGTTGCTTCCGCGTCTCCGCGTAGAATCCTATCGTTTTACCTGCTCCGGCCTCTCTGATAGAGATAGAGGCGACAAACTCGGGAGAACACTGGTGGGAAAATTTAATTTTTTTGGTTGGCACAGGGAAAACCAAGCACCGCCATTATTTCCGGGCGCGTGGGGGGGGCTCGTACTGTTGGCGCTCGGCAATATTCCCGCCTTTGCCGAAGAAAGTCTGCGCCTGAGCGGTTTCGGCACCCTTGGCTATGCTTACGACGACAAGCCGGATATTGCTCCCGCCCGCGACGTCAATCAATTGCCGAAAAACGGCTATGCCACCGCGCCCGGCTGGCTGGTGGATTCCCGCTTGGGCGTGCAGATCGAATATGGCGTCAGCCCAAATATCGACCTGGTTGGGCAGTTGGTTTTACGCGACCAGTTCAGGGCCGATTTCAATAGCTCCACAGAGCTGGCCTATGCCTCCATAAGAGCGCAGCCTCAACTGGATATCCGCGTCGGGCGCATCAACTACGACGCCTTTATGATGTCCGACTACCGCAATGTGGGCTATGCCTATCTCTGGGTGCGTCCGCCAAGGGAGTTTTACGGCTGGACGCCGATTTTCTCGGTGAATGGCATTGATGCCGCATATAATTTACTCACCGACGACTTTCTCGCCGACGACGCGCGCTGGCGCGTCAAGGTGCAGGCGGGAAGCAGTAGCTATTCGGCGCCCTTGGGCGGCAAGAACGGCGGTTATGACTTCAATACCGACAATTTGACGGCGCTGTCCGTTACGCGGCAGAGCGGATCATGGCGTTTGAAAGCAGCCCATTCGCGTTACACCAAAGATGGAGAAATTCCGCTTTTCAACCCACTGTTCCAGGGACTGGAATCGGTGGCCGCAGCCGGGATTCCCCTGGTCAGTGCAGAGGCTGCGGACTTACGCAAAAACGTCACCGTTAGAGCAAAAACCAGCTATACCACGCTCGGCGCGGTATATGACGACGGCACATGGCTGCTTCAGGGCGAACTGGGTTATTCGACTTCGGCAGTCAACGCGGCGCAACACGGGCGCATGGGCTATTTGAGCATCGGTCGCCGCCTGGGCGACTGGACGCCTTTTGTGATGCTGGCCGCAGCGGTTCCTGACAACGACATACGCTATGCCGCTGCCGATTGGGGAGCTTACAACGCCAAACTGCGAGACCCCACGCTCAATATAATAAACGCCACCCGGATTGAGCAAAGCACCCTATCCGTCGGCGCGCGCTGGGATTTTTCCCGGCAGGCGGCGCTCAAGCTGCAATGGGATAGAACGAATGTCCAACCTTCCGGTTTTGGCCTGTGGTGGCGCGCTCCAGGCAGCCCAACCAGTCGCATCGACTTGCTTACCGCCACTCTGGATTTCATGTTTTGATTATGCGCAGGGTACTGATAAAACACACTATTATCTGCTTGCTGAGCGTGGCTTGGCCGCTGGCTGCGCGCGCCGACATCGCCGTTATCGTTCACCCCGACAACCCGGTGCAAAGCATGACGCCGCGCGAAGTCTCCAATCTGTATCTGGGGCGCGCCCGGAGCTTCAGCGCGGATAGCCACGGCACGCCATTGCCGGCGTCGGTCTACGAGCAGCCGGCGGACAGCGGCGTGCGCGAAATATTCTTTCGCACGCTGAACGGCATGGATATCAAGCAACTCAATGCCTATTGGGCGCGGTTGCGTTTCAGCGGCGAAGTATTGCCGCCGGCGATTTTACCGGACAGTCGGGCGGTCGTCGAAACGGTGAGCCGCAAGCGTAGCGCCATCGGCTATGTGGATGCAGCCGCCGTCAACAGCGCAGTGAAGGTCGTCCTGCGCTTGAAGGAGTGACGACTTTACGCCATACCCATTTTGCAGCGTGAGCCGCATCCACCTTATCTTGCGTCGGCACGGTGGTTGCGGCTCATGCTTATCCACCCTACTTCCGAACGTATGGCTGCATTGCAACTTATCGGGAAGGCAATGAATGACCATTGCCTTCTCTTGGAGTTGCAACGCTGCCATGCGCCCGGAAAACCGTGCAATCCAGCCCGCAGCCGCTCTCACCACACGGGTACGCGCAAAATATATGACAAAGTTGTTTAGAACCACCATGTTACACATCTTGGCAAGCGGTCAACGGAGGTTTCTAGGATGATGCCAATGCCTTTGCTCAGCGGGCGACTTGAAATCCGCCTGATCGCCATTGCCGGCCTGGGCTTGCTCTTGTTCTCGGTTATCGCCGGCATCTTCACCTACAACTATGCCTATCGACACCAGCTCGAACTGGCGAAGTCGCTGCAACAGCAGCTTGTGCGCACCGTGCAAGCCCAGGCCGAAGTCGCCGCTTTTGCGGCCAACGAAAAAATCGCCCAGGGCGTACTCAACGGCCTGCTCGCCAACCCCATCGTCCAAGCCGCGCGCATCGAATCGGAAGGCTTCCAGATCGAAATGGGCGCGCGCAAGAACATCGGCTTCAGTGACGGCAACGTGTATCCCTTGCTCTCTCCGGTCGATCAGAGCGAACGTATCGGTACGCTGGTAGTAGTCCAAAACGATAGTCAGGTTGGCGGCATGGCGGCGCAAACCGCCGTGTTTCAGACCACGCTGCTGCTGTTGCAGGTGCTGATCGCCGTTATCATCATGGCCGTTGTGTTGCGCATCATGATGATCATACCCATCACCCGCCTGGCGCAGGCCATGAGCACAATCCAGCCCGGCAGCGCAATGCGTTTGGCTATTGACGAAAAACACGCGACGGACGAAATCGGGCTGCTGTCGAAAAGCGTCAATGCCATACTCGATGCGGCGGAAACCGCTATCGACGAAGTAAAAGCGCAACGCAACGAACTGGAGGTGGCAAACCGCATAGCGGAAGACGCCACCAAAACAAAATCCATGTTCCTCGCGAACATGAGCCACGAAATCCGCACTCCGATGAACGCCATCATCGGCATGGCCTACCTTGCGCTCAAGACCAAGCTGACGCCGCGCCAGAAGAGCTATATCGTCAATGTGCATAACGCGGCCAATTCCTTGCTCGGCATTCTCAACGACATCCTGGATTTCACCAAGGTGGAAGCCGGCAAGCTGGAGCTGGAACAAGCGCGCTTCGTGCTCGAAGACGTGGTCGGCAATGCGCTGTCGCTGCTGCGCCAGCGCGCGCAGGAGAAGGAAATCGAACTGCTGTTCGACATTGCCGACCCGCGGCTGCTCGGCGACAGCGGCGCGCTGCTGGGCGATGCGCTACGCCTCGGGCAAATATTGATCAACCTGCTGTCGAACTCGGTCAAATTCACCCACCAGGGCTACGTCAAGCTGACCGTCAACATTGAAGAACGCAGCGACGACGACATGTTGCTGCGCTTTAACACGAGCGACACCGGCATCGGCATGACCCCCGAACAACTGGGCAACCTGTTCCAGGAATTCACCCAGGCCGACGGCTCGACCACCCGCAAATACGGCGGCACCGGGCTGGGGCTGACGATCTCGAAGAAATTCGTCGAAATGATGGGCGGGCGCATCTGGGTCGAAAGCGCGCCGGGCGTGGGGTCGAGCTTCATCTTCACCGCCCGTTTCCCGATTGCCAAACCATTGCCGCCCGCAGCCGTGTTGCCGGGCGTCGATATGTTGCGCGTGCTGGTGGTGGACGACCAGCCGGAAGCCCGGCTGGTGCTGGTGCATTTGCTCACCGCGCTTGGCGTCGGTGCGGCGCGCGACCGGCAAATCGCTTGCGCCGCAGACGGCGCTGCGGCTTTGGCAATGATCCGGGAAGCACTCGATAACGGGCGCCCCTACGACCTGCTGCTGCTGGATTGGGTCATGCCGGAAATGGATGGCGGCGGCGTGCTGCAAGCGCTGAAAAACAGCGGCATGGATCGCCCGCCGCTGTCGGTGGTGGTTTCCGCCTACGATTCGGAAACCATGCACGAAGCGGCCGACCTGCTGGGCGCGCATTACTTCCTGCCCAAGCCGATCTTGCCCGAAGCGCTACGCAAGCTGCTCAACGCGCTGACCGGAAATAGCGCCGCCGAATACAGCGACGACCAGGACGGCGCGACCAACACCGACCTTAGCGGAAAACGCATACTGCTGGTGGAAGACAACACGCTTAACCGCGAAGTCGCCACCGAATTCCTGAAAGAAGCGGGGTTAGCCATCGACACGGCGGTCAACGGGCGCGAAGCCGTGGAAAAAGTCTTGGCCGGCGATTACCAACTGGTGCTGATGGACATCCAGATGCCCGAGATGGACGGTTTCACGGCCACCCGGCTGATACGCGCCGACGCGCGCTTTGGCGCGCTTCCCATCATCGCGATGACCGCCCACGCGATGGCCGGCGACCGCGAGCGCAGCCTGGAAGCCGGGATGAACGACCACATCACCAAGCCAATCGACCCCGATGTGCTGTATGCCACGTTGAAAAAATGGCTGGGCGGGGGTCAGAGGACAGAGGACAAAGGACAGAGGACAGAAAAAGACTTTCTTCGTTCCGATTTGAATGTGCAAGCGGGTTCGGAACCGGGGAGTATTCCTTCGATGGATGGCATAGACATCCGCGAGGGTTTGCGCAACCACATGGAGAAGAACGCCTTTTACTTGCGCATTCTGCGGATTTTCCAGCGCGATTTCGGCGATTCCGACAGCCGTATGCACGGCCTGATCGAGCACGGCAAGCTGGTGGAAGCGCGACGTTTGGCACACTCCGTCAAATCCTGCGCCGCCACCATAGGCGCGATGCCGCTTTCCGCCCACGCCATGGAGCTCGAATTGGCGCTGGCCGATGGTCGGGTCAATGCCGCGCTGGTGGACAACTTCGCCGCTGCGGCGCGCCATATCGCCCAGTCGCTCCAGGCGCTGCCGACGGAAACGCAGCCGGTTGCCTGCGCGCAAGGCGCCGACGCGGAAACGATCCTGCCGCTGCTAACCAGACTCGAAGCGCTGTTGGCCGACGACGACGCTGCTGCGGACGACGCGTTCCAGGCATTGCGCAAGGCCATTGCCGATCCCCGGTTCGACGCCTTGCTGGACAAGATAAGCGTCCAGATCGAAGATGTGGAATACAAAAAGGCTACAAAACTGCTCGCCGAACTCAAATTGAAATTGACTGGCGACAACGCCACCTCAGCGGAACGGAGATTTCCAGAGTCATAGATCAAGCACCGGCGCGGTTCTCCGGGTGATTCTTTTTCACCGCAGAGACGCTTCAGGCGCGGAGAAATACAATGGAGGGCGAAACCATACCGTTACTCTACAAAATCTCTGCGTCTGAAGCGCCTCTGCGGTAAATATTTTTGGTTCCGGCTTTCTGATCGTTCCCACGCTTCGGCGCTCATCGTTACACACAAGTCGGAGCGGGAAGCCCCTCCCCCTTCAAGGGGGAGGCTGGGAGGGTGATGGGGTAGAACGACACAGGCTAAATCAATATCTTACATTGTCGCCTGTGACTTCCACCCCATCCCCACCCTAACCCTCCCGCTTTCCGGGGAGGGAACGCCGCACTCCATCTAAACATCTGTTTGGTTCCGGCAATCGTCCGGCTTAGGTTAAACCTAGAAAGCTCAGTTGACCGCTTGCCATGATGTGTAACATGGTGGTTTTAAACAGCTTTGTCATGCATTTTGCGTTCACCCGTATGGTGAGAACGCTATGAGCTGGATTGCACGGTTTTCCGGGCGCATGGCGGCGTTGCAACTCCAAGAGAAGGCAATGGAACGACCATTGCGCGTCGTTGCGCCTTGCCCTGCCCCCGGAAAACCGCACACTCCAGCCCGTTCAACTGAGCTTTCTAGGTTAAAGCAAATCCGGTGAAATCACCAGTTTCAATGTTTTCTGGTATTCATCGTGGCGATTGCGGTTGGAAAGCCACCATACCGCGCCCTTCTTGATGCTCCAACTGTCCTTGCTGTCCGCCAGCACGTAAGCCGCCACCTCCCCCAATGTCGGTTGGTGGCCGACCACGACCACGGCGCCTTTGGCATTCGGCCAGCCGATGGCGCCCAGCAGCGCTTCGGCGGAAGCGCCCACGGCGATTTCCTTCAACGTCGCGAAATCCGCCGTCAGAGCCTGCGCCGTCTGTTGCGTGCGTCGCGCCGGGCTGGCCACGACCCGATAGCCATCCGGCAAACGCGACTTCAACCACGCCGCCATGGCCGCAGCCTGTTTCTCGCCTTTCGCCGTCAATTTGCGCCCGCTATCCGGAAAGCCGTCCTCGGCCTCGGCATGACGCCATAAAATCAATTCCATGTGTACTCCATTTCAGTAAACCTAAGCCGGACTATTGCCGGAACCAAAACAATATTTGCGCGCTACTGTACGAGTTGCACGGTGCTCTCGCAATGAATAAATGCCCGATTGTCCGGGTTCGCTACATCGCCCCCCGGCTTTCCCGGCGTTGCCGTAACGACACTTCCACCTGTCCGTAAGGAATGCGCTCCTGTTCCAGGCGTAGCGTGGCGCCGTCGGGTTGCGTCAGCGCGGCGCAGGCGGCGGCTTCCTCGGGGGTGAGTGCTGTGGGGATGCCTTCCGCCGGTTTGTCTTCGACGACGCATAGCGCGCGGTTGGCTTCCAGGGTGTGGATGTCCATCAGCATCGATTCGACATGCGGGAAAACCGCGCGGAAGCGCGCGAGTATTACATAGCCGTGGGTGTCGATGTCGCCCCAGTAGACCAGCCGGGTGCGGTGCAGCCAAGGCGTTGCCGCGAGACTGGAGAGGCCGTAGCCCAGGCCGAACACCACCAACGCGTTGGGGAAAGGGGGAAAGGCCAGCCCGTTGACCTTGTTCTCGGTGACGAACACAGTTTCCACCGGCGGGTGCAGGCGTTGGAAATCTTCCAGCGGGATGGTTATGTCGTCCAGATTTTTCAGTGGCAGCTCGGCAAGAGATAACGCCGGATCGAGCAAGCGCAAGCGGATCAGGTGCTGGTCGTAGCGCAGGCCGTAGCGCCGCTCGAAATCCTTTTCTTCGCGGGCGACTGTGGCATCCGGCAGCACGGCATCAAGCAGAACGGTCAGGGGGGCTACGTGGCGTTCAATGAATTTGCTGTCTATGCCGGGCAAGTCGATCTGGCGCAGATAAATGCCGGGGCGCGGATGTGCGACGAACCAGGCGGCGACGCTGAGGAGTTTTTCCCACACGGGGAGATAATCAAGCAGCAGGCGCGGCCTGGTGTGCAGCAGGCCGGACAAAACAGGCAAGCGTTCCCCGGTAAGGCAGGCGAGACGCTCGAACTGCGCGGCCTCGCGGGCTTTGCCGATAAAGCGCAGAAAATCGGGTTCCGTTTCGAAAAAAATCCGCTTGGGCAATTGCTGCTCGCCCAGTTGGCGATGGGCGATCGCTTCGAATTCGATAACGTAGCCGTAACCTGAAACTTCCTTGGAGGAAGCACGAAGCGCGCGCATCGCGTCGGCGATGGTCGCATAGCCGCTAAGCAGTTCGCGCCCGCCGGGTTTGCCGAAGGGGACGGTTAGCGCCTGCCAAGGCAGCCCCGCCAGCCGGTCGCGGTGGTAGGTGTGGCTATTCCAGTGACGTAGCGCCTTGGCGCGGATTTCTTCCGGGGTGATCACGAGTCCGCCCGTTCCAAACCCCTGCCTACCAATTGCAGCAAGCGCCAATGGAGACAAGAGCCGTTCGTGCTGAGCCTGTCGAAGCATGAACGCCTGTCGAAGCATGAACGGCTCTTGTTTACATTGGGCATGATTTGACGATGCTTCTTAATCCGTTTACCCTTCGACAGGCTCAGGGCGAACGGATTAAAAATCCACAGGTTGGACGATATAGGCATAGATCAGGCCGCCCGGCTCAGGGTAAATTTGTTCTCAGAAAAAATGTAGGGTGGATAAGCGTAGCGCATCCACCTTTCTTGCGCCTGCTACAAATTGCGGCAAGCCCCAATGGAGACAAAAGCCGTTCGTGCTGAGCCTGTCGAAGCATGAACGGCTTTTGTCTCCATTGGGTATGATTTGGCGATGTTTTTTAATCCCCCCTTCGACAGGCACAGGGCGAACGGATTAAAAATCCACAGGTTGGACGATATAGACATAGATCAGGCCGCCCGGCTGAGCGCCTTTTCCTCGCGATACTCATCTATAGTCAGAGAACGGATCATCGAGTTCCGTCCTTCCTCGTTATGCACCAGATGCACCGATCTCACGTAATTTTCGATCACATGGATTTTTTGCAGCGGCGTGACGATCAGCAGTTGCAGTTCCAGTTTGGCGAACAACTCCAGGCCGTAGCGCGCGGATTCGTCCGAACCGCGCCCGAAGGCTTCGTCTATCATCACGAAGCGGAACGCCCGCGCGCTCTGGTTGTGGCGGTCTATGCCGTATTGGTAGGAGAGCGCGGAGGCGAGAATGGTGTAGGCGAGTTTTTCCTTTTGCCCGCCGGATTTGCCCGCCGAATCGGAATAAAACTCCTTTTCCGCGCCGTCTTCGCGCCAGCGTTCGCTGGCGGAAAAGCGGAACCAGTTGCGCACGTCGGTTACTTTTTTCGTCCAGCGCCGGTCGATTTCCGCGTGGTCGGGGCGACCGTTAAAGCGGTCGATCAGGCGCTTGACCTGAACGAAGCGGTGTTCGGTGTAGGGTTCGTCGTCCGCGCCCGCCAGCGTGTTGGTGAGGCAGCCTTTCAGGTCTTCCTTGAACTGGCGGATTTCCATGTCCGGGTCGGAGTCGGGCGCCAGTTGGATGTAGGTGGCTGGGTTGTATTCGATCAAGCGCAACGAGCGGTTGATTGCGTCGATTTTCTTGCGGATAGTGTCGGATTCGCTTTCCAGCTTGTCTTGCAGCAGAACAACTTCGTGGATGGTGTTTTTATTCAGCAACTCCTTGAATTTAGCCTTGAAGCGCGGCAAATCCTCGGATTGCAGGTGCGTCAACATGCGCCGGAATTCGTCGGCGGAATCCAGACTGGCGTTCACTTCGCGGCATTCGGCGGTGTAGATGCCGATGTATTCCTGCATTTTCGCGGCAATGTTGTTGGCGATGTCGGACGCCTGCCTGCGCTCCCTGTCAATGCGGGCTTGCAGCCAGGCGCGCAGGGTTTTCTCGGCTTCTTCGCATTGCTTGGGCGTACCTGGGAGCTTGCCTTCCAGTGCGATGTGCTCCTGTTCGGGGAAGAGTGCAAAGCAGTGGTCGCGCTCAATCGACGGCAATTTCGCGAGAGTGGCCTGGGCGTCGCGCAGGTTTTCCGTGGCGATTTTTTGCTCGTTTTCCTTGATGCCTTTTTGATTCAGCAATTCCCGGTAACGATCCCCGGCGCTTTTGAGATTTTCGTTGATGCTTTCCAGGCGGGCGTTGAGTTCGCGCAGGATGTCCGAGCTTTCCTCCAGCGCGCGTTTTTCTTCGAGCAGCGAATTGATTTCAGCCGCGACATGCGGCCAATCGATGACGCTGAATTCTTCCGGGCGCAGCAATTCTCCCAGCGCTTCCTGGCGCGCTTCCAGGTTTTTTAGCGCAGTCTCGATCCCGCCCCGGCGCGCGACCAGCGCAAACCCTTCGGCCTGTTTTTTCACCAGCAATTCTTCCAGCACGCGGATTTTTTCCGTGTTGCTCCAGCCCAGCACATAACGGCTGCGGTCGTTCAAGGCGTGACGGTCGTCTTTTTCGTGGCGCGCGCCGCCGCTCTTGGTTTGTCCCAGTCGCGTCAGCGCCTTGGGGTGGCGGCGGAATTCCTCCAGGCTGTCGCAACAGGCATAGTCGTAGCCGCGCGCCAGTTCGTCAATCAACCACGGGCGCAACGGGCTGCCGCTCTTGATTTCGAGCTTGCCCGCCAAACTGTGGGACGCTTGCGCGCTGGCCGCGCGCCCTTCGCCGCCGGCGCGGAAATACACCAGCCGCCCGCCCAAATGGGTGCGGTCCACATAGCCTGCAACCGCCGAATAGTGATCCTCGCGCACCAGCAGGGACAGGCCGAAGCCGTGCAGCACCCGCTCAATCGCGCCTTCCCAGAGGCTCTCGTCGGCGCGCACTTGAACCAGCTCCCCGGCGAACGGCAGTTCCGCTTCGGCGACACCCAGCGCCGCGCATAAGCCCTCGCGCAGGCGCAGCATCGGGCTGGGGATGTTGGATTTGCGTTGCTTCAGCGAAGCAATTTCGTGCGCGAGGCCGTTGCATTCCTGGTTAAGTGCATGGATGTCGGGGATCAACACGTCGCGTTGCTGCGTCAGTTGTTCTTTCTCGCTTTCATATTGCTGCCCGATGGAGAAGCCCTTGCGACGGTTGTCGTGGAAAGTGTCCAGGCTCTGGGCGCGCGGCAATTCCAGCTTGCTGCAGGCGTCGCTGTAGGCGTCGAAAGCGGCTTTGCGCCGCGCTTTTTCCTGCTCCAACTGCCGGACTTGTCCCTCGATTTCCTTGATGCGCCCGCCCCCTTGGTCGTGAATCGCCTGATTGACCTCGGCGCGGCGCTGGTGCAGTTGGTCGATGGCGGCTTGCTGCTGCGCGGCGTCGTCTTCCAGGCGCTTGCCGTCCAGGGTCAAGCGGGCGATCAGGTCTTCCAGCAAACTGCTCTTGCGCTGGGCAAGCCACGCCGGCAGCGCCTCGCGCAAGCGCTCCGCTTCGGCTATGCCGGCGCTGAGTTGCTCGTGCCGGTCGCAATTGTCCACCAGCGGCGCAAGCCGGGCGATTTGCGCTTCGGCCTTGAGCACCGCCTCGTGGGTCGCGTTGAGGTTATCGAACAAGCGGCACAATTCTTCGATGCGCGGCGCGATGGCCGGGTCTTCCAACATATGCAGGCGGACGAAATCGGTGATATTGGTCACCGCCTTCATCGACACCGTCTGGTAAAAAAGCTCCAGCGCCTGCTCGTTTTTTAGCCCCAGGCGTCGGCGGAATTCCTGACCATAAGATGAAAAGGAATCGTGTAGCGCCACCCCCGGCATTTTGCGCAAACGCCGCCCGAGTTCCTTAATATCCTCGCCGAAACCGGAAAAATCGTGTGCGATAGTGAGTTCGCGGGTCGCGGTCAGGTGAAAGCGTTCCGGCTGACCTTTCTCGTCCTTCATCCAGAACACCTGCGCTAGCGTCACGGTTTCGTCGTAATGATCGTTGCGAAAGCACGCGAGAATCACCGAATAGCTATCCAGCCCGCGTAGCGCGACCGCCTTGGCGGCCAGGCGCTCATCGTCCTTCTCGCTCTTGAAGTGGCCGCGCACATAGGAAGCCAAGCTGCGCTCGCGCGTTTCCGCGCCCGCCGCCTTGTTGAAGATGATACGATTGGCCGGCACCAACAAAGTGGTGAGCGCATCCACCAGCGTGGATTTACCCGAGCCGATGTCGCCGGTGAGCAACGCGTTTTCGCCGCCCGTTGCGATGCGCCAAACGCGCTGATCGAAAGTGCCCCAGTTAAGCACCTCGAACCGCTCCAGGCGAAAGCCCGGCGTCTTGAACAGGTCAAGCCCCATCGACGGCATGTTTACGGTACTCCTCCAGACGCGCATCGAAATCGGCCAACCACTCGCCGTCCACAAAAGCTTTCAGCACCCGGCGGATTTCAAAAATGCCGGGCTGCGCCGCCAGTTCGCGCAGGAAGCCCATCTTCTCGACCTTGCCGATATGCTCGTCGATCTTATCGACAATGCGCGCCTCGTTGGAAGCCTCGGGAAGAAAAGTGCGCATCAGGTCTATCATATCCGCACGGGTAATCATCGTGCGCGTCTCACCGCCACTGGCATCGGTTTCCAGCAAACGCTTGCGCAACAGCACGCACAACAGGCTCACCGGATAGCTCAACGGTCGCCGCGCCACTAGGCGCGGCACTGGATTTTCATCATCGCCGCCATCGCGCTGGCGCACGAATGCATAACCCTCGGCATCGTCCAAATCCAGGACCAGACCCAGCACCGCGAGATAATCGCGCACAGCAGCTTCGAGCGTCAGCAGATCGTGCCACAACTGCGGCGTCTGCTCCCGATAGAGCACGCCTTTGAGCAAATGCACCAGGATTTGGGAAAGGGCGGGGGGAAAGTCGTTCATGTCAAAAATCGTGGACCGGATGAAACCTTGCGAAAATCCGGGGATGCCGGCAGGGGGCAATTATAGCGCTCATACGTCCTGCGTGGGAGCGCATTCCGTTGCTTGAGCGTCGATCAAAACGTCGGTGTCGAGCAACAGAGCGCCTACCAAACGCTATTCTCCAGGGGCAACGCAGTTCGACTCGCGCCGCAACGCAGCAAAATCCGGCAAATCGTCACGGTTTTGCCATATGCCGGCTGCTTCAGCCATAATCATGTTGCTGGAAATGTCGCGCAACGCGTATTGTTCCTGTTCGGTAAGATAAACCTGATTGTAGCTTCAGCCCGACTTGCAGCGGATTCGTCACTTCAAGTTCGGATTTCAGACCAAATCTTCGTGCTCAAACCGGCGCTTGAGGTTGCCGTTGGCTGAATGTCGATTCAAACCGCCAGGGGTCAGGTCTTGGCATCACGCTTTCTTTCCTCGCCTCGATATTGTTCATTGCAGAAGTGAAACAATGATGTCAAGACTTGACCCCTTGTATGCAGGTCGCAATTTCCGATAAGAATTTCTCACGCGAAGCCGCGAAGACGCGAAGAAAAACCAAACCGGCCTTGGTTTTTCTTCGCGTTCTTCGCGGCTTCGCGTGAGTAAGTTTTTTGGTTCCGGCAATTGTCCGGCTTAGGGATAAAAATGGAAAAGAGAGGGAAAAGGGGGCTGACTTAGCCCGGAGATATTGCATAAATTACGCGCGCCCTCACTAGTATTTTGATTGATATGAAATTTTGTTGACCCGTGAAGGGCATCACCGCCATTGTAACGGCTTGCGCCGGTACAATGGCGCGACAGTCGGTCGTATGAACCTAAATTCCGCAGTTCAATCCGCAGATAACGCAGATTTTCAAAGCGTTGTTGGCGAATGTCACCTTACCCATCCGGTTGCGCATGTTCGGGGTCAGGTCTTGCATAATTATATTATTTTGCAAGACTTGACCCTGAAAGTGACCCTGAAAGTGCTGCTGAAAGTGCTGTGACCCTGAAAGTGCTGAAAGTGCGAGTGTTTAAGGCTAAGATGATTGCATATCGTATTGCGAACCGCTACTTCCAGGCGTTCGACCGCTTCTAAAATCAGCGCTCTGATTTCGCGGTCAAATTCATAACGAGTTTTGATGACCTCAAACGTTGTGCCCGGCTTGAACTGCTTGGTTGCGGGATCCGTTAAGTGGAACCAGTAGCCCTTTAACCGGTAGTGCCCAACATAGGTAATGTATCGAAGCGCCAGCGCGCTATCCGGGACGACAAGATTTTGCGCTATAAGCTTGTCCAGAAGGGCTTGTGGAGCCTTTGCCTTTTTCGCAAAAGTTGCCAAATGACGCCTCAAAATAGAAAACTCGCCTTTTGCACGCCTACTTGCGTAGGACCCTACCCGTTGGGCAGGACGTGTGGCGAGTGTGTTATGGCGAATCCTAGGCTTTATTGACGGATATGTCAATAAGAATTTGGTGGCGTGTAGGCGCGTTTGTGCCCACGCGGAAATTACCGTCGCTGATAGTCCACCGCGCTTGCTCTTTCTTTCACGCAGCCTGACGCAAGTGCATGTCCACATGAATATCCGCGTATGGGCAGAGCAATCCTCCGCGAGAGGTGCGTTCCACCAAGCCGAGGTCAACAAGAACGCCGGCGTCTTCATGCACACGCTTGACGTCTCGGCCTACCCGCCGCGCTAACTCGCGCACCGGCAATTCTCCGCACCCTTGCAGGGTATTGACCAGCACCCAGCGCCGTTCCGTCAGGCGTGAGAAAAATGTTGCGGGAGAATCGAAGTTGAGGATTTCGCCCTGGTAGGCGTCAGCTTGAAAAGCCGCCTTTGCCTCCCGCCGCAATACCTCTTGCCAGTTCGGCTGCATGGTAATGGTTAGTGTTCTTGTTTCCATCGCTCAACCTCCTCGATAAAATTATCAATCAGCCTGTCAACTGTGGTAAATATGTAGGGCAGCTCCGTACCGCCGACATGTTTGTGGTCGCCTTTGCCGCGTTCGTTATCAAAACCAATAAGACGCAGTCCGCGCTCTATGTACACCAGCCGGTATTTGTACTGATGCTCCGATGGCGGCACCGGTTCGGACACGCGCCAAACCACCATTTCGATTCCTGTGCCGTTCCCGGATATGTTGCGGAAACGGGTAATCAGATCAGCCTTCATGTTGGCAATATTGCCAACAACATCCGGCGTTGTCAATTGCGCCAACTTCCGATGCCGCAGCACTGACGGACGCCCCCATACGTCATCTAACGTATTCCACCCTCAGCCGTCCCCCCGTAATCTGTCAGCGACTGGAAACGCCGCCAGTCCGATCCAACCAACTTACTCAAGGAGCTTTCCAGGTTAATAAGATCGACCTCGCCCCCCTAGTGGGCGCTTCGCTGGCAGTGATGGCGCGGGATGCGAAAAAAATGCGCGGCGCGCGCCCTTTCGTTTTTTCCAACATGAAAACGGGACAAGGTCTCCCGGAAATCATTCATTTTATCGAACGCCAAGGTATGATAGGCGGGTAAGCAGGGTAAATTTGTTCTCCGCCTGGGAAAAAACCATTCACCGCAGAGACGCTTCGGGCGCTGAGGAAAAACAACGGGTTGTAGAATTGAATGGTTTCACCCTTTTCATTGATTTCTTAGCGCCTCTGCGTCTCTGCGGTGAATATTTTTTTCTGGGCGGAGAACAAATTTACCTTGGACGGGTAAGCCCCATGTCGCGGCTCGGGAACATTTCTTGCAAACATTGCGCCTGTACACCATTTTCTGACAAACAACGGAGGGAAACATGCCGATTTACGACTATCGCTGTATGGACTGTGACAAAATCTTCGAACAGCTAACACGCGCCTCCACGGTTCCGCTCTGTCCGGCGTGCGGTAGCCGGCAACTGGAAAAGCTGGTATCGGCGCCGACTGCGCCGGGGCAGACCGCCGGGATCGTTGCGCAAGCGCGTTCCCAGGCTGCCCGCGAGGGGCATTTTAGTCACTACAAGGCATCTGAATATCCTCGTGGTAAAAAGCGGTAAAGCGCCGCTTATAGGTTGAAAGCCCTTCGCATGAAACAAGACAGCCATGAAAAAACGTGGGAGTGGTTGAAAACCCATCCCTCATTGGACGACCTTTGTTCCAGGTATCCGGCGCAATGGGCTACGGTGCAGCAAGACATTTTTTCCATAATCGAACGCGGCGCACCGGAAGAATTGCAGGCGTACCTGCAACGCCTGGGCACGCAGGGCGCGTTAATGGTCAAAGCCTCGCGCGGCAGCCGAAAAAGCTCCAAGGAAGCCATTCTGCTGCATTTCATCCGCATCCGCATGGCGCACGAAGCCGTGAAGAAACTTTCCCTGGCAACGCTGGCGGCAGACGCCGGAGTCACATCGGGGAAGCTGCGCTTCAATCTGTTCAACGGTTACATAGCCCAGAAACTGCTTTTTTCCCACGGGCTGGAGCGCAAGCCGGTTTCCTTATTCTGGTTTCGCCTGTTCTGGCCGCTTTTGTGGCAGAAAAAAAGGCTCATGCCCCTCGTCCAACCCAAGGGGATTTATTGCTTTTATTCGCAGCCATTGATAGCGGCGCTGGCGAATAGGGTTGCCTCCCGCATCTGCCTGGAAATAGGTGCGGGAGATGGCGCCCTGACGCGGTTTTTGAAAAACCGGGGGGTGCAAATAACGGCGACCGATAACCATAGCTGGAAACATGCGGTGACCTACCCCGACTGGGTCGTCAAACTCGATGCCCGCGAGGCATTAAGCGTCTATGCGCCGGAAGTGGTCATCTGCTCGTGGCCCCCGTCGCAGAACGACTTCGAGTGCCAAGTATTCAGCACGCCCAGCGTGCAGCTCTATATCGTCATCGGCAGCCGCCACCGCATCGCATTCGGCAATTGGAGCGACTACCGGCAACAAACCGCCTTTGACATGGAAGAAGACAAAAAATTGGGTTCGCTGGTGCTGCCCCCCGAACTCGAAGCCGGCGTCTATCTATTCCGGCGGAAAACCCAGTACAAGCTGTAAAATCGAAATGGTGAATCAATAGGGGATAGACCTAGGCTGTCGAAATTTATCATTTTTTGACAAAAAACAGCACTGGTTTTTGGATTTTCTCAATTGACGGACTGAGTCAAATTTCCCCGTTCATGGTTCGACAGGCTCACCACGAACGGGGAAATTTGACTCAGTCCTGGCGCGTATACCGGCTTGCACCATAACAACCTACCTTATTTTTAATCCGTTCATCCTTCGACAGGCTCAGGACGAACGGATTAAAAATAAGGTAGGTCGTGACGTTTCTTGGTATATCCAAAAACCGGGAAGCTAAAATTCGATAAAAACGCTGTATTTCGACAGCCTAGGACAGACCTAGTACAGCTGCGCGCAAATATCGTTAACATTATTTGTGCTGAAGGCTCGACTCATGACGGCAACCCATAAAGACAAAACCTTTTTCACCGCAGAGGACGCGGAGGACGCAGAGGAACCCCCCTCATGCTTTTCCTCTGCGTCCTCCGCGTCCTCTGCGGTGAATCGGTTTTTTCCGTGCCGGGAACAAATTTACCCTGCCGGTTGGGGTGAGGGCGTTGCACATTGATAACCAAGATGTTTGGAACCACCCT
>Ga0172380_10004738_pt1 | contig 17163 bp, 25 predicted proteins | sample Leawe162metaG_FD_119747 | JGI IMG/M metagenome (GOLD analysis project Ga0172380, IMG submission 119747) | Leachate microbial communities from a municipal landfill in Southern Ontario, Canada - Leachate well 162 metaG | ecosystem: Engineered > Solid waste > Landfill > Unclassified | place...
GGATCGATTCAAGCTGATCAATGACCTGTTTGGACACGTTGCCGGGGACATGGTGTTGAGACATGTTTGCGAACGCATCAGCAGATCATTGACTGACGGCCAGGTACTCGGGCGCGTCGGCGGAGACGAGTTCATAATCATTTTTCAGCGCAGGACGATCGAGTGGGCCGCCGAACTATGCCGGCGCATCATATTGGAAGTCTCCACCGACCCTTTTGTGATCGGAGAGCGTGCGTTTCAAGTCAAGTGCTCGATCGGCCTGGTCGAAATTCCCGCCGGAACCACAGAAGACGATGCGGTCTCTCTGGCGGATCGTGCATGCCGCGAAGCCAAAAGCGGGCATATGAGCCATCTGGTGATCTACCAGCGGGACATGCCGGTGTTTTCGGACCGTGCGGAGGAGTTGCGGCTGATCCAGCGCCTGGACCAGCCGCAGCCGGAGGGACTGTTCCTGATGATGCAGCCGATCATGTCCTTGCGAGATCCCTACGGATCGCTCAACTTCGAAGTTCTTTTGCGCATGCGCAATCCGGACGATTCCATCGTGCCCGCGTACAAGATCATCACCGCAGCGGAGCGCAATGGTCGCATCGCGGCGATAGACAAATGGGTACTGAGGACCACGCTGGAATGGCTCAGCAGCAACGCCGCACGTCTGGTCAATACCAACTATGTGTCGGTCAACCTGAGCGGCGGCTCACTCAATGACGAAAAGTTCATTGGTGACGCGTTTTCGATCTTGGCGCGATACGGCGCCACGGTGAAGCTGCTTTGCATCGAAATCACCGAGAGTGTGGCGCTACAGGACCTCAACAACACGCGGCATTTCATCGACGGCATCAGGAAATACGGCGCCCGACTGGCGCTGGACGATTTTGGCGCCGGCTACACCTCCTTCTCCTATCTCAGGAGCCTGCCGGCAGACGCCATCAAGATCGACGGCGCCTACGTCAAAGACTTGCTTGCCCACCCGGCCAATCTGTCGATCGTCCAGGCCATCGTCGAACTCACCTTGAATCTGGGCATGAAGAGCATCGCCGAGTGGGCTGAGGACGTCGGCACGCTCGAGGCGCTGGCGGAAATGGGCGTCGATTATGTCCAGGGCTATGTCGTGTCTCGTCCGCTGACGCCTGAGCGCATACTGCTGGCCAGTTCGGCCGCGGAATGCATCGAAGATCCGGCAACCGCGCAGTTCATCAGAGATTCGTTGCCCTTCATTCTGGCCAAGGTCGATCAGCGCGATCGCGATCGCGTACATTGACCACGGCTGACTATTTCTGCCCAGCCAGTTCGGCCCGCGCCTTGCCGATCAATTCGTCGACGGTGGCGAGCATCGCCTCGTGGCCACCGACAGTAAGCGGCGAGGCCCGATATCGACCACCGACAACCACGGCCGGCACGCCGTCGACGCCGTAAGACAGCGTCAGCTGCTTGGCGCGCTGGACCTTGCTCTGAACCGTGGCAGAAGCGTAGGCCTGGGTGAACTTCTGCTTATCGACACCCTTCCTTACTAGCCATTCACTGACATCGGATTCCTTCGTATAGCTCAGACGCTCGAGGTGGATGGCGTCGAACAGCTCCCCGCGTACCCGGCCTTCCTCGCCGATCGCCTCCAGGGCATAGAAGAGCCTAGCGCCCTGCGCCCAGCGGCCAAAATCGGCAGGAATCCGCAGAAAGGCGACGTCTTTCGGAAGCACCTTGAGCCACTTGTTGAGCACCGGCTCCAGGGCGTAGCAGTGCGGGCAGCCATACCAGAAGAATTCCAGGACCTCGACCTTGCCAACCACCTCCGTCGGCTGCGCCTGGGCGAGGACCTCGTAGTCGCGGCCTTCCTTGAGTTCGGCGAATGCGCCGGTGGCGACCAGCGCCAGCACCAGTGCGGCGACTGCCAGCATGGAACGGATGGGCGGCATCGAGGCAACAATTCTGCCAACAGGCTGCCCCACGACTACGCCAGTTCCTTCTCGATTGCCATCCTGATCAAGGGATCGTCTGGCGCTATGTCGGGTGCAAAGCGGGCGACCACGTCTCCCTTGCGGCTGAGCAGAAATTTCTCGAAGTTCCAGAGGATGTCAGTCTCGTCTTCCTGCTTGATGCCGTAGCTGAGGAGTTTGGCCCGGAAGCCGCTTCCCGGCTTCTCCTGGGCGCGCGGCTGAGCGCTGATCAAGGCTCGATACAGCGGATGCTTCTCCTCGCCCTTCACGACTATCTTCTCGAACATCGGAAACTTCACGCCAAACTTGGTCGTGCAGAATTGCGCGATCTCGGCGTTCGACCCAGGTTCCTGCGCACCAAACTCGTTGGCCGGAAAACCAGCGACAACGAGCCCATCTTTCTGCTTCTCTTCATATAGCGCTTCCAGGCCCGCGTATTGCGGCGTCAGCCCGCAAGCAGACGCGACGTTGACGATCAATACAACCTTGCCGCGATAGGCGCCGAGGTTGGTCTGTGCACCGTCGATCTGGCGCAACGGAATTTCATATATGGCTACGCTCACGATGGGCTCCTCTCGGTCAATGGTCCTTCGCTGGGTTGGGTTTCATAGCAGGGCGGAGCAGCTCGCGATTGCCGGTCAGGCGGCCCCCGCGAGCACATCGTGCAGCCAGGTTTCGATGTCGCGCAATTCTTCTATGCATACCCCGTGCTCTACAGCATAGCCGTGCCAGACCACCGGGTAACCCGCTGCACGCAGCAAGGCACCCGAGCGTTCGCCAAAGGCATAAGGAATCATGCCGTCGTCGTGCCCGTGCGCCATGAAGATCGGCACATTTCGGTTGGCCGCGCAGGCCTCCGTAGCCAGCGTATCGGCCAGCGGAACATAGGTCGATAGCGCAACGATGCCGGCCAGCCGCCGCGGGTGGCGCAATCCGGCGTGGAGCACGATGGCGCCACCCTGAGAGAAACCGGCGAGCACGATGCGTTCGTCGGCTATGCCGCGTGCATTTTCGCGCGCCATCAACGCCAGCAGGCTCTGCGCCGAATCGCGCACGCCCTGCGCATCTTCGCGCCTGTGGGAAAAATCCTGGGAGTAGACGTCGTACCAGGCGCGCATCACGTAACCGCCGTTGACCGTCACTGGCCGCATCGGTGCATGGGGAAAGACGAAGCGGATCGCCGGCAGCCGCTCGCGATCAAAGGTGTCGACGATGGGCTCGAAGTCGTGTCCGTCGGCACCCAGGCCGTGCAGCCAGATAACCGCGTACCTTGGCTGAGGCGCGGTTTCGATTTCGATGGCGGGCAGCGTGTCCGCAGAATCAGGCGACTGACTGGCGCTCATGGTGGCTCTTTTCGCAATCGATGCTGGCACTCATTCAGGATGCTTCGAGTCTATGAGGATCGTCACCGGCCCATCGTTGATGAGGCTCACCTGCATGTCGGCGCCGAATGCTCCCGTTTGTACGGGACGGCCCAAAGCCGTCGACAGAAGATCTACGAAACGTTCGAACAATGGCTGCGATACCTCTCCTCGTGCCGCACGACTCCAGGACGGGCGATTCCCTTTCCTTACTGAAGCATACAAGGTGAACTGGGAAACCGCCAGAACTTGTCCACCGACCTCGACGACGCTCAGGTTCATCACCCCGTTGTCATCGGCAAATACGCGAAGACGGGTCAGCTTCTGAGCCATCCAATCCAGATCCGCCTCTTTATCCCCGGCTTCGAAACCGGCAAGTATCAGCAGTCCCGGCCCGCCACCGATCCGGCCCGTGACCTGCCCAGCGACGGATACTGCGGCCTCGCTGACGCGCTGCACAACTGTTCTCATGCACCCTCCCCCTCTTGATCCGCCGCCAATTGCGCGATGAGTCGACCAAGTCCGATCATCTCACCAGTCGCCGCGAATGTCACAACGCAGAGCAGGTACAATTGTGCAATGGCCCGCTTAGAACGCGCCGCTGTAACCGGCGGTGATATACGAAGCGTCTTGGTCAATCGCGACGCGCTGTTCGGCCAAGGCCATCCTGGCCAAGCTGCCCTATGCCATGCCGATGGTATGAGAGGCACAGCGTTGCCCATTGCCCGCGAGGGGGCCTTTGCGATTTAATGGCGCCAGCTCAAATTGAGAAAGACGCAGCGATGAAAGATTCGCCTCCCGAGAACTCCCTGGCCGCCGACGAAATCGACAACCGCCTCTTCTTTCGCCTGTTTCAGACGGCGAACACGCTCCACACCAAGGGTACCCAGGCGCTCGAAACGGTCGGTGTCACGACTGGAAAGTGGTCCGTACTCGGTGCGCTGTGCAGGCCCCAAGCAAGAACCGGCATGAGCATCGGCGACCTCTGCCGCTACCTCCTGGTCAGCCGCCAGCATCTCTCCGCAGTTCTAAATCGCCTCGAGCAGGACGGCTTGATCGAACGTACTGCCGGAGAGGATCGCCGCTCTCGCCATGTCAGGATGACGCGCAAGGGCGAAGCCCTGTGGCTGACCATGGGCGAGCCGATCCGCAGCTTCTACGGCAGCGCGCTGAAGGGCTTCTCATTTGACGACAAGCTCGAGTTCATCCATCACCTCACGCGCCTGCAACGGAACATGTCCCAGGACTAGGCCGGATTGAGCGCGGTCATCTTGCGCGCAATGATGTTCTTCATGATGTTCGCCATGCCGTCACCGATTTGCAGGCCGAGCACGTCGCGATAGCGCTGGCCAAAGGGATAGTCGCCCCCGTATCCGCCATGACCATGCGTGAGCAGACACTGGTGGATGATTTCGCAGGCCACCTTCGGCGCCCACCACTTGCACATGGCCGCTTCGGCGGTGTGGGGCAGGCCCTGATCCTTGAGCCATAGCGTGCGCAGACAGAGCGCACGACAGGCCTCGTAATAGGTCTCCGACTCGGCCAGTGGGTAGGCGACCCCCTGAAACTCGCCGATCGGCTTGCCAAACGCTTCCCGCTCCTGCGTGTAGCGCCAGGCTTCGTCGAGCGAGGCGCGGGCCACGCCCATGCACTGGATGCCGATCAGGGCGCGGCTGTAGTCGAAGCCCTGCATGACCTGGACAAAACCCCTGCCCTCGTCGCCCAGCATCATCTCCGCGGGCACACGAACGGCGTCGAAGAAAATAGAGCCGCGACCAACCGGGCGAGTGCCGATGTCGTCGAACGTGGTTCGCGTAATTCCAGGCAAATCCATAGGCACCAGGAAGGCACTGATGCCATGCGCGCGTTCGGCTTCCTGGCCGGTGCGGGCAAAGACGACAGCAACATCTGCCTGGGTCGCCATGGAGATCGAGGTCTTTTCGCCGCTCAGCAAGAAGTCCGCGCCATCACGTGCCGCGCGCAGCTTCAGGCGCGCCGCATCGGAGCCAGCGCTGGGCTCCGTCAGGGCGATGGCGATCAGCTTGTTGCCGCTCAGCACCTGGCTCAGCCATTCGCGCGCGGCATCGGATCGAGCGTAGTTGGAGACGATCTGCCCACACAGCGAGGTGAGCAGATTGACGTAGGCGACGTTGAAGTCACCGTAGGCGATCTGCTCCAGCAGCAAGCCACTGGTCACGCAATCAACCCCCATGCCGCCGACGGACTCAGGCAATTCGGGGCCAAGAAAGCCCATCTCTCCCATCTCCCGCACGACATCGCGTTCGATGCGCTCGGCTTTCTCTCGAGCCCGATAATCCGGTGCCAGGCGATTCCTGGCGTATCGACCGGCGGTATCGACCAATGCCTGCTGCTCTGAACTAAGACTGAAGTCCATCTGGATTCCTCTCGTATAGGCGCCGGCCCATTTTAGAAGATCGGCGAATAACGTCAAGTCATTGCTGTATTATACGCACCCAGCGAACGAGTAGGCAGCCTCAATGGACGCGTTGTAGCAGCCTGAAATGGGCTTTTTTAAGCTGTATTGGCCCGATTACCCCGCCTCCGAAGGTTTCTTGTTTCAGTCCCGGGCGCCTCGCCTACATAACAAGTACTTGTCTTATAATTTTGCGACGCGTAGGCCACCCTCCAGGTCGCGCAGACGGAGAAACCCAGTCTCGGATTGTGCCTGGAACAGCCCCACCGTCCGTCATGTTGAACATCGGTATTGCAGAGACCGACTACCGTCTCCCGGGTATTGCACTGACATTCGCTGAAGCCTATAAATAAACCGTTGCTCGCGACAATCATCGCACCAAACAAGGAGCGCCACTATGAACATGTTCATGGGTTGGGTGATACTCGTAGTCGTCGTCGCCATAGGAATCTTTGGCGCCATCTACAGTTCCCGCTTTGACGAGTCCAGGGACAAGCCTGCCGAGCAGTAGACCGTCCGGCCATCCCGGCCATACTACCGATCATCCGCGCACTGTCCGGTGACGCGCTTGCCATTGCCGAATCAGGCGAAGGCAAAGCCGGTCAGCGCGTCGATCGCTGCACCGAATTCCCCAGCGCATACCCATAAGCCGGAAACCAGGAAATCCGCGCCTGGTGGCGTCTCGGCGCAAATCCCGCTTCAGGTCTGGTAGTCTTTCGTTGTGATCTTCCCTTCTTTTGCACAAAGGACACGAAATGAGCGCTGCACACCAACGCGTTGCACTGATCACTGGCTGCGCAAAGCCCATCGGTATCGGCAGTGCCACGGCCAAGGCGCTGGCAGCCGCTGGAATTGCGGTCATGGTCACGGATCTGGAGGAACGGGGCGTCGCCAACGAGAACGAACCGCCAGCGGACGGTGCGTCGGCTTGGCAAGGTCTGACCAGCCTTGTCGCCGAAATCCGCGACAGCGGCGGCACCGCGGCTTATGCGTGTGGCGACGTCAGCAAGGAGGACGATACATCACGAATGGTGCGATCCACCTTGGAAAGGTTCGGCCGGATCGATATCCTGGTCAACAATGCGGGCGCGCCACATGGCCGGGATCGCGGCGAGATCGAGGACATTCCACTGGAGGCCTGGGAACGTGTGATGGCGATCAACGCGCGCGGGCCCTTCTTGATGTGCCGCGCCGCGGTGCCCGCAATGCGTTCCCAGCAGTGGGGACGCATCATCAATGTCGCATCGGTTGCCGGGATACAGGCGTTTCCCCACCGTGGCGCCTATTCGGCATCAAAGGCAGCCGTCATGGGTTTCACTCGTTCTTTGGCTTTTGACCTCGCCGCGTTTGGGATCACCGTCAATGCTGTTTGCCCGGGCTCAGTGCGCACGACGCGGGCGATGAGTTCGGCAAGGATTGCCGGTTGGGCAGACGTCGACGCGGGAATGGCCAAACGCGCCCAGGAAATCCCCATGAGGCGGCTAGGCGATGTCGCCGATGTCGCGGGCGTCATCGCGTTCCTCGCCTCCGACGCCAGCTCCTACATGACGGGGCAGGCACTCGTGGTCGATGGCGGCGGGCTATCACCCGCTTGAGGAGCCTGCGGGAAGACCGCCACAAAGCCGCCGATCCGAGACGGTGGCGGGCCCAGCGAAAAGCAGCGCGAGCGCGGCCAGGCGCTTTCGCCTAGCGGCGACTACGCTAAGTCTTGGCGAAGCTGACCCGATTGCGGCCCTCGTTCTTCGACGCATACAGGGCCGCGTCGGCACGCGCGACAAAATCGCTCACCGACTCGCCAGCCTTGAAGCTGGCGACCCCCAGCGAAACCGTAATGTTCGCCACCGGCTCGCTATCGGAGGTGCGCTTGATGCGCCAGCCTTCAATCTTCGTCCGGATCTTCTCGGCGAGTTGGAGCGCCCCCTGCATAGCCGTATCGGGCAAGAGCAAAACGAATTCCTCGCCGCCGTATCGGGCCGCGGTGCCCTTGCCCTTCACGTTCTCTTTCAGAATCTGCGCGACGGCCCGGATCACCTTGTCGCCGAACAGATGGCCGTAGGTGTCATTGACCTTCTTGAAGTGGTCGATATCCGTAATGATCAGGCTCGGCCCGCACTCGCGGCTGTCTGTATCGAGCAGGCAGGCCGCTATCGCCATGCCGAATCCGCGGCGGTTCGTCAATCCGGTCAGCCCGTCGGCCAGCGCGTCTTCGCGCGCCTTCCCGACCTCCTGGCGCAACTGCTCGATTTCGCGGCGGCTCTCATCGAGGCTGCCTTGAAGGGAAACGATGGAGCCCTGCATACTGCGCGTGAGACCGAGGATCGCTTTGGTACCGAGCGTGACACCGGCGCTGGCAGAGTCAAGTTCGGCACACCATTTCTCCAGCGCGCTGCCGAACTGGCCGGCCTGGTCGCCGGCCTGCGCGGCGGAATTCGACATATCCGCCATCACCCGCTGAAAAGCCTCGCTGACCCGCTGTGCAACCTGCTCGTCTAATCCGGCGACGTGTTTGTTGAAGATGTCGTAGGTCGCCCTCTCATCGAGTACCGAGCCGCTCTGCAGCTGTTCGTCGATACTAGCCTTGAGGGACGCGTTGTTTCCCGAGACATATTCATACCAGACCTGGCGGACCTCAACTGCCCGATTCAAGTTGCGGCGCGCATCTGCCGTTACTTGATCCGGGCACCGCGCCTAATGCGCAAGAGGGGTAGTCAAATGCTTAAGGAACAGGAAAGGAAACGCTTTGTAGAGCTTGCCAGCTTCTGGGCGACGCACCGGATCTACAAGGAGCAGGTAATCGAGACATTGGATCCTGTCGAGGCTTTTGCGGCGAGTTGTGAGCTCGACAAGGTGATTCAGCCGATGCACCTTTACATGTACTGGCAACCCGGCGAGAAAGGCAAGAAGCGGGTGTTCGTGCAGGATCTTGGCAAGTGCCGGGCCATGTATGCGGAGTGAGCAGGGGAGCTAAACAATCCGTGGCGTGAATCGCGGATTGGTTGGAGGGATCGTTCATGAGTCTCGATTCCGTGCAGCCAAGCCTCAGCAATCAGGCGGTACATCCAGGGCAGGACGCCCACGACGACCGCAAGCCAGACTCCCGAGAAGAGAGAAAGCCCAAACATTCCGCAAGAGAACGCCATAATACAGCCGATCCGCATCCGACAGTCAATATACTCGGCCAAGTGATCGGACAGGCAATAGACATCACTGCCTAAGAATTGAGCAGTGACCTGCAGCGGCCTTTGGACCGGGCGATCGCATGTTCACTGACAGGGTTATCCACAGAATCTGTGGATGATTCTGCCGAACCTGCCACCGGCGGGGCTCATCCGTTATTGCACACCAAGACCTTGGCTTCAGCGTCCGCAACCTGCACGCCTTCCTGGTTGGTGCAAGTGCCGGTGAATCCGACAATGCCGCCATCGTGCTTGGGCTTGGCTTCCTTCTTCGCCACCGTCCAGGCCACGGTCAAGGTATCGCCGGGGCGTACCGGGGCGGTGAAACGGATGGCGTGCTCCATATACGCGATGCCCGTGCCGGCAATGACCATCCCCAGTTGCGCCGCCATCACATTGCTGGTCAGATAGCCGTGCGCAATGCGTCCGCCATAACGCGATTGGGCGGCGAACTGCTGGTTGACGTGCATCGGGTTGAAGTCGCCAAACAGACCGGCGCCCAACACAATGTGGGTCTCGGTGAGCGTCATCGAATCTTCAAAACGATCACCAAGGTCCAATTCGTTAAAGCCGCGGCCTGGCCGCATATCCCCCTCCTCTAGGCAAGTCCGCGGCCAGCGCGGCAAGATGATGAAGCAGATGCAGCTTCGTCTTTGACGCGCTCAATCGGGCCCATGGGCATCAGCGGTCGATGGCGGCGCCTCGAGACACCGCCGCCCTGCCTTCCCTATAGCGACGGCCAAATGCCACCCGTCACCGGCAAGATCACCCCGGTGACAAAAGCAGCGTCATCACTCGCCAGGAATGAAGCCGCTGCTGCGATATCTTCGGGCTTGCCCAAGCGCTGCAGGGGCGTGCGATCGCGATAGTAATTCATGATCGCCGGATTGACCCGCTCGAGCACCGAGGTCGCGATCATTCCCGGCGCAATGCAATTGACGGTGATCTTGGGCGCCAGCTCCAGCGCCAGCGAGCGCGTCAATGACGCAACCGCCGCCTTCGCCGCACCATACTCCGGCTGGTAGATATCGCCGCCGTAGGTGACCGAGGAAATGTTGACGATCCGGCCGTAGCCGCGCGCCAGCATTCCGTGCCCAACCCGGCGCACCAGATGGAATATCCCCTTGAGATTCATCTCAAAGGTGTCGTTGAAGCGCTTCTCGGTCATGGTCATGAACGGCTCCGCCAATTCACCGCCGCGGATTCCACCCACCACATTGATCAGCACGTCGATGTTCGGCAGGCGCGCCGCAGCCACCTTCAAGAACTCTTCCACTTCTGCTTCAACCACCACGCTGGCGCGATGGGCGACCACGACGGTATCGGGGAAGTCGCTCTTCAGTTTTTCAACCGTGCCGTTCAGCCGGTTGCCCGATATATCGGTGAGGATCAAGCTCGCGCCTTCAGCGGCGAGCCGCGTTGCGATCGTTGCGCCCATCGGGCCGCCAGCGCCGGTCACCAACGCCGTCTTGTCCTTGAATCTGATCAGTTGCTTCGCCGCTTTCATGCTCCGCCTTCTCCTCTTCGCCATTAGCCCTGTTTCACGCTGGCACACTCGCCGGGCGATTGTGCATCCAGTCAGAAAAAACGGCAAGGGCGTGCGCGGAAACTTTGGAAAGCGGCGGCAAGAGCAGCCGGCGCGGCGGCCGGGTGCACCAAGACAACGGCGCGGCCTAGCCGCCAAACGATGGGCTGATTGCTGCCGTGCTGCCGAAGATCATCTTCGACTCTTCCTATGGCAAGATGGTGTTCGGTGGCAAGGACCTCTAGGGTTCACCGCAGCAAATGCTCGTGCCGGTGATGGTGACGCAAATCCAGGGCGGCAAACTCGTCGAGGTGAAGCGCGCCTTCCCGGAAGAGCTTTCCAAGCGGCTCGCAGCAGCGAAATAATGCTTTGATTGTTTCCGGACCAGGGAGAGCGAGAACGCCAGCAAATGGAAAAGCAGGTCAGTTGCTCGTCAATAGCCTGCAGATTGTGCCGGTCTGCGTTCTCTCTTCTCTTCTCGCAGTGGCCTGCAAGCGATTGCCAGGATGGTGCGGCTGCTACCTATTGTTCGATTGAATAGGGCAGTGTGCGTCGAGCGCGGGGAAGACCAGTCATGCCAAGACTAGCTGGCAAGGTCGCATTCATCACCGGCGGGGGCGGCGGCATCGGCAGTGCCGCCGCGATGCGCTTCGTCAGAGAAGGCGCCAAGGTCGTCGTCGTCGGGCGTAACGAAGCGACGGTGCAAGCTTCGGCGATGGCGGCAATGAAGCATGCGGGAAAGGCCAGCGACGCCATTGCGCTCGCTTGCGACGTCACCGACAAAGCGAGCGTGGCGGCGAACAGAGCCGTTGGCCGCGGCAAGCGCCGAAGAAATGCGCTCGACCTAGCGGGCCCCGGCGCCCTTGACGAACTCTAGCGCGGTCTTGAACAGCTCCAGATCCATCTCATACTCGGCCGCGTCGGCGCGGTTGATCTGTATCCATTCCTTCGAACTCGCCATGCCGCCGGGCTGGAACGGAACGACGTTGCCCCTTGAGAACTGCAACTCTCTTGCCGTGGCAGCGGGCAGCCGCAGCCCAACGCCGTCGCCGCTGATGCAGGCGAACATCCGGTCTTTGATGAAGTAGGCGTCGAGGCCGCCAATCTTCTTAGCGCTGACGCCCGGCAGCTTGAGAAGCAATGCATCGATCTGGGCCTTGGGGCTGAACTTGGAGGTATCGGTATTCAAGGGAGATCCATAGGTTTGTTGGATTGATCGCAATTCGACCGAGCTGGCGAAGCGAAAAATGCTGCCGGAAGCGCGCCAGAGTGGCGATGCAGCAGCATTGTACCCAATATCAGAGCCCTGGATTTCGGCAGGAGGGAGAAGACAAAGGCAAGTGCGAACACAGGGCGGGCCGAAGCCTTCTGGGAAGGCACGCGCCATCATGACGTCACGCAAAACATCGACGCCCTGCTCCGCCACATCGGGGCGGAACCGCCATTCAAAATATTGGATTTCGGCTGCGGCCCAGGGCGAGACCTGCGGGCATTCGTGCAGCGAGGGCACCGCGCCATCGGCCTCGAAGGGGTCCCGGCATTAGCCGAGTTGGCGCGTTCCAACAGCGCGTGTGAAGTCTGGCAGCAAGACTTCCTTCGGCTCGAAACGCCCGACGCTCAAGGAGCGGGCGCTGGAAAACCCGAGCGGCATCTGGGATCGTGTAAGAGTCGGCTACAAACTGAAACGCTAGGCGCAGCGCTAGGGAATCAGCTGCAATTCAAGCCCGTCGTGCGATCGGGCGCCAACGCGGCAGCGAGATATCCGGCGTCATGTCCTCGAACCAGACTTCGACTTCGAGGTTCGCCACCACCTTGTCGGGGGCGATCTCGCTGAGCAGGCCCGGCACCAGCACGTGCGCCTGATCGGCAAGCTCGACGATAGCGCTGACGAAAGGCGTGCGCTTCTGCCAGCCGGGATCGACGTTGCGGTGGACGACAATCCAGCTGTAGATGCGGCCGCGGCCGGAGCATTGCACCCACTCGTAGTCCATCGAGCCGCAGTGCTCGCAGCCGCCGCTCGGATAGAAACGCATCTTGCCGCAGGCTTTGCAGCGCTGCACCACGAGCCGGTGCTCATGGGCGGCTTGCCAGAAGGGCTGCGTCAATTGATTGGCGCGCGGTAGCGGCAGATCGGTCACGGGGGCATTCATGCGGCAACTCCGAGTATCAATGCGCTGCCCGTCGATGTGGCGCCGCCGGCGGTGACGAGGCCGAGCTCGGCGCCCTTCACCTGTCGCGCACCGGCATCGCCGCGCAGCTGGCTTACGGCTTCGACGACGTTGTTGAGTCCGTGAATATAGGCTTCCGAGAGCAGGCCGCCGGCGGTATTGACTGGCAGCTTGCCGCCGATGCGGGCGTGGCCGGCGCGGAAGAAGGCGCCGGCGCCACCCTTCTCGCACAGACCAAAGTCTTCGAACTGGCTGATCACGCTGTAGGTGAAGCAGTCATAGACCTGCGCAAAGTCCAAGTCGCCGCGCGTGACGTCGGCCATCGCGAACAAGCGGTCGGCGATGAAGTGGGCGTAGCAGTCGGCGTGCTCTTGCCAATAGTTGCCCCACATCAGGCCGCGATTGGCCGGTCCCGCACCGGTCATGCCGCCGCGCAGCGTCACCGGTTTGTGGCGCAGATCGCGTGCGCGCTCGGTCGATGTCAGCAGGAGCGCGCACGCACCGTCGCTCTGCAGGCAGCAATCGAGCAAGCGGAAGGGTTCGGCGATCCACGGCGAGGCACGGTAATCGTCCAGCGTCATCGGCGCCCGCTTCATCGCGCGCTCGTTATCCACGGCGTGGGCACGGCCGTTGATGGCGATCGCGGCCAGATCCTCCTCCGTCGTTCCATACTTGATCATGTGCCGGCGGCAGAGCAGGGCGAAGTGCTGCGCCGGCATGTTGATGCCGGCGGTGTCGAGAAACTGTGGCTCGGCATCGGAATGGACGCTGCTCTCGGCCAGCAGCTCGGAGAAGCGCGAGCCGCCATAGCGCACGCCGGAGGCGCCATTGAGCGCCCGATAGACGAGGACGTTGGTCGCTTGCCCGGTGGCGATCGCCATGGCTGCATGCAGCACGACGCCACAGGCCATGTTGCCGCCGGCGCTGTAGTCGGCGTAGTGATGGAGGACGGGCAGCCCCAGGCCGGTCGCCACCACGCTCGTCATCGACGTGTCGCCGATACCGTAGGTGACTAGCCCATCGACCTCGCTGGTCTTGAGCCCTGCGTCTTCGACCGCCTTTTTGCACGCTTCGAGCGCCAGTTGCTCGACCGCTCTGCCTGATTTGCGCGTGTAATCCGTCCAGCCGATACCGGCAATCGCCGCTGCGCTGTTGAAGTTCACCCGTATCTCCTTCCCGTCGAGTTTAGCATGGCTCATAGAGCCAACAGCTTGCGCCCGCCGAAGACGATTTCCCTGCTCGTCGGCGGCGTGATGCCGATGATGCTCTTCAGCAGCGTCGACTTGCCGATGCCATTGTGGCCGAGGAGGGGCAAAACGCTGCCTTCGGCGACGTGCAGGCTCACGTCGAAAAGCGCGTGCGCCTGTCCATCAGTCGACCGGTAAATTCCGAGCCGTTGTCGACGAACACATACTTCGGCTTGGCGCCCAGTGTTACCTCGATATCGCGCAGGCTTTCGCGCCACGTCAGTTGAGCAAACACCATGACGCGGAACTGCTCGGCGCACGACATCCGGCGCGCCCGTGCGTTGCCCGAGTAGCGATCCACAATCCGCGCAAAACTCGTCCAGGGAATGAACTCCATGATTTGCGCGAACAGCATCTTGCCGACATTCATGGTTCATCTCCCAGGCGATCAATCCCGGGAAACTACACAAAAATGAGAATTCGAGCTTCAAATCGGCACCAGATTAAATCGGCCCATAGGCCGCGCCACTATTGGCTTTCAACGAAATTCATCCCGGTTTAACCGGACACTACTGATGCAAAACATATTATGGATGCTGCCGGCAAGCAAGTCTGTTCAGGACTCTTGTAGTCGGTCGAGCGTCTAGCACTGATCTACATCATTCTCACTGGTTGCCGCAGCATGGGATTCCGATATTCTTTGACGGGAATATGCAACATACCCAAGCCTAGTCAATAGCCTCCGGCCATGTGCAGCTACGTGCCTCAAGCAGCTGCAAGCTGAAAATTGATCGTCTTGCCGAGGGCTGCTGCAGCGCTTGCCAAAGTAGTCAGCGTCAAGCTCGTGTCTTCCTCGTCGAGCAAACGGTTCAATGCAGCCCGGCTGGTGTGCATGCGTTTCGCCAGCTCGGTTTTGGTGAGGCGCTGGGTCTTCATTTCTTCAGCGATCTGCCAGGCAATCACCCGCTTGAGCGCGATTGCGGTGGCTTCCTCAAGCATCGCCTCCTCTTTGAGGAAATCATCAAAACTGCTACCGATGTTCTTCTTTCCCATCTTCATCTCCGTTTCAGCTGCTTCAGTCTATCCTTGGCCAAATCGAGGTCAGGCTTTGGCGTGGCCTGCTGCTTCTTGATGAATCCATGCAGCAGGACCATCGTTGATCCATCCAAGGCAAAAAGGACACGTGCAAGACGCTTGTCCAACTTGATCCTGACCTCCCAAATATCGCTAGCCAGGTGATCGACCAATGGCATTCCGAGAGGCCAGCCAAACTGCACTGTCTTGACGTCCTCGCCGACGGCCTTGCGCTCCGTTGCCGGCAGTTCTTTCAACCAGTCCCTCACCGGCTCGGCGCCAGCGTCAGTGCGGAAGAAGCGCACGTCGAGAACGGGTTTCATGTGACCACTGTACCAACATTGGTACGCCTATGCAAGGCACGCTTAGAGATACGTTCAAGTATCCATCACGGCCGCGCGGCCGAAGGGGCCGCGTTGTTCAAAGGGGTGAAGGTGATTTCTGCGGTCATGGTCTCTCTCCTTTCCGATGGGTCTGCTCTACGGTGTCGCCTCGCAAAATCGCAGCGGAAGGAGCGACCCGCACGCTGTGCGGGCGCCGGCGCCGTGGATATCCTCAGCCGCACGAACCACAAGCCAATCCGCGACGACTATGGCAAAGTAACATTTCTAATTGAGGCAACACGCCGGTCAAGATAATTGTCGTCGACTAGGCGCAGCTGGCGCCGGCTGGCGTGACGCGTTGCAGGCGACGGACTTAGCGTCGCCGGTCTAGGTCCGCGCCGGCGAGCGACTGAGCAGCGATGGGCGACACCGTGGAGCTGATCGGAAAGCTGGGTGACCGGAGAAATGTGGCGCCATCACCACGGCGCGATCCGCGCCTTGTCCCGAAGGGGCGAGTCATAGGGCTCCGCCTGTTCCGTGCCCGCGCAGGCGGGCACGCCCGTCCAGGCAATTCGAATTTTGCGCACTTGCTGCCCCACTCAACTTTCGCCGGCAAAACTTCCAACCCACCGATCAGGCGCAGCCTGTTCGGCGCCGTTGGGGATGCCAAGCGAAGCGCGGCGGGGTGGCCGTGAGGCGACCCCAAGAGCCGGCGCAGCGCGCCGCCTCTAACCAGCGTGCGCGCTGAGCGCTAAGCTGGGCACTACATGGAACACTTGCGTTTGACGGCCGTCAGTTGTGAGCTGCCTGTGCTACCAGTTTGACGCCAAGTGCAGCGCACACGCGGCTGACAGTATCGAAGCGCGGTTGTGCATCTGGACGAAGCGCTTTGTACAATGCTTCGCGGGTAATGCCTGATGCTTTGGCGATTTCGCTCATACCACGTGCGCGGGCGATGTCACCCAGTGCTGCCGCCAGCAAGGCGGGATCATTGCTGCTAAGGATGTCGGTCAGATAAGCTGCAATGGCCTCGTCGCTATCGAGATAAGGAGCTGCGTCGAAATCAGGTAGATTCGCTACCTTGATGCGTTTGGTCATGTTGATTTCTCCAATCAGTCGAGCAGTGCCGCCAAGGCTTTTGCACGCTTGATGTCGCGTTTCTGCGTACGCTTCGAACCACCGGCCAGCAAAACGATCAGCTGCGCGCCACGCTGCGCGAAATAGATCCGCCAGCCAGCCCCAAGATGAATACGTAACTCCGATACGCCGTCGCCGACTGGCTCAACGTCGCCCATCAAACCCAACTCCAGACGCTTGAGCCGTGCGACCACAACACTGCGAACGACCACATCGGACAGGCCATCGAGCCAGGCAGTGAACTCCGGCAGAGGCTTAATCGAGAACATATTGTAGTGTAATCGAACGATTACATTGTGTCAAATGCCAAAGTTACCCGCCGTTTCAGTTCTCTAGTTTTCGAGCCGCTGGATTACTGGACCTGGCACTCAGCACGCACTTGCGAGTGGCTGGTATCGCGCAGCCTGATTGAGTAGATTGGCCGCCAAGCCATCGAATATCAGCGGCTAGGTTCGGGAGGCGGTACCAACCAATATCCTAATCGCTCTTCACGCCCTGCTCGTTGATCCATCGCCGCACGTCTTCGGCGCGCCACACCGTAATTCCCGGCGACAGTTTCAGTGGCGCCGGGAAAGTGCCTTGCATCACGCGCCTCCACAATGTCGCCTTCGAGAAGGGAACGAAGTTCAATACCTGGGGTTGCCGAAGAAAGCCGGCTTCAGGAAGCGCTTGGTTGCTAATAACGGTTGCCGACATGATTCATCTCCAGCTCTGGACTTGCACGGTAGTGTGCCGGGTTATGTGCAAAAAGGTTGAAGCCCCTCTCCCGTGAGGCGGGAGTGGTGGTCATGGTGTAGGTTGATGAATGTCGAGTCCGTCAACCCTGCCCTGGAAGGAGCACACC
>Ga0172380_10004739_pt1 | contig 17162 bp, 23 predicted proteins | sample Leawe162metaG_FD_119747 | JGI IMG/M metagenome (GOLD analysis project Ga0172380, IMG submission 119747) | Leachate microbial communities from a municipal landfill in Southern Ontario, Canada - Leachate well 162 metaG | ecosystem: Engineered > Solid waste > Landfill > Unclassified | place...
TCGGGCGTGTCGCCGACGTTCTCGGGGACAGGCTTGCCCACGAGGGCGAGCGTTTCCAGCAGGAGCCGGTGCGCGTCGGCGACTTGTCGCAGGCAGTTGCTATCGAACAGGTCGAGGCAGTGCTTGAGGTCGATAATGGCGCCTAGCACGAACGGCGTCTGGATGATTGCGCGCGCGTGACGCTGCTCGGCCCATTCCGTTGCGCGGGCTGGGTTTCCCTCCCAAAAATAAATGCCGTGACCTAACCAGTCGTAGGCTTTTTCGGATGGGAGCAAGTGGGGGTCGCTGCCCCCGAGAATGCGTTCAGCGGTGCTCTTGTCGCAGCCGTGAAAGCCGAGGATGAAGCTCGGCTGATACTCATACTCGCGCCAGTCGCTATCCAAGCTCACGCGGCGCGATACGGGGCGGCCAGATCGCCTTGGTCGTCAAGGATGCCGGCGCGCTGCAGAAATGCGCGCGCCTTTGCCGCCGAGGACAGCACTTCGTGCCCGAATCGCTTCATCTCGACATGCGTCCGCTCCGACGTCGTCTCGATGACCACGTCCCACTTGCCCGCGGGAACGCCGGAGGCGTACTCGGTTCGATTTTCGTCGTAGTTGCCTGGAGCTTCGTAGAAGCGAGCGTGGACCACAGCTTTGACCTCTGAGATGAATACAGCCGCGTGGTGGGCGGCTGCAGCAATTAGCGAAATTATCGGGAAACCAGAGGGGTCGCGCAACAATCGTTACATCTGATTGTGTTTGCCGTGCGGATCGAAATCGACGCTACATCGCGAATTCCATCGCGCGTTCCTTCAACCGCTCGATGCTCTGCTCGACGTGCGGCGTGATGTTGAACTTCTTGGCCAGCGCCCACGTGGTGTTGTCGATCTCGTCGTCGATTTTCTCGAGCAGGTCGCCGGCGTCGGGGCGCAGGATGAAGATCGCGCCTTTTCCGCGCCCGGCCTTGATGAACGCGCGGGCAATGGTGAGGTCGTGATAGGCGGTGTTCAGGAAGGCGGCGCGGTAATGCCGGTCGCGGTAGCAGGTCGATACGATGGTCGCGAAGCAGCGCGGGGTGAAGAGGCCTTCGTCCTGCCAAATCTGCATGTCGATCGGGCGGCTGCGGTCGTCGGCGGGGACGATGACCGGGGCGTCGCGCCAGTAGCTGGTGAAGCCTTTTGGATCGTTGGCGCGGAACGCGCGACGGATCCGCTTGCGGATCGTCTCGGTGCTCCGCGGCGCATGGCGCTCCATCGGCGTGAGCGTCTCGGCGGTGATGTCGACACGGCGCGCGAGAGTGACGACGGCGCGGTACATGCTGTCGAGGATCTCCTCGACGCTGTTACCTTGCGCAAAGCGGCGCTGGCCGAAGGTGATCTGCGGGCTGATGGAGGCGGACGGGCCGTGCGCGGCGAGCGCCTCGCGCGCCACCGCGAGCAGAAAGCCGTATTGCTCCTTGCCTTTCGGCCCGTACAGGCAGCCGAAGGGCGCGGCCGAGTCGAGCAGGCGGAAGTAGAACTCGCGCGTGCGGGCGCGGATGAAGCCGACGCCGATATTGAGAAGTTCTCCGGTGGCGAGGTCCGGCGTCAGTCGGATCTCGAACCACTTTCCGGAAACGCGCGGCTTGCTCTCTGCGGCGTCCTGGTCGAAAAGCTGGTCGAGGGTCAGCATAGGACGTAGCGGTCTGCGATGCGGTTCGGTGCGGCAATGGTACGCAGCTGCAGGAACTTGTCAAAGGCCGCTCGTTCCGCTTCGTTACGAAGGATTGCGGCGCTCCAGTGGCGCACCTCGGCGAGCCCGGCAAGAAGGATCGTTGCGGCTTCGGCTGCTGCGACCATGCCGTTGCCGGCCTCCGACGGGTCCGCGTAGAGGATGTACAGAAGGCGGTTGACGGCCTGCAAGGCTGGGTCGAGCTGGGGGGCCGACCAGTGCCCGTCGCCGGCGACGAGTCGGCCGTGGTCGATCAGCGCGTAGTGCGACTCGTCGATCCGCAGCAGGTTGTTCATGTGGCGGTCGACGTTGGCGATGATCTCGTCGAAGGCCAGCGCCTTGAGGTGTTCCGGCCAGGCGCGTACGTCGGCTGTCATCGCTGCAGCCGCGTGCTCGCCGTAGTGTTGCCAGGGGGTTGGCTTGCTGACCGCTTCAGTGCAGAAGGCGGGGTAAGTCGGCGTCTCCTTGGCCAAGGCTTTGACCCACGAGTGCTGCTTGGGCAAAGAGGCGAGGTCGAGTTTTTTGAGCGGCACGCGGAGCAGGCAGGCTTTCGGGGGCTGCGGAAGTCCGAAGCGGTCGGCGAGGACGTAGCCGACGACCTCGTTGATCAGTCCGCGGGATTGCCCAGCCAAGTCCGGATAGAGCTTGACGTAGAAGGGCCGCGCGTCGCCGTGGTCGGGGTGGCGCAGGGTGACGATGCAGGTCGCTTCGCGCCCGGCCTCGTTGCTGCCATTGCCGCTGCCTTCGAGCCAGCGCAGGAAGGTGCCGTAGCGGTTCTCGGAGAGCAGGCGGAGCGTGAAGGTCATTCTGCGGGCAGGTCGTCCAGGCCGGCGTAACCGTCGCCGGAGGCCGGCGGCGACGCGAGATCGAGTACGGCTGCTAGGGCATGCAGCAGTGCAGGGGACGCGCTGCCGGCGCGGTCCACGTGTGCCAGCCGATTGACGATGTGGCTCGCTTCGGGGCTGAGCGCGAGGTCGGGAGGGCGTGCCTCGCCGGCCGCGTCGTGCTCGGCATCGGTGGGAGCGGTGCGGCCGAGGTTTTCAGCGAATAGATCGGCAATCGAATATCCCAACTCCTCGGCAACAGCCTGGAGTTGGTCGAGGCGAGGATTGAAATCCGGATCCTTGTCCCTGGCTTTTCGCAGCCAAGCGCTAATAGTCGTCTGACCGACGTCCGTCTTTGCCGCGACGTCGTTCGCGCTTCGCGACGATTCCTTGAACGCGCGGATCAGGTTGTCGCCCAGGATATGTGATGCCTTCTTCATTAAGGCAGATTATTGCTAATTATATTAGCTGTATGGTGCTTGTACGTGTAGCAGATAGCTGCTATGTTTCGCGCACCATGAAACCAATGCTCTCCCATGTCCTCGAGGACCTGTCCGCCTGCAAGGGCGGATGGACCGAAATCGCGCGCGAACTGGAGCCGGACAACACGGTTTCCTTCTACTCGTGGCTGACGAAACTGGCTCAGGGCGTGATCCGCGAGCCGTCGGTCAATCGCATCCAGCGGCTGTATGACTACTTCCGGAACAAGGAACGCGAGGTGCGCGGCACGTCCTCGGGACCGGCGGTGCTTCCCGTCGTGCCGGCGGATGCTCATCCGTACCCGGAGCCGGTGCACGACGACCGCCGCGACGGCGAGCGGCGTGATGGCGACCGGCGGGTGCTGGCCGAGCAGCGGCAGAAGGACCGGCGGCATGTCGATCGACGGGATGGGGTGTGAAATGACCGAACTAGATATCCAGTCCGGCCGACTCGATTTGCGGGTGCTGTGTCGCCGGGTTATCGAAGCTGAGCGCGGCGCGCGGCTTCCATCCTCGCGATATCGCGAATCTCTTCGTAAAGCGACCGAGCGGCTTCGACTGCGGCTGGCAAGGCAAGGCCGTGTTGTGCGCGCTCGACCTGGCCGTGCGCAATAAGCTGCTCGAGCGTGTCGGCAAAACGGGCCGGATCCGGGTGCGTCATGACCATTGCGGCCATGATCGTTTGATGCGCAAAGATTCGGGCCGCGTTCAGGTCTGCTGTTTCCATGGTGCGCTCCTGTGGTGATGATGAGTGAGTGGAATTGCGATTCTATCCGCATGGAGCGTGCCTCCCGTTTTGCATGGGCTCATCGTGCGACATGGCGCGCCGCGTGGGCAGTGTTGTTTTCCTGAGGTAAACCCTATGGCAACTCATGCCGAACGTCTGAAGACCCACCACGCGGCGGTAATGCGCACGCTGCACGGCGAGATCCGTCGCCATCCGGGCGGGTATGTGGAGATCGCGCGTGAAACCGGTCGGCCGGTGCAGACGCTGATCAACATGTTCAACCCGCATTCGATGGACACGGCGCCGCCGGCGGATTTGCTGCTGGATGTGATCGAGATCGTCCAGGCGCGCGCGACGGTGAATGTGATCGCGGGCGGGCTCGGCGCGATGCTGTCTCCAGTGCCCGAAAGTGTGCCGGCGGAGTCCGATTCGGCGGCGTTCCAGCATCTGGTGGGTGAGGCCGGCGATGTGCTGTCGGCAGGGACGAAGTCGTTGAGCGATGGGCGGTTCGATGCGCACGAGCGGGTGGAGATGGCGCGTGAGCTGGACGAGTTGATTGCGGCCGCGGCCGCAATGCGCCGTCGCCTGCGGCGGTGACTGCGATGAGCGACATCATCGATCAGGCGAACGACAACATCGAGCGCGATACGGCGCTGGCGATCGAGGCGGCGCGGCGGCCGGTGCAGGCCGAGCCGGTTGCCTGCGGGCGCTGCTACAACTGCGAGGAGAGTTTGCCGGGGGCGACGTGCTTTTGTGATGCGGATTGCCGGGATGACTGGCAGGCGCGTCGCGCGGCAGGGCGCTGAGGCGACGGCATGGCGAGTTCGCTGCAGGAGATCATCGAGCAGATGGCGGAGGCCGGGATTACCGGCCTGACGACCTCTGATCTGCGCACGGACGGGACGAAGGTAACTTTTCGTCCGGGAGAGCAGAAGAAGAGCAAGAAGTCGGCGTGGTACCGGATCTACGAGCATCACACGCGCGACAGCCGGGTTTTTTATTCCGGGGTTTTCGGCGACCGGGACTGGTTCGAGAAGGTCCGGTTCACGTCGGAAGGCCTGTCGGTCGAGGATCGCGCGGAGCGCGAGCGCCAGCGCAAGGAGGCTGAGAAGGCTGCGGCGAAGGCGCGCAAGACGGAAGCCGAACGGGCGGCCGAGAAGGCCGCGAAGCTATGGGCCCGGGCGCGCGAGGAGGGCAGCAGCGCGTACCTCGACCGCAAGCAGGTTCGCCCCTTCGGGCTGCGATTCCTGCGCGACACGGTACTTGTGCCGGTGCGCGATGTGACTGGCGCGATGGCCGGCTGCCAGTACGTGACGCCGGACGGCGAGAAGCGGTTCAACACCGGGATGGAGAAGGTCGGGCGCTTTCATGCGATCGGCGATCTGTCGAACGCGGAGACGATCGCCTTCGGCGAGGGGTATGCGACCTGCGCCTCCGGCCATATGGCGACGCGCTGGCCGACGGTGGTGTGCTTCGATTCGGGGAACATCGAGCCGGTAATGGCGGCGTTGCGGCCGCTGTATCCAGATGCCCGGTTCGTGATCCTCAGCGACGACGACCGCCATCTGCGGCGGCGATTGCGCGAGCGCCTGGAGAAGCTGGGGGTGCCGGGAAAGGTCGACCCGGACGGCGTGGAGCGGGTGTTCTACCTGCAGGACGCGGAGCTGCGGGTTCGGGCGTGGTTCGAGGATTGGCACGGCGGCAAGCGCATCGGGTTTTCGGTGCAGCGTGCGGCAGCGCCGCCGCGGACGTGGTTCCTCGAGAACGCGGGCAGGGTGTCGGCCACACTCGCCGCGAAGAAGCACGCTGCGATCGCGGTGTTTCCGTCGTTCGCGGCCGATGATTCGGCGGGGACCGACTTCAACGATCTGCATCTGGCCGAGGGGTTGGGTGTGGTGCGGTCGCAGGTCGTGAATGCGATCGCGGCGCATGACGAGACGGCGAAACGGGCGGCAGACAAACGGCGGCAGGAATCTTCCTCGCCTGCGCAGCCGTCGACGGGAGGCGGACTGGGCGGAGGCTGGCGCGACCGCTTGCTGGTGCGCAAGGGCGAACTGTCGAGCTGCCTCGCGAACGTGTGCGAGATCCTGATGAACGATCCGGCATGGGTCGGGGTGCTGGCTTTCAACGAGTTTTCGCTGCGGATCGAGAAGCGCAAGGCGCTGCCGACGGGGAACGGGCCGCTCGGGATCTGGGGCGATGCCGACGACGTCGGTACGGTGCTGTGGCTGACGCAGCAGTACGGCATGACGCCGAAGCCGGCGGACGTGGCCCAGGCCGCCGAATACGTGGCGAAGCAGCGGCCCTATCACCCGGTGCGCGAATGGCTGCGCGGGCTGAGGTGGGACGGCACGGCGCGCCTCGATGACTGGATATCCGATTACCTGGACGTGCCGAAGTCCGTCTATTCGTCGCTGGTCGGGAAGTGGTACCTGATGGGGATGGTGGCGCGCGTGATGCGCCCGGGAGCGAAGTTTGACTATTGCCTGGTGCTGGAAGGCACGCAGGGGAAGGGGAAGTCGACGTTGCTGTCGGTGCTGGGCGGGCAGTGGTATTCCGACCAGGAACTGGATCTGCGCAACAAGGATGCGATGGCGTCGCTGCCTGGCGTGTGGCTGCAGGAGTTTTCGGAACTCGGGGCGCTGACGCGCCAGGAGAGCCATCAGCAGAAGTCGTTCCTGTCTCGCACCGACGACCGCTTTCGACCTACGTATGCCCGGCACGTGCAGACGGTGCCGCGGCAGACGGTGTTTTCCGGATCGACGAATGACTGGGAGTGGAACAAGGATCCGACTGGCGGCCGGCGATTCTGGCCGATAGAGGTCGGCAGCGCGATCGACCACGCCAGTCTGATCCTGAACCGCGAGCAGCTGTTCGCGGAGGCGGTGCATCTGTACGACGCGGGCGAGCGATTCCATCCTGACCAGGAGCAGCAGAAGTCGATCTTCGACCCGGAGCAGTTGAAGCGCGAGACGCAGGAGTCGTTCGTCGATGTACTGGGGCCGTGGGTCGAGAAGCTGCCGCATAACCGGGAGTTCTCGAAGGCCGACGCGATGATGGAGTGCCTGAAGCTCGATCCGAGCAAGATGACGCGCGACATCGATACCCGCGTCGGGATCGCGCTCAAGAAGCTCGGTTGCCGGCGCGTGGAGCGGCGATTGAACGCGGTGGCGCGGTACTGGTATCTGCCGCCGGCTCGACTGGAAGCGGAGGCACCCAAACGCGCGGAGGCAGTTCCTCAGCCGGCGCAGCCATTCATCGCGGAGGACGACTATGTGGCGTTCTGATGCGGTGGAGGTTCGGAAGGTTGGGAACAGGTTCGGAAGCGCCAAAGCCGCGCCGGGCTTGGGCGTTCCTAACCTTCCTAACGTTCCTAACCTGTTTGCCCGTGTACGTGTAGGCGGGCACGGGCGGGCGTGTGGGTGCGCACACATAGGCGCACGTGTACGCGTGTGCTTTTCTCTATTCAGGTTGGGAAGGTTAGGAAGGTTAGGAACAGGCAGGAGCGGCGCGGGTTTGCGGCTTCCGAACCTTGTTCCGAACCTCCTCCTTTCGCGCGGAGGTTCGGAAGTGGATCAAGGGCTGCTGGATCGCATGCGGGAGAACCTGCGTCGGGCAGTGCCCGTGCTGCAAGGGGAGGGATGGGACGAGGCTGAGATTCGCGCGATCAGCCCGGCGGTCAAGTCGGCGATCGACGCGGACGATGTGGCCATCCTGGTCTGCTGGGCAGACTGGCTCGAAGGGAAGGTCGAGTCAGTGTTTGAAGGGGCGGCTGTGGTTCCCGTGCTCGGCTATGCCGCTGAAGCGCGGATCGCGGACAAGAAGTGGAAGGAGTCGGAACGGTGAAAAGCATGCTGCAGCAGATCTGCGAGGTGATCGGCTTCGAGGCGACGTGCGAGATGTCGGGATGGCTCGGCGGACGGTCGCTGTACGTCCCCGACATCGCGCATCCGGACCACGTGATTGCGAGACTGCTCGGGCCGGCGGCGTTCGTGGATCTCGTCGCGGCGTTCGGTGGGCAGACGATCGACCTGCCGGCCGGCGACATCTACATGCGGGCGCGGCGCAATCGCGAGGTCACGGCCCTGCTGAGCGATGGCTACAGCGAGCGCTATGTCGCCAACCGGTTCCGCATGACGACCGCGAACGTGCGCGCCATCCGCCGTCGTGCGGAGCGCATGGGCGTGATGCCGATGATCCTGCGCCGCAAGGGTTGGCCGCAGCTGCCGGAGGTCGAGCAGAGGTGCGCGGATCAGTTCGAGCTCGCGATCGACGAGCGGGACGACCGGCGCTTGTGCGGCACAAGCGAAAGCGACGGCGAACGGTATGGCCGGGGCTCGGCCGACACGGCCGGGGCCCCTGTGAGCGCGATCCCACGCGGGGACGTAGAGCCGCGAAATCTCGCTAGTTACTAGGCTTTCGGCGGTTCTAACACTTTCCTGAACACAACACTGAACAAGGCCACGATTCGAACATGTCAGCTACGAAATTGATGTCGGTCCGCGGTTACGCGAAGTCGCGAGGCCTCGCCCACACGACCGTCGATTACCACATCCGCAGCGGCAAGCTCGTGGCCCTCGACGGCAAGATCGATCCCGATTACGCCGACGTCGTGTTGCGCGAGAAGATCAACAAGCTGCAGAGCCAGCGAGGCAAGGGCCAGCGGCGCAAGGGCGATGCGAGCGCGACTGCCGAAGCCCCCGACCTGACGATCCCCGCCGGGCTCGTGCCAGGGCAGGGCAGCGATATCGGCGCACTTCCCGCCGGCCAGGTGCTCGACGCAATCCGCAGCGCCATCCCGCGCAACTTCGAGGAAGCCCAGTTCTACGTCGTCGTCGAGGACCTGCTCAAGCGCCGCCTCGCAAACTCCGAAGAGGAAGCGCGCCTCCTCGATGCCGCCGAAGTCCACAAGACCCAGTTCGAGATGGCCCGCCAGATCCGCGACGCGATGATGTCGATCCCGCCGCGCCTGCAGGACGCGCTCGCCGTCTGCGCCGATCCCGTTGAATGCGGGCGCCTCCTCGCCGACGAGATCCGCCAGGCGCTCGAATCCGCCGCCGATGCCGCCGGCCAGCTCGGCGAAGACCTCGAGGACGGCGACGACGAACCCGCGCAAGAGGAGCTCGCCCTCTGATGGCCCACCCCTCCGCATCCGCCGCCGTCGGCTCTGCCTGGTGCGCCGGCCTCATGCCGGACCCGGACATTGACGTCGACGAATGGGCCGAGCAATACCGCTACCTGCCGCCCGATAGCGCCGAGCCCGGCAAATTCCGGCTGTCCCGCACACCGTTCATGCGCGACATCATGCGCGACCTCTCCCCCGGCTCCGACATCGACGAAGTGGTCCTCGTCAAGGGCGGACAGATCTCCGGCTCCGAGACCGCGAACAACTTCTTCGGCTACGTCATGCACATCGCGCCGGGCCGCTCGATGATGGTCCAGCCGACTGTCGACGCCGCGAAAGACTACGTGCGCGAGCGCATCAACCCGCTCATCGAATACACACCGATCCTCAAGCGCCGCGTCGCCGAAGCCAAGAGCCGCGATGGCGGCAACACGGTGAAATTCAAACGCTTCCCCGGCGGCTTCCTCGCTGTCACCGGCGCCAACTCCGCGCAGGGCCTGCAGTCCCGCGCGATCCGCTACCTCGTCCTCGACGAGATCGACCGCTATCCGCGCGACGTCGACGGGCAGGGCGACCCGATCGGGATGGCGGTGAAGCGCACCGACACCTTCAAGCGCAACCGCAAGATCTTCAAGCTCTCGACCCCCGGCAACAAAGACGAGAGCCGCATCATGGTCGACTACGAGGAGACCGACCAGCGCCGCATCTTCGTCCCGTGTCCGCACTGCGGCCACATGGACTACATCCGCTGGGAAAACATCCACTGGCCCAAAGGCCACCCCGAGCAGGCGCGCCTCGTCTGCCAGGACTGCGGCGCCGAGATTGAAGAGCACCACAAGACGTGGATGTTCGAGCGCTACGAATGCCGCCCGACCGCCGTCAGCAAGCGGCCGCGCACCCGCGGCTATCACATCCCGGGCCTCTACTCGCCGATCGGCTGGCGCAGCTGGGGCGACATCGCCACCGACTGGGAGCAAGCCCTCGCGCTCGCCGCGCGCGGCGACGACACGCTGCTCAAGAAAGTCACGAACATGGACCTCGGCGAAGCCTACGAGCAGCAGGGCGAGCGCGCGACCGTCTCCGCGATCAAGGCCCGCGCCGAACGCTACGACCACCGCATGGTCCCGTATGGCGGCCTCATCCTCACCGCCGGCGTCGACGTCCAGCACAACCGCCTCGAGTGTCACACGCTCGCATACGGCCGGCAGGAGGAAGCGTGGATCGTCGACTATCACGTGATCTGGGGCGATCCGCTGCAGGAACAAGTCTGGAAGGACCTCGACGCCTGGCTGCAGACGCCGCTGCGCTACCAGAACGGCGTCGAGATGCGCATCGCCGCTTGCGCCATCGACGCCAGCGACGGCCACACCACCAACGAAGTCCACAAGTTCTGCCGCGGCAAGGCCCACCGCATGGTCTTCGCCATCAAGGGCGCCAAGCCCTTTGACGCCGCGATCATGCCCCCGCCCTCCGCGCGCGAAGTCGACCAAGGTGGCAAGCGCGTCAAGAACGGCGACCTCCTGTGGGTCATCGGCGTCAGCCAGATCAAGAACACGCTCGCCGCCCGGCTGCGCCTCGAAACTCCCGGCAAGAACTTCATCCACTTCGGCGACTGGCTACCCGACGAATACTACGAGCAGCTCGCGTCCGAAAAGCTCGTCAAGCGCTTCCAGAACGGCGTCGTCTACAAGCGCTGGATGCCGATCCCCGGCGTGCGCAACGAGGCCTGGGACACGCTCGTCTATGCCTACGCCGCAGGCGTGCGCCTCGGCGTCAATCGCTGGGGCGAACCGCGGTGGGCGGAATGCGAGCAGCGGCTGCACCAGGCGGATTTGCTCGCCGGCGCAATCACGATTCCGCTGCCGGCGGAGTTCGATGCGAAGGAGGTCGACGAACCCGAAGTCAGGGAACTCGCCGACGAGGAAGAGGCCGTGCCCGCAGCGCCGCCCGCGGAAGCGGAAGAACCGCCGCACATGCGCCCGATCGTGCCGCCGCTTGCGGTGCCTCCACGGCCCGCCGTTGCTGCCCGCCGGGTAGCACGCTCCGGGTACTTGGGGCGCTGACGCAGCCCCCTGAAATCCACCCACAGGCACCCCGCGCCCGCGCGCGCGATGCTTGGCGCAATCCTTCAAAGGTTGCGCCATGCCCGTCACCCAATCCGACATCGACGCCCTCAACGCCGCCATCCGCCAGGGCGAGCGGATGGTGCGCTTTGCTGACGGCAAGACCGTCGAATACCGCTCCGTCGCCGAACTGAAATCCGCGCGCGACGACGCCCTGCAGCAACTCGCGGCCGAATCCGGATGCACCCGCCCGCGCATCACGAAGCTCTACCACGCCGGCCGGGGCTTCGACTGATGGCCAAGCGCAAGAGCAAAGGCAGCCGCGGCAGCGTGCCGGCCACCGCAGGGCAGGGAGCCGGATTCACTGTTCAGGCCCGCTACGACGCCGCCGGCCACGGCCGGCGCATGCGCGGCTGGTCTGCGCCGAGCACCGGGCCGAACCGCGCCATCATCGGCCTGCCGACGATCCGCAACCGCAGCCGCGACGCCAGCCGCAACGAATGGGCCGGCGCCTCCGGCGCACGTGTCTGGACGACCAACCTCGTCGGCGTCGGCATCCTCCCGCGCCCGCGCACCAAGGATGCCGCGCTCAAGGCCCGCCTCGTCGCGCTGTGGGACGACTGGGCCAAGCTCGCCGACGCCGACGGCATCCTCGATTTCTACGGCCTGCAGACGCTCGCCACCCGCAGCTGGGTCGTGTCCGGCGAAGTCTTCATCCGCCTGCGCCCGCGCCGGCTCGAGGACGGCCTGCCGGTCCCGCTGCAGATCCAGCTCCTCGAATCCGACATGGTCCCGTTGCTCGACCAGGACCTGCCGAACGGCAACCGCATCCGCTCCGGCATCGAGTTCAGCCGCATCGGCCGGCGCGTCGCGTACTGGATGCACAAGGAGCACCCCGGCGACACCGTCTCCGGCTCGGTCAGCCTCACCGACCTCACCCGTGTCGACGCCGCCAGCGTCCGCCACCTCTTCGAGCCGCTGCGCCCCGGGCAGCTGCGCGGGGTCTCCGAGTTCGCGCCGGTCCTCGCCAAGCTGCGCGGCGTCATGGACTTCGACGACGCAGTGCTCGAACGCCAGAAGTTGGCGAACCTCTTCACGCTGCTGATCACCCGCCCCCCCAGCGGCGGCACCGACGCGGCCTACGATCCGGTCGCCGGCACCCCCGTCCAGTACGACCACGGCGGCGCGCCCCTCGCCGCGCTCGAGCCCGGCATCAGCATGGAGCTCGCCCCCGGCGAGGAGCCGAAATTCAGCGACCCGCCCGACGCCGGCGCCAACTACGCCGAGTTCATGCGCCAGCAGCACCTTGGCGTCTCAGCCGGGCAGGGCACGCCCTACGAACTCCTCACCGGCGACATCCGCGACGTGTCGGATCGCACGCTGCGCGTCGTCATCAACGAATTCCGCCGCCACTGCGAACAGCGCCAGTGGCAGATCCTCATCCCGATGTTCTGCGCCCCGATCCGCGACGCGTGGGCCGAAGCGGCAGGATTCGCCGGCGTGCTCACCCCGAGCGAGGCGCGCGAAGCCCGCAACGTCACCTGGGCGCCGCACGGCTGGGCCTACATCCATCCGACGCAGGACGTGCAGGCAAAGAAGATGGAGAAGGAAGCCGGCTTCAAATCGCGCTCCCAGATCATCACCGAGCGAGGCGACGACCCGGCCGAAGTCGATGCCGAGCGCGCCGAGGACGATGCGCGCGAAACCGCCCTCGGCCTCACCTCACCACAGGGAGGCGCCTGATGGCCGACAAGATATCTACCGCCGTCACCTATACCGCCGCCGGAGGGACCGTCGTGCTGGGCATGACGGCCAACGAATTCGCCGCGCTCGGCGGCCTGGCGATCGCGGCCCTCGCGTTCATCACGAATGCCGGCATCACCTGGTGGTACAAGCGCGAACACCTCAAGATCGCCCGCGCGAAGGCCAAACTCGAGGACGATCGTGACGATTAAGCGCATCGCCGTCGTGTCTCTGGCCATGTCGGCCGCCGGGCTCGTCTCGCTCGTGCTGCGCGAAGGCTACAGCGAAACCGCGATCCGCCCGACGCCGCTCGATGTGCCGACGATCGGATTCGGCTCGACTGCCGGTGTGCAGATGGCGGATCGCACGACGCCGCCCAAGGCGCTCGCCCGCGTGCTCACCGACGTTCGGCGCTTCGAAGGCGCGCTGAAAAAGTGCGTCACCGTGCCGCTATCGCAAGCCGAGTACGACCTCTACGTCGACTTTTCCTACAACGTCGGCTCGGCCAACTTCTGCTCGTCGCGCCTCGTAAAGAAGCTCAACGCTCTGGACTACGCCGGCGCCTGTAACGAGTTTCCGCGCTGGAAATACCACAAGGGGTTCGACTGCTCGACGCCTGGCAACCGTATCTGCCCGGGGCTCTGGGACAGGCGACTCGACGCCCGCGAGAAATGCTTGGCAGCTCAATAGGAGGAATCAATGTGCAACTACTGGTCATTGTGGGCGCGGTCGCCCTGTTGCTGGGCGGTGGCCTGGGGTTCTGGCTGGGCGACGGGATGGCTGACGGGCGCTGCGCGCAACGCGAGCTGGTTGTCGCAAACGCCTATGCCTCGAATCAGAACGCCGCTGTTGAAGCTACAAATCGAGCAGCTGAGGCTGAACGCAAACGCGCCGTTTCGGCGGCCTCGGCGCGAAGCCGCAAAGCTGCTGCTGCTCAGGAAGTGATCCATGAAACCGTCGCTGACCCTGGCCCTGCTGACTGCGAGTGGCGTCCTGCTCAGCGGCTGCGCATCGAAACCCTTTACCGCACCTATGGCGCCGATTCGCAAGCCGGCGCCGCTCGAGTGCCGGATCCCGTGCCCGCAGCCACCCCCGGCGACGGCGCCTCGTGAGCACTGGGAAGCGTCGATCGTGAAGTGGGGCCTGGACTGTGCCGCGTGGCACCAGGACTGCACGGACGGGCTCGCGAAGTGACCCGCACCACCCGCCGAAATTTGCCCACAGGCGCCGCGCGCCCGCCGTCCGCATCATCCACAAAACCGTAATCAAGGATCCTGACCATGCCGAGCAGCTGGTTCACCATCACCGCCGCGGCTGAGAACGCCCCCGCCGAAGTCGCCATCCGCGGCTACATCGGCGAATGGGGCGTCAATGACCGCGACTTCATCGCCCAGGTCGAAGCGCTCGGCGACGTCAAGGAACTCACCGTCCGCATCAACAGCCGCGGCGGCGAAGTCGATCATGCGCTCGCCATCTTCAACTTCCTGCGCGCCCACCCGGCCCGCGTCACCGTCCGCGTCGACGGCGTCGCAATGTCCTCGGGCTCGATCATCGCCATGGCCGGCGACGAAATCATCATGCCGGCCAACACCGTGATGATGATCCACAACCCGTGGAACTACGCTGCGGGCACCGCCAAGGACTTGCGCAAAGCGGCCGACGACCTCGAAGCGTTCGAGGCCGCGCTGCTCGAAACCTACGTCGCCCGCACCGGCAAGAGCGCCGACGATATCAAGGCGCTGCTCGACGAAGACACCTACATGACGGCAGCCGAAGCGCACGAGCACGGCTTCTGCGACACCGTCGAGCCCGTCGGCAAGAAGACCGCCGCTGCCCAGGCGTTCGCCTGCGCGCTCGGCATCCCCGCCGCGGTGCTCGCGAAAATCCAGCAGATCGAATCCAGCGCAGACAAAGGAGGTGATCCCGTATCTGGCGATCCCGCGGCCGACACCGGGAACGACGCATCCGATCAACTCGGCGAGCCTGCGCCCGCCGACACCCTCGCGACGCAGATCAACGCCATCGCCGTCGCCCACGGCCTCGGCGAGCACGTCGCCGCCTGGCTGCTCGATGACCAGATCGCCACCGCCGACCAGGCGCGCGCGGCCATCGCCCAGGCCCGCGAGATCCGCGACCTGTGCGCGCTCGCCAAGCAGCCCGCGCTCGCTGCCGGCCTGATTCGCGCCCGCGCGTCGATCGCCGAAGCGCGCAAGCAGGTCTGCGACGCGCTCGCCGAAGCCGACGAGGCCACGCACACCAGCAATCACATCCCCGGCAACACCGGGAACCCGGCCGCGCCGACCGGCGCCGCCGTGTGGAACAAGATCTTTCCCACCCGCCAGACCAAGGAGTAACGCGAAATGGCAACCTACACCGAAGCCCGGCGAACGGGCGAATTCCTCATCTCGGAGGCCTCCGGCACCCGCAGCCGCGAAGAGGTCACCATCGTCTCCGGCGCCGGTGCGCTGGCCGCCGGCACCGTGCTCGGCAAGATCACCGCCTCCGGCAAGTACGACGCCTACGACGACCTCGACACCACCACTGGCCTCGGCACCGCCGCCGGCGTGCTGTACGCCGCCGTCGACGCCACCGCCGCCGACATGCCCGCCGTCGTCATCGTGCGCGACGCCGAAGTCGCCGAAGTTCAACTCACCGGCATCGACGCCGCCGGCATCACCGACCTGGCTGCTGCCGGCGTCATCGTTCGATAAGGAGCCCAGCAATGCCCAGTCTCAACATGTTCGAGGACGACGCCTTCAGCCTCTCGTCCCTCACCGCAGCCGTCCAGGCCATCCCGTACCAGCCCGGCCGCATCGGCGCCGCCGGCCTGTTCGCCGAAAAGCCGATTGCGACGCTGTCCGCGTTCGTCGAGCAGGCCGACGGCGTGCTCGCGCTGGTGCCCGTCTCGCAGCGTGGCGCGCCTGCCAGCCCGATGACGCACGGCACGCGCACGGTCCGCAGCTTCAAGGTGCCGCAGATCAAGAAGGACGATCTGCTGGTCGCCGACGAGATCATCGGCGTGCGTTCGTTCGGCACCGAAAGCGAACTCGAAACGCTCGCCAAAGTCGTCGCGCAGCGCCTCATGCCGATGCGCAACTCCGTCGAATACACGCTCGAAGCGCACCGCCTCGCCGCGATCATGGGCACGTACTACGACGCTGCCGGCAACTCGGTGAGCCTCTTCACCGAGTTCGGCGTCTCGCAGCAGAGCGTCGCCTTCGCGCTGACCACGGCCACCACCAAGGTGCGCCAGAAGGTCATGGAAATGCTCGAGAAGATCGAGGACGCGCTCGGCGGCCTCAGCTTCTCCGGCGTGCGCGTGCTGTGCGGCAAGAACTTCTGGTCCGAGTTCATCGAGCATCCGGTCGTCAAGGAGACCTACCTCGCCAGCCAGCAGGCCGGCGCCGTGCGGGGCGATCCGCGCATGGAATTCGAGTTCGGTGGCGTGATCTGGGAGCGCTACCGTGGCACCAGCAGCGTCAAGGTCGGCGACGATGACGCGTATGCCGTGCCCGAAGGCGTCATGGAGCTCTTCATCACCTCGTTCGCGCCGGCGGACTACATGGAAACCGCCGGCACGCTCGGCCAGCGCGTCTATGCCAAGCAATGGCCGACCGAAGGCGATCGCGGCATCAAGATGGAAGTGCAGAGCAACCCGCTGAACCTCTGCACCCGCCCGCGCGCCGTCATCAGGCTGACGAAGGCCTGATAGGCAGGCGGCGCGATGAGCCTCGCCTCCAGCGCCTTCACCCGCGCCGGCCACCGCCTCTTCGCCCACTTCGGCGAGGCGGCGGTGTTGCGCGACGGCGAACCGGTCCTCGCCGTGTTGGCCGACGGCGTCCACATCGTCGGCGAGTACGGCCAGGTCTCCCAGCTCGTCACCACCGTCACGCTGATGGCCGCGACCGGCGCCAAGGTCGGCGACCCGATCACCCTCGGCACCACCGCCTGGGTGCTCGATGCGCTGCTGCGCGGCGACGGCCACACGCTGGAATTCGTCGTCCGCAAGGCGTCGTCATGAAGATCGAGATAGCTGAAAGCAGCCTGCGCGAGATGCGGCACATCGCCCGCAATCTCGACGACGCAGGCAAGACCATCGCCACCGCGCAGTACCGGGCGATCAACCAGGTCGCGGCGAAGACGATGACGCGCGCCCGGCGCGCGATCACCAGCCAGGTGCGCCTGTCGGCGAGCTACGTGCGCGAGCGCATGACGCTGCAGCGCGCGAACCGAGAGAAGCCGTCGGCGGTGATCCGCGCCCGCCAGCGCCCGACGCGGCTTGCGACCTACGGCGCGGCGCAGCTCACCCGCGTCGCAGCCGAAGCGGGTGGCGACGCATTGCGTGGCATTCCCGCAGGGCGCAAGCAGGCCGGTGTGTCCGTAGGCGTGAAGAAAAGCGGCGGGCGCAAGAAGATGCGCGGCGCCTTCCTCGTGCCGCTGCGTGCCGGCAACGTCGGCGGCGGCAACGGGCTGGGCGTCTTCGTCCGCACGGGCCCGGCGCGTCGCGACA
>Ga0172380_10004740_pt1 | contig 17158 bp, 14 predicted proteins | sample Leawe162metaG_FD_119747 | JGI IMG/M metagenome (GOLD analysis project Ga0172380, IMG submission 119747) | Leachate microbial communities from a municipal landfill in Southern Ontario, Canada - Leachate well 162 metaG | ecosystem: Engineered > Solid waste > Landfill > Unclassified | place...
CGCACTTCGTCGAATGCCGCCGCCAGCTCGCTGGCGATTTCCCGCTCGCCAACGAGTGCCTGCAACGATTGTGGGTGATCGGGATCGAAGCCGAACTGGAGCAGAACGATGCGCAGGCCGGCCATTCGCTCGAACAGGAAAACCAGCTCTGGTGGCGGTTTGCCGCGCAGTGCGCTGGACAACTCGTGCCAGCGGCGCAGTAGATGCGCTACGGCTTTCATCTCCTCCAGGTCGAGGCTCTCCGTGTCGTCTGCGTCACCGTCATCATGGTCCAGACCTTGCTGCAGCAGCGCTATCACGCTTGGATCGAATTTCTCGCGGTTGAGACGCATCCAGGTGCTCAGTCGCTCGCTGCCAGGGACGCGGGCGATGATGGAAGCGGATACCTCGGCCACCGCAAGAATTCGCGCGATCGGTCCGATTGCCTCGCCTCGCAAGCGGTATGGATAGCCGCTGCCGTCGAGCTTTTCATGATGCTGCAGTATGGCCGTTGCAACCGGGGGATTGTCGCCCACGATTTCTCTTGCGATCAGGTAGCCGGTGATCGGATGCACGTTGATGTGGCACAACTCTCCCGCGCTCAACCTGTGACGGCGATCCAGCAGCGACGGATCCGTGTGCAGTTCTCCGAGATCGTGTGCCAGACCGGCAATCAGTGTCGTGGTGCATTGCTGCGCTGGCAGCTTCAGACGTCTTGCCAGCAAGTAACTGATCAGCGCTACCGACAACATGTGCTCGAATTACCACGGTAGTCGCGTCCGGGTTACGGTCAACTTGAATTTGAGCTGCTCCTGCAGCCTCAATTGGCGCAGTGCCTCGCCGCTGGCCAACTCGTCCTTACCACAGCCGAGCAAGCGGTGCAGATAGGGCTTGCTGTGAATAAGGCGGCTGGCTTCCTCGGCCAGAAGTTCGCTGCAGACCCCATCTTTCACCGCCAGACTCTGGTCGATCGGCTTGAGCAGGATGTGATTCAGGAGGTGCTCGCGCAGCTCGCTGCCGATGGCCATTCCCTTGTCGATCAGTTTGATGCCATTGGCCGAGAACACTTCCTCCCGCGCCACCACCTCCTTGACGTCGGCCATTTCGGTGACCGAGGTCAGATAGTGGATGTCTACGTCAAGCGCTCTGCGCGCCTGCTTCTCGAAAAGTGCAGCGTCTGAGTTAGACAAGGTCGGCATCGCCGCGACACTATTCCAGTTTGATATTGGCTGAACATATTCCGATGGGAAGCTAGTGTAAATAAGACCAAAGTACTAGCCTGAAGCAGGCGCCGCTAACGGCGCCATGAGCTTGCACGCGGCTTGCACATCCATGGTTGCGGATTACCCGTATACCGGTAGTGAAAATATCTGGATCTCGGTATTTCATTCGCATCGCAGCGCGGCTAATCTGCACAGACAAAACGACAAGAGGATCGGGATTGCCCGAATGTACTTAGAGGATACCAGCTATGCATGACATGCCGCTGCGAAGAGGCCAGGCTGCCGCCGATACCCTGGGCTCAGTCGTCCCGACTGCCGAACTCTTTTCGTCGGCCTATTTCACGGAGTGCAGTCCCTGGCCGGGTGATGGCGAAGCGCTTACTAGCTATTCGCAGAACTCCATCGCCGAGTTCTACGCGCATGCCCTGATGGCAGGTGCACAAGCGACTGCGGCCTACGAAACCTTCTCCGAAGTCCTCGAAACGCGCGGCGAGGATGTGGTGGCCGCATTGTTTCGCAAGCTTGCCGGTGCGGAGATGGAGCGTGCCAGTGAACTGTTCTGTCGCACGGCCAGTCTGCCGATGCCGCAACTGGCCCGGTGGCAACACAGCTGGCTCTTTAGCGCAGCACCGGAACAGGCCGCGCGCGACCTTGTTGCTCATCTGATCACGCCACGCACTGCGCTTACGATCTCGCTTGATGCAGTTGGCCGTGCGCGGCTGTTGTATGAGCGCCTGTCGAGCACCGCCGGCTATTCCGAGGTGAGGGCGCAGGCGCGAGTGCTGGCCGGCGAGAAGTCGCAACACGCCCGCTGGCTTGGTGACACCTTGGCGATCGTGCCCGCGCCTCTCGCCTGGTCGGAGGAATTCGCGATTCCGTGGCTGGCTTGTGGCCCCTAGCGCGGATGGCTTCCAGCGGCGGCGACGCAGCATCGGGCGAGGCAGGGCGAACACCGGCTGCCGGGATTCGGATGCGGGCGCAGGACAGCGAGGAATGCCGGGCGATGGTGCGCACCATCGAGAACGAGGTCGCGTTCACCCGCCGCGAGATCGGTAAGGACGCCCTGGACGGGCGCGTGATGCAGGCCATGGCGACGGTGCCGCGTGAGCAATTCGTACCCGCAAGCGACCGCTACCTGGCTTACAGCAACCATCCGGTGCGCATAGGCCATGGCCAGACCATCTCCCAGCCGTACATCGTCGCCCTCATGAGCGACCTGCTGGTACCGCAAGCGGACCACATCATTCTCGAAATTGGCACCGGCAGCGGCTATCAAGCCGCGGTGCTGGCGCAACTGGTGCGCCACGTGTACAGCGTGGAAATCATTTCCACCCTGGCGCGATCGGCGGCCGAGCGTCTGCAAAGTCTCGGCTGCAACAACGTGACGGTGTGCAATTCCGATGGTTACCAGGGCTGGCCGGAACACGCGCCCTACGACGGCATCATCGTCACCGCCGCGGCGCCGCACATACCTGCGCCGCTGCTCGAGCAGCTGAAGCCGGGGGGACGGTTGGTCATTCCGGTCGGCATGCCCCACTGCACCCAGGAATTGCAGGTGGTGGAGAAGGGAGCGGATGGCAGTTGCAGCAGCCGCGGGGTCCTCCTCGTCGCTTTTGTCCCCCTGACGCGGCGGGAACGCCTGCAGTAGAAGGTTCCTGCCGCCGGCAAGGTGCGTGCTGCAAGCCTCAGTACAGAGCCAGCAATGCGACCCCGGCGATCGTCGCGAGCATGCCGATCAGCGTGTGCCGCGTGATTCCCCTCTTGCTCCGCAGCGTGATCAGGCTGAGCGGCAGCACGACAAGCGGCGTACACATGGTGATCAACGCGGCGTATGACGCCGGAACATATTTCATCGACGCGATCGTCAGCGCTTGCCCGGCGATCTGCATCGTGCCGATCGCACAGAATATCAAGGCGCTCCTGGGGCTCGCTGCGACTCGCGTCACTATCGAGGAAAGCTGCCTGCGACTGACCACCAGCAGCGCCAGGAAGCCGGCGGTGGCGCCCAGGGTGACCCCCAGCAGCGGCTCGTTCCAGTCGCGAATCGCGGCGGCTCGCAGCACGTTGCTCACGGCGTATGCGGCCGAACTGCCCAGACCGATGGCGAAGATGCCGCGGGCGCTGAGCAGACCATGCTGTGTCCCGGGCCCGACATGATGCAGCGGATGCTTTCCGGCGCCGCCGCTCATCGTCGCGAGGCCGAGGCCGCCGAGGATCACGCCGCCTAATGCCATGCCGCTGAGGCGCTCCCCAAGCAGCAGCCAGCCGAGCAGGACGACAATGAGCGGGCTGCTGGTCTGAAAGCTCGTCGCAAGTGTCGGGCCGAAGGTCTCGATGGACTTGAAGAGGAGCCAGCGACCCAGGTAGGTCGAGAAGACGCCCGCCAGAAGGAAGGCCGTCAGGGCGAGCAGGCTGGGCGCTGCGGGCGTGCCGCCCAAGGAAACCTGGAGCCCGATCAGCGCCAGGCCGCACGGCACGTTGGTCGCGGCGGCGAGCAAGGAGCCGGCATCCGTGTCCAGACCCCGCGCAGCGACGGCGGTGGCGATGTTGCAGACTGCGAACAGCAGCATGGCTGCCGTTGCCAGCGATAGTCCAAGGGCAGTGGCCGGAATTGCGCCAAGAGTCGAGATCACTGTTGCACCCGGCTCGCGCGCAGCGCGTGAAACGCTGCGATAGCCTGGGCGCAATCCATCACATCGGCATACTTCTGGCGCATGTCGAACAGGTTTGCATGGTGCGGCTCGAGTGCCCGATCGCCGACGCAGTCGGAGACGACGATGGGCCGGAAATTGTAGCTGATGGCGTCGACGACGCTCGCTCGCACGCAGCCTGAGGTGGTGCAGCCGGCGATCAGCAGGGTGTCGACGCCGCGGGCGAACAGCCAGGGCGCGAGCGAGGTGCCGAAAAAGGCCGATGGCTCGGTCTTGCTTATGACCCGCTCACCGGCGACCGGTGCCAGTTCCGCAACGATCTGCGATATGGGACTCGATTCGGTGAACAGCAGCGATCGAGGAATTCGCCTGGCGAACACCCCGGCATCGGATCCGTCGTCGGCATAAACGACCCGCGTGTGCGCCACCGGCAGCGATTCCCGCCGGGCGAACGCCAGCAGTTCACACGTGTGCTCGATCGCGGCGTCGATGTTGCCGCCGCCGAACAGCAGCGGATCCCTGAAGCCCACGGTGAAGTCGACTAGCAGCAGGCCCCAGCAGCGGCCGGGGCCGATGCGCGCACCGAATCCCTGGGCCGCGTATATGTCTGACTCGCTCACGTCTCTATCCGGATGCGCCGGGCTGGTGATGATCGCCGCATTATAGGGCTTCCCTCGCACGTCTTTCCCGTCCGGGCGCTCGGGCCGAAGGGTTTGACGGTAAAATGTCTCAAGCCATGGCAATGACAAGCGAGGATCCGAGTTTGCTGTTCAATTCAAAGTTCAAGGAGGTGGCAGCAGGCGTCAAGTGCGTGCTGCTGCTGGTGCTGGCGTGCGCTTGTTGTGGCGCCGCGGCTGGCGAGATCGTCATTGGCTCGCTGCTCGACCTGTCGGGTCCCATCGTCTCCCTGGGCACCCACTTCCGCAATGGCACGCAGATGCGCTTCGATGAGGAGAATGCGCGCGGCGGCATCCACGGCCAGAAGTTGAAATTGGTGATCGAGGACACCGGTTATGATCCGCGCAAGGCCCTGCTTGCGGCGCAGAAGTTGATCCGCCAGGACCGGGTATTCGCCGTGATCCACAATCTGGGCTCGCCGGTGGTGATGGCCACTATGCCCCTTTTTATCGATGCCGGCGTGCTGCACCTGTTTCCGGCGGCGCCGATGAGGGAGGTGTACGAGCCCGTCCATGCGCTCAAGTTCGCGATGAGCCCCTCCTACGCCCTGTCTGTGCCGCCGGCGGCGCGTCACCTGATCGAGAGCCTGGGCGCCAGGCGTGTGGGCATCCTCTACCAGGACGACGATATGGGCAAGGAGGTTCTGCGCGGCATGGACGAATTGCTCGGCGAATTGAATCTGGGCTGGTGCGAGAAGACGTCCTACAAGCGCGGCGCCACGGAATTTTCCTCGCAGATCGCGCGACTGAAGGCCGCGCAATGCGACTTCGTGGTGCTTGCCACCGTGGTGCGCGAGACCGTCGGCGCGTATCAAGAAGCGCGGCGCATCGGCTGGCAGGTACCGATGCTGGTCACGGCCTCCGGCTATACGGCGCAGGTGCCCGAACTCGGCGGCAGGGAAATGGATGGACTCTACGGCGTCGTACTGTCGCCGCATCCCTATCTTGCAGGAGCCAACGCCCGACTTGCGGCCTGGATCAAGGACTACAGGCAGCGCTTCGGGGTCGAACCCAATACCTGGGATGTATTCGCCTATTGCGGCGCCGATATCCTCATCAAGGCGCTCGATCGGGCCGGGCCGCACGCCGATGCGCGGGCCGTCTCACGCGCGCTGGAGCAGACTCGGCGCAGCCGGGACTTCTTCGGCAACCCCGATTTGATTCTGACGCCAAGCGATCATCTGGCCAATCGCCGCGTGCGCGTGGCACGGATCCGCGATGGTCGCTGGGAGAATCAGACGGATTACTTGACGGCGGCGCCGGCCAAGCCGGTGCGGTGAGATTTGAATTGCCGTTACGCAAGGGCCATCGCCTTCCAACCCGATAACGCCAGGTGAGACAACGATGAATACAAACGTGAGAGGCAACCGCGAAGTCGACTCGTCCTATGCCTGGCGGCGGCTTATGGCCGCTTTGGCGATCTCGTCCATAGGCAGCGCGGGCATGTATTCGATGTCGGTCGCTTTGCCGCCGGTGCAGCTGGAATTCGCCTTGGTGCGGGCGGATGCTTCGCTGCCCTACACGCTGTTCATGATCGGCTTCGGCCTGGGCTGCGTCGCGATGGGGAAGTTCGCTGATCGGTTCGGGGCGATGGCGACCATCATCGTCGGCGCGCTGGGGCTGGGTTTGGGCTACATCGCGGCCGGCGTCTCGGGCAGCTTGTGGCAGTTCAGCCTGGCGCACGGGGTGTTGATCGGCTTCCTGGGTACCGCGACGACCTTCGCGCCCCTGGTCGCGGACGTATCGCTGTGGTTCGAGCGGCGCCGTGGAATGGCCGTGGCGATCCTCATGAGCGGCATCTTCGTGGCGGGCATCTGGCCACCGATAATGCAGCATTTTTTCGAGATCGTCGGCTGGCGAAACACCTTGATCGGCTTCGGCGTGTTCTGTCTGTTGACGCTGCCGCCTCTGGCACTCGTGCTGCGTGGGCGGCCGCCGATCTTGGCCGGTGGCAGCGCGGGAGCTCCTGGAACGGGCACTGTGGCCGTACCCGAGTGCATGCGCGAGCTCGGCATGTCACCCCGCGGCCTGCAGGCGCTGCTTCTTATTTCGGGCGTCGCCTGTTGTGTTGCGATGTCGATGCCGCAGGTGCATCTGGTGGCTTACTGCGGCGATTTGGGCATTGCAGCGGCCAGGGGTGCGGAAATGATGGCCGTGATGATGGGTTTCGGCATCGTCAGCCGCCTCGCATCCGGCTGGATCTCGGACCACATCGGCGGCGTGCGCACGCTGCTCCTCGGCGCGGTGCTGCAGGCGGTCGCGCTGGCGCTGTTCCTTCCCTACAAGGGACTGGTGGCGCTTTACGTCGTGTCGGCGCTGTTTGGCCTGTTCCAGGGCGGACTCGTACCCTCCTACGCGATCATCGCGCGCAAGTACTTCGATCCGCACGAGGTGGGCGAACGACTCGGCTCTGTGCTCATGGCGACCTGCCTGGGCATGGCCCTCGGCGGCTGGATGGCCGGGAGGATTTTCGACGTGACCGGGTCCTACCGCGCCGCATTCATCAACGGCATCGCCTGGAACCTGATCACGATCGTGATCGCGCTGTATCTGCTTTACCGGGCGCGCAGAACCACCGCGAACCTAGGGCCGGTCGCTGCTCATCCCTGAGCGTGGCACTGCACCGAGGCACGGCCGACGCGCTCGCGGGCGACGATCAGCTTCATTATCCCCGCGGTGCCATCGCCGATCTCCTGCCCCATCACGTCGCGCATGCGCTGCTGGTGCGCCGTTTCCTTGGTAAAACCGTAGTGGCCGAAAGTCAGCAGGCAATGGTGAATCACGTCGTAGGCGGTCTTCGGCCCCATCCACTTGACCATCGCCGCCTCGGCGGTATGCGGTAGTCCGCTATCGCGCAACGCCAGCGTGTGGTAGCAGAGCTGGCGTATCGCAGCGATCTGCGTCTCGCCCTCGACTAGGGGAGAAGTGACATTTTGAAATTGGGCGATCGGCCGGCCAAAGGCCTCGCGGTCCTTGGTGTAGGCCCAGGCCTCGTCGAGTGACGCCTGCGCGGCGCCAACGCATTGCAGCACGATGAGGGCGCGGCTGTAGTCGAACCCCACCATGACCTGGGTGAAGCCCTTGCCCTCGTCGCCGAGCCGATAACGGGCGGGAATTCGCACGTCGTCGAAAAATACCGAGCCGCGCTCGATGATGGCGGCACCGACATCGTCGAAGCGCGTGCAGCGTATGCCCGGTGTTGCGGCGGGCACCAGAAATGCCGTGACGCCGCGCGCACCTTCTTCCGGTCGCCCGGTGCGAGCGAAGACCACGAACGCATCGGCACAATTGGCAAAAGTGATTGACGTCTTTTCGCCGTTGAGCACATAGTCGTCGCCATCACGGCGAGCGCGCACTTGCAGATTGGCGACGTCGGAGCCACCGCGCGGCTCGGTCAGACAAAGTCCCAGTATGCACTCGCCACGCGTGGCGCGCGGCACCCACTCGTCGACGACTTCGCTGCGGGCACTCTTCACCACGATGCCGGCAAGCAGCGAGATGGCCATCGGTACGGCGCTGATGCTGAAGTCGCCGTAAGCCAGTTCCTCGATGATCAAGCCTGAGGTCACGCTGTCTACACCGAGTCCGCCCAGCCGTTCCGGCAGGTCGACGCCCAACAGGCCGAGCTGGCCCATTTCCTTGATCAATTCCCGATCCATCAGGCCGATCTTTTCCCGCTTCTGGTAGTCAGGCAGCAAACGCTCGCGCGAAAACCGCCGCGCCATTTCCTGCAAAGCTCTCTGGTCATCATTTGGAACCATTGGTATTCGTCCTCATTCACTCAGGGGGATGCGTGCTGTTGATGTGGCCGAGTCGCAATTGGCGACCGGCACAGGCACCATGTTACCGGCGGTGCGTCGGGAAAGCTATATTCATTCTCGCCGGGGGAGAGCGTCGCTGGCGCGGTGGTCAATGTTTCGTCGTCATTCCATAAGATATCGGTCCGCGACAGTCGGGCGGTTCGCAATGGCGCCGGGGATCGCAGGGACCAGCACCAGAGACGCAAATCGACGGCGATCTGCTGCTCGTCCGCTGCTCTTGCCGGTCTATTCGGTTGCCGAAGCGATTGCCTTGCTCGGCGCGTAGATGTCTTGAACCGACTCCGGCGTAATTCCGAGTGCACCCAACGCAACTGGCCCCATCTTCGCCCATTCGAAATTGTGGCTCGATCCAGGCTGATGGTATTGAAGCAGGTGCTCAGCGAGCTGCGCGATGGCAATCAGGCCCACCGCTTCACTACCGCTATGGAAGTCCGCGACAAGGGTGATCATATTGTGGTCATGATGATGGCGGATCGCCAAGGTAATCTCTTCAGGCAGCCACCAGTTGCGTGAAAGCAGTGCTCCTACGGATGCGTGGTTGGTGGGAAACTTGGATTCCTCGACCTTGACGAAACTGAGCACCTTCTCCTCGTCCGCCCGCTGGAGGACCTCGTCGTAGGCGTGTCCATAACGCTTCATCAGGACCGGCATGCCGCAGTTTCGGAATAGTCCGAAGGTGTAGGCGTCTTCAGAACGCACTTCTCGCGACGATTCAATATTCTGGGCAAGCCATCCGGAGAGGCGGGCGACCGTTGCCGACGCATGCCAGAACCGCTCCAACTGCGGCGTGACGGGAAACAGATTGCGCAGCGCAATCCCCGCAACCGCTCTGCCAGCCACGCCCAGACCAAGTATCTGCAAAGCTTCCTTTACGGATCGAACGCGCCTTCTATTGCCGAAATAGGGGGAATTCGAGATGGCAATCAGCCCGGCGGAAAGTCCGACGTCAGAGCAGATGATACGGTCAAGTTGGCGCAGGTCAGGCTCATCCTTATCCATCTCGCACTTGATCTGGGTGAGTATCGACGGGCAGGCCGGAATGCCAATATCGTGCAGCGTATTCTCCAGCATCACGCCGACGGATGCCGTATCCGACGCGGTTGTGCCCGAACGCTTTTCAGGATCAATCATGCGCATATCCCAGACAAGATGCCGTGGCCCCCTTGTCCCTGTTGCCGCGGGCCAAGCCGGCTTGGAACTGCCTGGCCTCACTGACCGGTCAAGGGCTACGGGGCATATTACAGGAGTTGCGCCGGCCCGCTACGCCATGCTTTGGGCAAACCACGGCCCGTCACCCTACATGCTCCTGCGGTACTGGCCGCCGACTTCGTAGAGCGCCGCGCTGATCTGCCCCAGCGAGCAGACCCGTACCGCATCCATCAACACGGCAAAAACGTTGTCGTCGGCGATCACCGCCTGGCGCAGGCGTTCGAGCATGGGTCCGGCCTCCGCGCCGCGCGTTGCCTGGAATTCCCTCAGGCGCTTGATCTGCGACTGCTTCTCTTCCTCGGTCGAGCGGGCCAGTTCGATCTCCAGCTGGGCGTCACCCTTGGGGTTGCGGAAGGTGTTGACCCCTATGATGGGATAGGAGCCGTCGTGCTTGCGGCCCTCGTAGTAGAGCGACTCTTCCTGGATCTTGCCGCGCTGGTAGCCGGTCTCCATGGCGCCGAGGACGCCGCCGCGTTCGGCGATCGCCTCGAACTCCTTGAGCACCGCCTCTTCCACCAGGTCGGTCAGCTCGTCGATGATGAAGGCGCCCTGGTTGGGATTCTCGTTCTTGGCCAGGCCCCACTCGCGGTTGATCACCAGCTGTATGGCCATGGCGCGGCGCACCGATTCGTCGGTGGGCGTGGTGATCGCCTCGTCGTAGGCGTTGGTGTGCAGGCTATTGCAGTTGTCGTAGACGGCGATCAGCGCCTGCAGCGTGGTGCGGATGTCGTTGAAGGCCATCTCCTGCGCGTGCAGGGAGCGGCCCGAGGTCTGCACGTGGTACTTGAGCTTCTGGCTGCGCTCGTTGGCCCCGTACTTGTTCTTCATCGCCACCGCCCAGATGCGGCGGGCGACGCGGCCGATCACCGAGTATTCCGGATCCATGCCGTTGGAGAAGAAAAAGGAGAGGTTCTGTGCGAAGTCGTCGATGTGCATGCCGCGCGCCAGATAGGCTTCGACGTAGGTGAAGCCGTTGGCCAGGGTGAAGGCCAGTTGCGAGATCGGGTTGGCCCCGGCCTCGGCGATGTGGTAGCCGGAGATGGACACCGAGTAGAAGTTGTTGACGTCGTGATGGACGAAGTACTCCTGGATATCGCCCATCATCTTCAGCGCGAACTCGGTGGAGAAGATACAGGTGTTCTGTCCCTGGTCCTCCTTGAGGATGTCGGCCTGCACCGTGCCGCGCACGTTGGACAGTGTCCACTCGCGGATCTTCTCCGCCTCGTCGGCGGTTGGCGCGCGGCCGTTGTCGGCCCGGAACTTTTCCAGCTGCTGGTCGATGGCGCAGTTGAAGAACATGGCCAGCATCATCGGCGCCGGGCCATTGATAGTCATCGACACCGAGGTGCTGGGGTTGCACAGGTCGAAGCCGGAGTAGAGTACCTTGATGTCGTCCAGCGTGGCGATGGACACGCCGGAGTTGCCGACCTTGCCGTAGATGTCGGGCCGCTCGTCGGGATCGCAGCCGTACAGCGTCACCGAGTCGAAGGCGGTGGACAGGCGCTTGGCCGGCATGCCTTCGGACACTCGCTTGAAGCGGCGGTTGGTGCGGAAGGCGTCGCCCTCGCCGGCGAACATGCGGGTCGGATCCTCGTTCTCGCGCTTGAAGGCGAAGACCCCGGCGGTATAGGGAAACGAGCCGGGCACGTTCTCGCGCATCAGAAACTTCAGCTGCTCGCCTTCGTCCTCGAAGCGCGGCAGCACCACCTTGCGGATCTTGGTGCCGGACAGGGATTCGACGACGAGCTTGGTGCGGATCTCCTTGTCGCGGATCTTTACCACGTACTCGTCGCCGGCGTAGGCGCGCTGCAGGTCCGGCCACATGGCCAGGAGCTTCTTCTGCGGCGGCGCGAGGCGGCTCTCGCTCGTGGCGATGAGTTGGTCTACGTCGGCGGTTTGCTTGCCGCACTCGGCGAGGAGCTTCTTCGCCGTCCGCAACGACTGGCATTCGCGGGCGACGGTGGACTGCTCCGTCGTCAGGCGGTGGTAGGCGCGAACGCTGTCGGCGATCTCCGCCAGATAGCGCACCCGTGCCGTCGGCACGATGGCGCGCGAACTGGAGGAGTGCTTGACGCTGACCGCCGGCAGCTTGCCCGACTTGAGCGGCAGCTTGAGCCCCAGTTCCTGCAGGCGCGGCAGCAGGGCCTGATAGAGGGCGGTGACGCCGTCGTCGTTGAAGCGCGCGGCCATGGTGCCGAATACCGGCATCGCATCGAGCGGCTTGGCGAACAGCTGGCGGTTGCGCTGCACCTGCTTCCTGACATCGCGCAGCGCGTCCTCGGCGCCCTTGCGGTCGAACTTGTTGATGGCGACAAAGTCGGCGAAGTCGAGCATGTCGATCTTCTCGAGTTGCGACGCAGCGCCGAACTCGGGGGTCATCACGTAGAGCGAGCAATCGACGTGCTTGACGATGCTGGCGTCGCCCTGGCCGATGCCCGGCGTCTCGACGATGATGAGGTCGAAGCCGGCGAGCTTGCAGGCGGCCACCACCTCCGGCAGGGCCGAGGAGATCTCCGCGCCGGCCTCGCGGGTGGCCAGCGAACGCATGTAGATGTTCGGGTGCTCGATGGCGTTCATGCGGATGCGGTCGCCCAGGAGGGCGCCGCCGCTGCGCTTTCTGGAAGGATCGACGGCGATGATGGCGATCTTCAGGCCGTCTTGCTGGTCGAGGCGGAAGCGGCGGATCAATTCGTCGGTGAGGCTGGACTTGCCCGAGCCACCGGTGCCGGTCACCCCCAGGGTCGGGGTGTGCACCTTTGCCGCGGTCGCGGTGAGCTTGGCCTTGAGCTCGGCCGGATAGGCGCCGTTCTCCAGGGCGGTGATGACTCGCGCCAGGTTGCGCAGGCGGCTCGTCCGATCATCTGCCGCCAGCGCTGAAAATACCGCCTCACCCTGCGCGGCCAGCGGTGACAGATCGCTGTCGGCGCGGCTGGCCAGGTCGTTGATCATGCCCTGCAGGCCCATGCGCTGGCCGTCCTCGGGCGAATATAGGCGCGCGATGCCGTAAGCCTGCAGTTCGGCGATCTCGGCCGGGACGATGACGCCGCCGCCGCCGCCGAAGACCTGGATGTTCTCGCCGCCGCCGGCGCGCAGCAGGTCCAGCATGTACTTGAAGTACTCGACGTGGCCGCCCTGGTAGGAGGTCAAGGCGATGCCCTGCACGTCTTCCTGCAGGGCGGCTGTGACGATTTCACCGACCGATCGATTGTGACCCAGATGGATCACCTCGATGCCGGAGGCCTGCATGATGCGGCGCATGATGTTGATCGAGGCATCGTGGCCGTCGAACAGCGACGCCGCTGTGACGAAGCGGACCTTGTTCTTGGTCTTGTAGGGAACCAGCTCTTTGGCTACGCTGAGATCGGTCATGGCTTGTGGTCCTGTCGCTCAAGTTCGGTTCAAAAGGGGCTATAAGGGACTAAAAGGGGCTAGCTGCAAAATCTGCCAACCGCGATGCGCGCCGGGAAGAACTCCCGGGCTGCTACGGCGCGACCTCGGTGCAAGCCAAATGGCTCTCGGCTCTCGCGGTCGGTCATCGCGGCCATCATAAACAGTTTTCCCGGCGCTCGCCATTGCCCCGGATGACGGCCATCGTGCATAATCCGCCAATATCCTTTGCGACGGCACTGCTGCCCGTGGGTGGGCCGGATGGCGCGTAAGAACTCCAGACAGATTCAGCCGACTTCCCGTCGCCATCGTGCGACGGTTTCGGTCGGTTTCGTGACCGGCATGCTGTCCGGACTCGTCGCACGCGACATCGACATCGACGCGATGCTGGAGTCCTCCGGAATCGCTCGCGACAGTCTCGCTCGCCTGGACGGCCGCGTTCCAGTCGAAAGCTACGCCGCGCTCTACAACAACATCGTTCGCCAGTTGGACGATGAGGGATTCGCCCTGTTCCCGCAAGCCTTGCGCCTCGGTTGCTTCGAATTCCTCTGTCGCAGCGTCGTCGACAGCCGGACGCTGGGAGAGGCGCTAGTTCGCGCCACGCGTTTTCTCCGCCTCGTGCTCCCCGATCTCAGCGTCGGCGTCATGCGCCGGCGGGCTGCGGCAGAAATCCTGATCGCGGAATCGCAGCGGCTGTATGAGGACAGGGATGATCCGCGCAGGATTTTCGCTTATGAATGGCTATTGCGCCTGCTGCACGGTTTGGCCTGCTGGTTGGTGGGCCGTGGCTTGTCGCTCGATTCGGTGCGATTTCCCTACTCAAGACCCGCCCACGCCGCCGACTACGCCTTGATCTACACGGCGCGCTCCAGCTTCGGCGGGAAGTCCTTGGTCGCGACGCTCAACGCCAATCTGCTCGACCTGCCGATACGCAGGGATGCCGAAGCGCTGTCGGTCTTTCTCGAGGGATCGCCGGGAAAGATCGCCATGCTCTACAGGCGCGACCGGGAGATGGTTCGCCAGGTGAGGGACATGCTCGCCAGCAGCCTGGTCGACCTCCACTCCGTCGATGAGGTCGCGCGGCGCCTCAATCTCTCGCCGCGCACGCTGCATCGGCGCTTGCAGGAAGAAGGATCGAGTTATCGCGCGATCAAGGACGCGCTGCGCCGGGACGTGGCCCTGTCGCGCCTGGAAAAGACCAGGCAGCCGATCTCCAAGATCGCCGCCGACCTGGGCTTTTCCGAACCCTCCACCTTCTTTCGGGCTTTTCAGGGGTGGACCGGTGTCGCCCCGACCACCTACCGCCGGCGTCTGGCGCGTGGAATGGATAGCGAGGACGGTGCCTGAGCTTCTCGGGTGGCAGCGCTCCAGACGGGAGACACGGCGGGGGCGCAAAAGCTCTTGGCGCAGCTCGAGCAGGATCTGCAGTCCGCCGGACAAGCCGGGCAGACTCGACATCATCATCACCACCACCATCACCGTGGTTTCGCCAGCCAGGATTCGGTCTCGGCCTACGCCGCCAATGCAGCAACGAGCGGTACCACGAACGCCAGCACAGCTAGCGCCGTCACCTCCGCCTGAACCCATCTGCTGCTTGCCGCCCGCGCGGCTTATTCGAGGACCTTCCTCCGCGCCGTCTTCAGCGTTGCGCGCCGCGTCTTGCTTTCCAGGCGTCTGGCGATGGCCGCTCGCCGCGGCGTGGTGGGCTTGCGCTGCTTCGGTAGTACCGCGACGCTGGCAATCAGTTCTTGCAGCCGGCGCAGCGCCTCCTCACGGTTTTTCTCCAGGCTGCGGAACTCCTGCGCCTTGATGATGACCACCCCATCCTTGCTGATGCGTTGGTCGCCGAGCCTGAGCAGCCGTTCGCGTATCGCTTGCGGCAGCTTTGATGCGGCGATGTCGAAGCGCAGATGGGCGGCGTTGGCGACCTTGTTGACGTTTTGCCCTCCGGCGCCTTGGGCGCGGATTGCGCTGATGTCGACCTCTTCCGGCGAGACGGCGTAGCGATGGCGCATCGGGGTGAGCGGGGTGCTTGCGATTCCGTTGTGGAGGAGCGAGTGCAGCATGGATGATATCCGAATCGCATGCTGCCAAGCGCGGCAGGATCGATCGGGCCTCGATCGGCAATTTACAAACCCCGCGCCAGGCCTTACATTGTGCGCTCACGCGATATCGATCGGGTACTGCCATGAGCGACATCATCACCCTGCGCCGCGTCTTTCGCGATTGCCGCACGCTGGCCATCGTCGGCCTGTCCGCCGACTGGTTCCGGCCATCGAACTTTGCCGCCAAGTACATGCAGGAGCACGGCTACAAGGTGATCCCGGTCAACCCGAAGTACGGGGAGATCCTCGGCGAGAAGTGCTATCCGGATCTCAAATCGATACCCGAGCCGGTCGACCTGGTGGACGTTTTTCGCAAGCCGGCCGACTGCCTGCCCATCGCCGAGGATGCGGTCGCCATTGGCGCCAAGGTGCTCTGGCTGCAGATCGGCGTCATCAACGAGGCCGCCAAGCGGTTGGCCGAAGCGGCGGGCCTGACCGTGGTCATGGACCGCTGCGTCAAGATCGAATACGCTCGCCTGTACGGCGGTCTCAACTGGTTCGGTGTCAACACGCACGTGATCTCGTCGCGGCGGCCGAACTGGATTCCGCATTGAGGACAGGAACATGCCAGATCACGACTACGGTTTCGACACCCTGAGCCTGCACGCCGGGCAGATTCCCGACGCCGCCACCGGCAGCCGCGCGGTGCCGATCTACCAGACGACTTCCTACGTCTTCGATTCGCCCGAGCATGCGGCGAGTCTGTTCAACCTGCAGACCTTCGGCAACGTCTATTCGCGTCTGTCCAATCCGACCGTCGCCGTGCTCGAGGAGCGCATCGCCGCCCTGGAAAATGGCCGGGCGGCGGTGGCCGTGGCCACAGGCATGGCCGCGCAGATGATCGCGCTGCTCAACATCACCGAGGCCGGCGACGAGATCGTCGCCGCGCGAACGCTCTACGGCGGCACACACACCCAGCTCGACGTCAACTTCCGCAAACTCGGCATCACCACCCATTTCGTCGATCCCGACGAGCCGGAGAATTTTGCCCGCGCCATCACGCAGAAGACCAAGGCCATCTTCGTCGAGACGATAGGCAACCCCTCGCTCAACGTCATCGACCTCGCCGCGGTCGCGCGCATCGCCGACGCGGCCAAGCTGCCGCTGTTCGTCGACAACACCTTCGCCTCACCCTATCTGTGCCGGCCCTTCGAGCACGGCGCCGCGGTCGTCCTGCATTCGGCGACCAAGTTCTTGGGCGGCCACGGCACGACCATGGGCGGCGTCATCGTCGAGTCGGGGAAGTTCCCCTGGGACTCCGGCCGTTTCGCCACCATGACCGATCCGTCGCCCGGTTATCACGGCGTGCGCTTCTACGAGACCTTCGGCGACTTCGGCTTCACCATGAAATGCCGGATGGAGGGTCTGCGCACCTTCGGCCCGGCCTTGTCGCCGTTCAATGCCTTCCTGCTGCTGCAAGGGGTGGAGACCCTGTCCTTGCGCATGGAGCGGCACTGCGCCAGCACCCTGGCCGTGGCGCGCTATCTGCAAGACCACCCGCGCGTGGCCTGGGTCAATTACCCCGGCCTGCCGACCAACCGCTACCATGCGCTGGCGGCCAAGTACCTGCCCAAGGGTGCCGGTTCGGTGCTCACCTTCGGCATCAAGGGGGGTGCCGCAGCGGGCGCCAAGTTCATCGACAGCGTCGAATTCCTGTCGCATCTGGCCAACATCGGCGACGCCAAAACTCTGGTGATCCATCCCGCCTCGACCACGCACCGGCAACTCTCCGAGGAGCAGCAGATCGCCGCCGGCGTCGGTCCGGACTTGATACGGTTGTCGGTCGGCCTCGAGACGCTCGACGACATCCTCTGGGACATCGACCAGGCGCTGCACAAGGCGGTTTCCTGAGCCTGGTTGTTTGGCAGCCTCTGGACTTTGCCGGTGGCTTCGGCTAAGATTCGCCCACTATGACTACCAAACGTACGTTCGATAATCAGTTCGATTGGGTGCCGACGCCCGAGCTGATGGCCGGCTCCGTCTTGAGCGCCTTCCTGGCGAAGACAGGCGAATCCGACATCGAGACCCTGGCTGCACGCGCCGATGCCGATCCGGCGTGGATGATGGAGCAGGTGCTGGAGTTCGCCGACTTCCGCTTTTACAAGC
>Ga0172380_10004741_pt1 | contig 17158 bp, 25 predicted proteins | sample Leawe162metaG_FD_119747 | JGI IMG/M metagenome (GOLD analysis project Ga0172380, IMG submission 119747) | Leachate microbial communities from a municipal landfill in Southern Ontario, Canada - Leachate well 162 metaG | ecosystem: Engineered > Solid waste > Landfill > Unclassified | place...
CGGTACTTGCTCGCCGGCTCAAAGAGGGGAACGGCCCGGATAGCCCTCTGCACATCCTCAGCTGAGTGAGTGGGGCAATGCCAGATTACGCTACCGTTGCCATGGATTGTAGCTGCACCGCGTTCTATGAGTTCCTGCCTTGATCCTCCTGTGATCCGGTGACCGCAACAGACACAAACGAAGATTGGATCGTATTTACCTGCCATCTCAATCACCTATCCTTGTTTGATCGGTCCGGCATCGCATCACATTGCAGTAGTTTTTAGAGATTTCAAATCCGACATATCGCCTATTCAACCGGATGCACGCCTCCGCTGTTGTCCCGGATCCCATGAATGGGTCCATAACAACATCGTTTTCGAACGAGAGTATTTTCAGGGCTTTGAGTGGGATATCGTATGAGAAATTGGCTTTCGTTAATCCCTGCGTTTCTGCCCGATATTTCCACATCCCATAAACGAGATCCTGAAATTCTCTTTTCGTGGCCTCTGTGAAATACGGTACACCCGCGTTATCTTTCTTCCAGTGGTCTTTGCAGGCGATAATCAGACATTCCTTTGGGTTATAGATGTACGGCGCTGACGGGCTTAACCAGCTCCCCCATGCTGTCAGTTTCACACGTTGCGGGCAATCCTCTTCCAAGTCCACGATACCGGCGAACTTGAACCCGATCTCTTTCATAACCTGCCAATATTCGGAGGAGAGATAGACCCGGCCATCCCTCTCTATCATATTGACTTCATACGGGATATTTACGACAATGCGCCCGTCTGGTTTCATTGCACGGTACGCTTCAGACAGCCATTGCCGCATGAACTTGTAATAGCTGGACCAGTCCTGCTTATCGTCCCACGAATCGTAATCAATCCCGACGTTGTAAGGCGGGGAGGTAACCACAAGATCGATGGAATTGTCCGGCATCCGTTCTCTCATACCCTCAATGCAGTTTTGGTTATAGATTTTGTTTGTGATCATCGCTTCCACCACCACGGGCACCCGAACACCGCAACGTATACCCGCTCGATCCAGCCAATTGCCGTGAGGGAATGACCGCAATACGATACGGACTCATCCGTGCACATACAATACCATTGCCCTGAAAGGAATGAGGTTAATAGTATGACGATCCGGACTTTTTTGTAAGTTTCCATTTTATTCCCCCAAAAAATCATCGTCGATATCACGGATTATCTCTTCGCAATCCGGCAATCGATCCATTAAGTTTCCAGTTCGGGAATCTCGTTGGAAGAAAACCAAATTAAGCGCAGGCAGATGATCGCAACCCTCTTCATTTTCCTCGTTAACATAGGAGTGGTTTTCTATTGTTGCTCCAACTTCAACCCTTACCATATTTCGGTGACAGAGTACCCAGAGCCGGGATAATCCTGAGTCGTCCCAATTAGTTAGATCCCCTCTCCATATCACTTCGATGTAATTATTATTTTTCCAGTCTATGTTGTTTAGATTGACCGGGCAGTTATACAAGCCGCCACCAACATATCCAAGAAGGTTCGCAACCCGTGATCCCAGTTCTGAAGGTTCAATTTTGAGAGTTTCGCGGATATATTGTCGCGGATATATTGGGCATGGTTCTGGTGGGCATACTCGTGGTAGTAAGTTTTCATTTCAAACCCCGCCTTTTTTTCTGCTTTTTTAATGACCTCGTGATTTCATTTTCAACCGTTATGGATCATCAACATGCGATTTCTGGATGTTGTATTCTGTGATATCCTTCTCCGGATGAATGCTTATCTGCCCTGTATCCATTAGGGTGTACACGTCAAAACTTGCCGTATTCTCTGTTGCATTGTACCATGACACCGCAATGTCAACCGGTTGTTCTTTTTGATACGCAATACCTGTCTGATATCCCTCCTGATAACAAAACCCACTTATCATCACGATTGCGAGTATTACCAGCGCGATAACCAGAATGTTTTTTTCAAAGTTTGTTTTCATTTTTATCTCCCTACATGCACCATTGCTGTGTGATTTACTGCTGCTACGTTGGTATACCAAGACATGACACTCCACCCAATCATGAAAATAACGGCTAATACAAATAATGTTATAATGGCCGTGAATATCCAATGTTCATCGGATATGTCAAAATATTGGTCTAATTCCATACGAACACGATTAGTTTTGGAGTCCTGCCGTGAGGGTGAGTGACCCTACATTGGCAAGGATTTTCTTCAGAGATTTCCTTATGATCCTTCCTTCGTCTGACGGGATATTACCGGAATTGTAAGTCGTGTTTACTATCCGTTCAACTGTTTTCCCGGTCGTTTTGTCCATGATTATGAATCTGCCTTGTACATCATAGTCTGTCATGATTGTATCGTTTTAAGTATCCTGTTATTTTAGGTTATTGATCTTTTTAGACCCGATAAATCTCATTGGGTCTATCCGATTACGAAAAACTGAAAACTACTCCTTGTTTGCCCCAAGGTTATCCGGGATGCCGATTGTATATTCCTCTTCACTTAAAACTGCTCGAAGAGTATAATTTCGACATTCAATTTCATATTGGTATCGTCGATCTATATAAGTACTTATTGTGCCTTTACTATCAGTAATGAATTGTTTCTGTTTTGCGATTTGCGGATGGTATCCAATTCCGAACATCAAAAACAATAATTCGTGAGGATATGGGTCATATTCTACCGGTGTGAGTGACACCGTCTCATTTATAATCCTGTTTTCGTATTCATCGAAGAATACCAGTTTTACGGCAGATGTATGATATCCTAGATCACAACAAATTTCTTCTCTGCATTCGGATATTGCATATGCAGGTGTCACTAACGCGATGAGTAATAACAATGTTATTGTCTGGTTTACAAATTTCATGAAGAGACTCCATCTTTGTTATGTTTTGGTTCCACATCAAGGATGTAAACCCCCTCAAACATTGCAAGGATTTTATCTGCTTTCTCAGTTAATGGCAATTTTGAATCACTGGGGATCTCATCAAATTTATGTTCTTCAAAAGTCTGGGAATTACATAGGTTATATCGTTTTTTTGCACCGTTTAATATCTCAATAAGTGCCTCCCGTTGTGTTTTTAAAGACGATACGGTTTCTTTTACTTGGTTTGTGTCGCCAAACAGACCAAGTTTTGCTGAGGTTAATGCATTAATCGCTCGGTCATATACTTTTATCCGTTCCCCCAACTCTATGAATTGACTTGTTATCTCTCGTTCAAAGATAACCCATGCCACACGTTTTCTTACACGGTTGTATTCCAGTTTATCATAATATCCAATCGACGGAATTCCTTGTTCAGCGGATTGTGTATGGATTTTACCATCAAATCGACCTCCTTTAAAAGACAGTACATGCTTAACAATATCGTATATCTCCTCTCTAAACCGGTCTTCAACTTGTTCCGGTGAATAGGCTGTTGTCGTTCCATTAATTATTATTATGTAATTAACGTTTTCCATTTTGATTATTCCTCCTTTGTTATCAATCCAATTTCCCGAAGCGAGAGGTAAAATACAACCAGTCCCCCAAGTGAGAATATTAACGGTAAGAACATCCCCGGTTCGCAATGGAAATAAGGTTCTTTCCCCGGTAATACCATTCTCACATCCGGGTAGGTAATCACGTCTCTATAACAACCTCCATCCCATCGGAAAAACATTAAATCAAAAGGTGTCCACCGTGGGAAATACCACCCGTCAGGAACAATCGTATCAAAATCATCAAAATTATTAAGTGCGAGGGGGTCATGGATGTGATTATAGGAGATAGTCACCGTTCTTTCGAGAAGTGAGAGATTGCATGAAGAGATCGGAAGGGCATAAGTATTTCCAATCTCATCTTGAACCTGCCCGAATAATGACCCCGTTGGACAGATTATTCCTTTTATCGTGATGGTTTTCTCATGGACATTTGCATTTTCAAGGGAGCCTGCATATCCGATTGTTAAAATCAGGATAATAAAGAGGAGGCCCGTTCCGATAATCCATTTTGGAATAATTGTGTTGGAGGACATATCAGGATCGCTCCCCTTTTGCTAATTTCACGAAGGATTGGTACTCTTCATCGTCTTTTTGTTCCTGCTCAGCAACTAATTTTTCATATTCTTTTTTTCTGATACTTGTGTATTTTGCGGCAATACCCGCTATTGCAATCCACAACCCCAGAAATACGACAAAACCCCCAGAGATGTTTACGATAGGGATCGTGGCATTAAACGGTTCGGGGAAAATTAACATAATCACAACGGTAATTACCACGATTGGGAATGATAATACGAAAGACGCCGCAATTGATTCTACCCAATTATAAGTCGCTTCAAACGGTGGGATTTTTGATGCCCTTACTCCATCTTTAACCATGAGTTTTAGCCTCCTCAAATTTGTACCGTCGAATCTTTTTAAGGTTTAGAGTAACATAAAATACGGACAGTCCAATGAATATCAAGGCGAGAATGACCCCTATAATATCTCCTTTATTACAACTATTGTAGAGGAGCATAAACCAAATAATGCCTATCCCAATCCATAACGCCATTCTGATTATAGAGTTGATTATAGAGTCTGTCGATCCTTTTATTTTCATTGTCCTGCACTCCATTTACATCGTTTTGGGAACGAATCAATTACATTAGCCCCCACTAAAACGGTAGTTTTACCGTCTTTTACGAATTTCCGTTCATACTCGTAATGCCCGTTCGGATGAGTGACTTTTAACCAGTACCGGATCCAACGTTCCAGTAAAATTAAGGCAATTGCCAGAATCGCTATTGATTCTAATGTTGCGTGTTGATATCCGGCACTTATTTTCATCAAATACAATGCACCGGTAAGAAAAATTGCCATCATGAGGATATCAAGCATCGCCCACCCGAATCCCATTAAGGTTGGTTTTTCGTAAACGAGCGTCCCGAGATCACATTCAGTCTCATCAATAGGTTCCTGCATTGGGATTCCCCCCCTTTTAAATTAAGTAATATTTAAATCCGGTCTGTTATTTGAAGGCTTTGCTTTTTTCTTAATGGAGTTGCATGTGCAATTTTAACTTTTGGGCGAGAGAATTCCCCCTCATTTATGTTGGGGATGAAACTCCCCGTTTTCAATCCCATGAACAAAAACCTATTAAGTAACAGCACTAATATATATCGTAATGCTTAAAGCGTATCAGTATAGACTCTATCCGACGAAGGCACAAGCCAGTACGTTGAACCGGACGTTTGACCTGTGCCGGAAAGTCTATAACAATACGCTGGCATTGAGACGTGATGCATGGGATTATGATCAGCAATCGTTAACCTATTATGACACGCTGAAAGAACTTGTTCAGTGGAAAGAAGACTATCCGGAACTAAAAACAGTCCACTCGCAGGTTCTACAGAATTGCCATATGAGAGTGGATCTCGCATTCAAATCCTTTTTCCGGAGAGTGAAAAAAGGCGGGGATAAGGCCGGATACCCGCGATTCAAATCATTTGGCCGGTATGACAGCATTACTTACCCGCAGGCCGGGTATACTCTCGATATCCAAAACCAGACGGTGACGGCATCGAAAATTGGAAAAATGAAAGCGGTGATCCATCGCCCATGTGAAGGGAAAATCAAGACGATGACTATCCGTCGGTCAAGCACCGGGAAATGGTATGTCTCTTTTTCCGTAAACCAACCCGTTGTAATCCGAGAACACGTTGGAGATGAAGTCGCAGGCATTGACCTAGGACTGACCACATTTGCGATGCTCTCTAACGGAGAGAAGATAGAGAACCCACGATTCTTCAAGACTGATGAGAATGCACTTGCCAAAGCACAGCGCAGGATGTCAAAAGAAGGTAAAGGGACTCCCCCCCGGAATGCACGAAGGAGAGTAGTTTCAAGAATCCACGAACGTATCGGCAACCGAAGACAGAACTTCATCCACCAAGAGAGTAAAAAACTGGTGGATCGATTCAAAGTAATTGCATTTGAAAACCTGAAAATCAAGGTCATGCAGCAGAATTCCCGACTGGCAAAATCAATCGCTGACGTGAGTTGGGGGATGATGGTTCAGGCAACGCAGAACAAAGCGGGAGAGGCTGGTTCTCGTGTTGTCCTCGTCAACCCTAACAATACAACGCAATTATGTTCACGGTGCGGTCTATATGTCAGAAAGGAATTACCAGACCGGATTCATTCCTGTCCGTCATGCGGATTAGTGATGAACCGCGATCAGAACGCTGCTATCAATATATTGAGATTGGGACTACAATCTCTTTCGGCGTGATATACGCACGAATAGAAGCCCCTCTCTTTAGGCAGGGGAGTAGTCACTCTGTCTCATAATTCACCCCTTCTTTTCCGAGCACGGTATAACGTCATTATAGTAATTTTGTAATAATCTGCAACATTATCCCATGTTTTCCCTTCTATCCGCATCTGGTTAACAAGATTGAAATCAATCTCTGCTCTCGGTTTTCCGAGAATTTTTCCGTTTGCACGTGCAACATCAAGCCCGGCCTTTGTCCTCGCAGATAAATTATCCCGTTCTCTCTGTGCCACCCAAGACATGATCATGATAAGCAGTTGCCGGATTGACGTGTCGCTGCTCCGGGTGAACTCTTCGTTCGGTGATAGGCTCCAAACCATTAGTCCCATCTTCTCTAATGACGAGAGAGTATTGATCGTGTCATACGTATTCCTGCCAAGTCGGGAAATCTCGTAAACATACAAGAATTTCACTTCAGGAGAATGTTCTTTCGCAAATATAAGCATTCGTTGAAAGGCAGGTCTTTTCTCTGCTGCAATCGTTCCTGAAACACCTTTGTCAATGAAAATAAAATCGTCCGGGATTCCTGCATCCATCAAGATCCGATGTTGAAGTTCCGGGTCTTGATCAGTTGTAGATACTCTTGCGTACCCGATTTTTTCAAAATTTGGCATAACAATATGGTTTAGGCATTTGTTATTATAAAGGTGTCGTTCCTCACTGTTACGAGCCTACATATTTTTGTGTTCAAAAACTCGATTATTTTGCGTTTTTTCATATAAGTTGCTATTTCAGTATTGCATATGCAAAATTATACTTGAACTCGCTCATAAACCGTATGATGGTTTATACAATAAGTGCCACCCAACTACCCAAAATCACCATCTTTACGATTTTTTGATCGGACTTGTAAAGGACTTTACCCCTTTTCAACTACTTGACAACTTTATATTGAGTGGTTTTGTAATCCAAGGCATATCCTACCCCGAATCACTCTCACTCATTTTTTACTTTACAATCGTTGGATATGAGGTCTAATAAATATCCAACTAAAGCGGTAATTTAGACAATAGTTAGTCAATCGCACGTCTGAGAATTACACAAAAAGTAGTCTAACTAATATCCAACATCTTTGTTTCTTCAAAGGTATCCCCTCTGGAAATATTGGATATCCATATAGTATTGTAAATCATTGATCACTCCTCTGGTTTACAATATCCTAAATATTGTTAACTAGACTGACAGATTTGCGATTGGGGCGTAATTATTGGGTATTTTACTGAACAATTATTCTGGGGTTAATTTGAATAGGATGGTTATGGTTTCCAAAGAGTGATATTCCAAAAAAGATGGGTTATTCAAAGTATAAGGGTTATAGTTTTTCTTCCCGGGATAATTGTTCACGTTCTTGTTTTAGTTTCCGGTTATACACCATTTTGCGGTAGTTATTGATGATGATGTCATGTGCCAGCCCAAATGCCCATACCATAACCATTCCTGAAAATACGCCGAAGGCATAAACAAAATATAACACGTTAATTTCAACCATAGGAATCAATCCTCAATTATGATTGGAATTGGTGATTTATAAAATACTACGTCTTCTTGTCATCATCGGGAATAACATAATCCAATAATTTATGGAGATCCTCTTTTACGGCTCTTACCAATAACGTGATGGGGTTTAAATCGCAGTCAATGCACATTTTTAGACTGCGTTTAACCGTTTTTCTAATTGCCATTAAGTATAGTGGAATTTGTAATCATAAAAAAGGATATGTGTCTATTTTGTTTTCCAATGGAACCAATAGGGGGTCTGTCACCAGATGCAAGGTGACTACGCCTACGAATATGTTTTTTTCTTTATCCACGGTATCTGATTACCTTTGCCGGCGTTCCAGCCGCAATTACATATGATGGAATGTTGCGAGTGACAACACTATTGGCTCCGATTACTGAATGATCTCCAATTGTGATGCCTGATGTAATCGTAACATTGGCCCCTACCCAACAATCATTACCGATATGAACAGATCCACCTATACTGTCGAGATCCCTAATGCATTGCTTTCCTTTTGAATATACGTTGTGGTTTCCAGCGACGATGACAACGTTCGGCCCGAATAAACAATTATTCCCTATCTGTATTTGAGAGTTCTCGTCCTCTTCGATAGCCGCTAAGAATATATTCCTATTAAAATAAACGTTTTTCCCAATAGATATATTCGTGGGGGATTCGATGCAAAAGTGTTCTCCGCTTGTAAATATACCCCCAGAGTATTTCAATAGCGGTTTATAAAATAAGTATCTCAATTTAGAGAATATCCTATTCGATGGCCCTGAACACACAACACATTCTATAATTTGCAGTAAGAAAGAGTGGATCATATCATCCCTTAAAATTAAGTGTGTTTTTTAATTAGATCAATTGTCGCACCGAGCATAACGCCGCTGAAGAGAAGACCTGCCCCAGTGGTAATCGCTTTTCCCGTTTGTTTCATATGTTTGTCAGTGAACATTTTTGGGGAGGTTTTCCGTTTTGATTTTTTCCGAGTTGCCTGTTTTTTCTTCATGTCAATCAAACCTTTGATAGAAAACCATTTTTCTTACAACTGTGTTGTTTTTTTAGTCCTGCCCTTATATCCTGCACAAGACCGTTGATTGCATTTTGTTTCCCTCCATACATACTAAAATCACGAATTGCTACACCACAATCGGTAGCAATAAAAATGTATCCGTTTGGTGCATGTGCAGCAACTTCAAATTTATCATATTCAAAATCAATGCCTTTCCATTTGCATAACGATTTTAGATATGGGATTGTGTAATTCATTCAGAACCCTAACCCAAATCCACTGTTTTCCTCTTTCGGCTTCTTCCCTTTCCCTTTGAGTCTTCGTGTACTCACAAAATAATCGTCATCGTCACCCACTTCCGGCATAGGTTTTGATCTTCCACTTACGGAGAATTCACGGTCTCCCCTTGATGGTGATGATTTCCGGGTTGACCGACCACCCATCCCAAAATCATCAAATGAATCTACCCTGCTTGGTTTTGGAGAAGGCGTTTGGATTGATACTTTCCCGTATCTCTTTACAGGGGGAGATCGGAGATGGGATTTTGATGACCGGGATTTTACAAATTTCTCTTCGTTTATTTTAGCGGCTTCTAATGGTTTGGTTACTGCTTGTGCAACTTCAATTACAGTATCACCCGTCTCTCGTGCTGCTTTTTTTATAACAGGTAATGACTTTTTTACCGTGGGCAATACTTTTTTCATGGCGGGGACTACGGTTTTAATAACTGTTTTCCCTCCTTTAACAACGGATTTACCCACTTTTGAAACGTCCTCTTCAAATTTTGACGGCTGTTTCTTCAAACTTTCCTGATACTTTAATTCCTCTTCGCCTTGTTTACGAAGACGTTCAGCATCAATCTTTTTCTGTTCAGCAATCCGGTCTGCTTCAACCTGTTCAGGAGTGCGTTTTGCAAAATACCCTTTTGCTTTCTTCTTTAAATCCTCTTGTTTAGAGACAATTGCTGCCTTTAACTGGTTTGATAATGCTCCCATAGTATGCCTCGATTAAATAGATATCAAAAGTAAAATTATAAATAAGTATTGATGGTCAGCCGTTGTAAAGCCAGTACCCTATACAGACAAGGATCGCAATAACGGCTCCTAACCATAGAATCCAATTATTATCCGGCTGTTTTTGGATGGGTGTTTCCGGTATCGGTAACGTCGAAGTTCCATGCACTGTCGGAGTAACATTTTGATTGCCGACATATACAATTTCATCGGTTTCTGTTACCGTAGGTGTGGGAGAGAGAGTGACAGTTGGCGAGATCGTCTGGTTTGATGAGAGGTTCACCTGATGAGAATCGCCTTCTTTTACGACAATTAACTTATTGAATTCTTGGGTTGGTGCAGGGTTAACCCATGACCCAGAGATATCAAAATCTTTTGTATTAGAGATTTCGACACCGTTTGAATTAATAGATGCATAGATTTTATGATGTCCGACGGCAAGTTCATCCCAATTTATCGGAATTGTAATCGAATAGATTCTTGGGATAGATGTGCATTTTGTTTTAGTTTTGATAGAGTCCTCCAAGTAGACTCCATTAAGATAAGTTCCATTCGAGAACGTGATATTATAGGCCGTCCCGTTATAAACTGATACATTATACCCGTCATTGTTCAGATCGGTATATTCTACGGTGCAATCGGCTTCGATTTTAGACTGTTCTGTGTATTGTGCTGTGGTATGGTAAGTATGCGCTCGGATATCCGGTAATAATGCATATTGGTCAGGATCTATTATAACGGAGATGATTGTACCGGCTCTCATCGGAGTACTGCCTCTGATAACAATAGTATCAGAATCTTCCCAATAATCTCCAATTGAAACGGTTGGCGTCACTACTTCTACACTAATCGGAACGATAATATCATCTGAATATTGAGATGCCTGAATTAACTGTTCAAATTTTTGTTGGACGCGTATCGGTAGATCACCTTCAATAGAGACATCCGGGATAAGTTCATCGTCATAGGGGGTTTCCAAGATTTGAACGAGGTCATTGTCAACTTTATGTTCTGGTTTATAGAATACATCTAATCGGCTATTTTCTCCCGCAAACTGGATATATCCACTATACCACCCTTCCTGTAGGTTACTTGACATACTTTCAGTGAAGGTATATGTGTTAACGGAATCATTTGACGTATAATTCATTCTCTCGCCCAAGATCATGCCAGAGGTCATGAGTGACCCTTTTGTAAGGTCGTAATCCGGGACTGCCCCGAATAACCAGAGATACCCTTGCGCTTTTTGTTCAGTAGTTGACGCTACGCCATATCGTAACGTCCCGGAATCCCCTCTGGCGAGTAACAGATGTGTTTCTTTAGGGATTTTTGCCGGTTTTGTGAGGGGGGCTGATATATTATGTGTTTGCTCGGTATCCGATGTCAGATTAAGAGACGAGATATATGTATTGTTCCTGACCCCGGAAGCAATGTAAAACGCAACCATATTCCCGGCTGATTCTTTCTCGCCATCCCATTTATACCACGTTCCGACACAATATTTTGAGGGGTCAATATAGTAATGATACATATTCCCAACCTCGTTGACGTCCACAATTCTTGCCGGATAATCTCCCGGTTGACCGCTTGTAAAATAGGCAAATTGACCTGACCATGACATTACCCGAGAGATATCAACAGTTTCTCCGAGATAAACGGTATCCATCTGGTTTATCTCATAGAGATAGGCTGAACTTACGGGGATAAGTAATAAAATCAGGATTGAACAGAATATCCATTTTAATCTCATGGATATAAATACGAAGTTCCTTTTTATAAAAGATGCTGGAAGAAGAAGATTGTGTGGGGGGAAATGCCTCCCCACACATAACTAAAGATTACTCCTGATTCCGGCCACGGTTCCACATGTAGTAGAGACCACCAATGACGACACCGAAGACCATGATCACTACGATGATAGTCTGAAGGTCAAAACCAATGCCGACGGCATCAGTGAGTGACTGTGACGCATTGTAGAACGGGCTTGCTTCGGTAAGACCGATCTTGTCCTGAATGATGTTCATACAGTACAGGATAATCCACCCGAAGATACCGATGAACCCGACAGCCATGATAATTGACACGGCCTTCTCGCCCATGTCGCCACGGGGAGCGGTCATCAGGTACGTTACAAGTGCCTTTGACACCTTCTTAATATCCATGCTAGATCACCCCCTGAAAACCAAGGCATTTTTTGTGTTACAAGAATGCCAATTCTTATTGTGTGATTGAAACTATATAAACGTTACTTCTGCATATGCAAATCCCAATTAAAATCGTTTTTTCGGAGCAAAAGTGATTGGGATTATTAATTATCCCTTTCACTCTTGGTTCCTACCCTTATTCCACATGTAGTAGAGTCCACCAATGACTACACCGAAGACCATAATCACTATGATAATGGTTTGGAGATCAAACCCAATAGTAACAGCATCGGTGAGTGATGCGGCTGCATTATCAAACGGAGTGCCACTTAACCCAAGTTTTGATTGGATCAGCGACATGCAATAGAGGATGATCCACCCGAAGATACCGATGAACCCGACAGCCATGATAATTGACACGGCCTTCTCGCCCATGTCGCCACGGGGAGCGGTCATCAGGTATGTTACAAGTGCCTTTGACACCTTCTTAATATCCATGCTAGATCACCCCCTGAAAACCAAGGCATTTTTTGTGTTACAAGAATGCCAATTTCTAATGTAGTGTGAAAAGTATATAAAAGATATAGTTAGTATTTGGGGGAATTTAGATGTAATTGTTCCCACTCTCTAACTGTTTGCAATAGGATTGGAGACTTTTTATTATCCTCTTGGATTGCCTCTGCGAGATCGATTAATGCTTTCCTCACTTTGAATGATCTTCCTCTACCAGCACCAGTACAAAATTCTACAAGGGCAAATTCAAAATCGTCGTGCAATAACTGATCCTCCCTTAATACCAAAATATGATTGGCATCTCTTGTATTATCATCAGTTCTAACCGTCCGTGCGATACCGATTTGGATATCTCCATCACCTTCCATGTAGAGAATCAAAGATCGATTAGGAGACATATCACCAACACGCACATACATTGTTCTAGGTTTCACTCTTAAATCACCGCCTTTATACGGTTATCTCCATTTGACTGCTCACAACACACTACATCTGGGTATTCTGGAAGATCTGGACAACCAATCCCATACTCGCCGTCCATGTCCGGCCCCCATCCGAAAGGTTCATGGCCGCAATCGTGGCGTTTTCGTCTTAGGAGACAAGATGGACAAACATCATCATCTTTACAGATCATTTTATTTTACATCCAGTTGTTAAAAAATGATGTTGTTTGATATTTTAACCTATTTATTAAAAGACCTGAACCGTGGAGTGATTGGTTGATATCCGACACCAAGTTTAATTTCTGTATATGCCATTACCGGTGCCATACAGGATACCAATTGAGATTCCTGATTTTTGATTTCATAAACTTTTTTACGGTTTTTATCTTTAATAACAGCAGAGATTATACAGGGACGGAACGGGTCTCGAACGAACCGATCCATATATTTCTGAATGGCTGCGAATCCTACAATCAGATTTGAAGGACTGTCATTAAACCGGAATAACGATTTCCCATTTGTTTTTCTTATATCAATCTCTATGGAATACGGGCATTTCTGTTTTTGCTGCATAATCAACTCCAATTAAATGAGATATATGAATTTTTCATAATTGCTTGTGCATGAAGGACTGTAAATATTACCGCCAGAAATCCAATAATAATGGATAGGAGGGTTAGGAAATCCATAAAGAAGGCCGACAGTAATGATAACGTTATTGCCAGAATTATTGATAACAGTCCAATAAGGAATCCTCTAACAGGATTTTGGATTAATCCCGTAATTATCGTGCAGATTACGAGGATTACCATTAATAAAATGTAAATTTCAATATTCATCGTTGTCGTACTTGTCATAGTTGCTTGTAGATCAGCAATCTCTTCAGGAGAATCCAATGTCCCGCCACTTCCTGCTGCCTTTGCCGGATTGTATAGATAAATATCAATCCGGTGTTGTTCCATTGATTTAACGTCCTGACCGTTCAGGTAATAATATTGGGTTGTTGTATTTTTGATAAATTGCGTATCTACATAGATCATATATAAGGGATAGGTTGGTTCATACCACGTCCATTTGATTGAAGTTTCTCCGAGTTCGTGTGACAGGTTAAGATTTGTTGCCGATACCGGGGATACCAATGAGAACAAAAAGAGTGTCCCCACGATAATAGTAATTATTTTCATTTGTTGTACACCAACCCATAGAATACGATTAATCCTCCGATAACCGCACAGATCATTAATCCAAGGTCAAGTGCCGTTAATCCTTTCCCGAACACGGTAATCAGGGGGATTGCAACTTCCTGTACCGTCTGGTTTCTTTCCGGGTCTGTAGTGGTTGGGATTTTGTTAAACATCGCCATTGACAGCATTCCGAGTAACCCTACTCCAAAAACTAAAATTATTAGGATTGCTATCCCTTCCGGCTTCATTATGATTGCCTCCCTAATATAATCCAATATCCCATTGCGGCTATTGACACGTAAAACAATGCGCTTCCGAACGCCACCCATTCAGGAGGCATGACATTCCACATCATTCCTCCGGATAGAATCCCGAAGAGTGCCGGGATAACAATTTTGTGTGTTCTTGCCCACAGGACGAAGAACGCTCCTCCGAAGATGATACCCCAGAAGATACTACCCATTGTGTCTACGAACGGGGACGGGATTACTACTAACAACGTCTCGAAATCCCAATTCGCTTCGATCAATGCGTTTGCCCTGCTTTCAAACTCCGGATAAACCGTTATGGTTGTTGCCGTCGAAGTTACGTAGGTCAGTTCATTTCCGTTGATATATTCTCCATCTTCTTCGATAACTGCCCTAAAATAATACGTTTTTTCCGGAAGTAATGGGATACCTTCAACCAACGCAGAGAAATTCCCCGTCGTACCCGCTTCAGGTTTTGTTACATAGGAGTAAGTTCCAGATTTTAACCCGTATTCAAAATGATACGTATACGTCGGTGCTGCTGTATATCCGTTCATTGTCGCTGCGTTATTGGAGAGATCCGTTGCAGGTTTGGTAATTACATAACTTGTAGGGGGAATTGTTGGGACGGCACCGGATACCGTTATATACGCGGGTTTTGTTAATGTGTCATTTCCGTATAGATTTGAAGCCGTTAAGGCTACACTATACGTTCCTGCTGCCGTGTAAATATGTGCCGGGTTCTGATCAGTTGAATAAGTTCCATCCCCGAAATTCCATAACCATCCGGTAGGGACATCGGTTGATTCATCAGTGAACGCTACGGTTCCGCCCACATATGAGGAGTTGGGTGTGCCGGTAAAGGCTGCTGTTGGGGCGGGTGGATTGGTGATCGTAATATAATCGACTTTTGTTTCAGTATCAGAACCCTCGGAATTTGTTGCGGTTAATATGACCGTGTAAAGTCCGGCTGTTGTATAAGTATGAGACGGATTTTTCAGTGTTGAGGTTCCGCCATCCCCGAAATTCCATGACCATGACGTAGGTGTGTTTCCTGACTGGTCGTAGAATTGGATTGATGTGCCTATAGGAGCAGTTACAGGAATCGCTTCAAACGCCGCTACGGGTGTTGGGGGTAAGGCTCCTGTGATAGTAATCAGATTAGTGACGTTTTTCCATCCGGTTTCAACGCCATTTGTCGCTCGGAATTTAATGGTATACGTCCCGACTACTGAATAGGCATAGGAATTGTTTTTTAACGTTGATGTTGCCCCGTCCCCGAAATCCCAATACCATGATACCGGGTATCCATTCGAGGTATCGTTGAAAAAGATCGGCACACCTACTGTTGAAGAAACGGAACTTGTTGTGAAATTAACAACTAACGGATTTACTGTGATATATCCGGGTTTAGTAATTGAATTGTTGCCATCAGCCCCCCATACTTTCAGGAATACGTTATAGGTTCCCGGTAATGCATATGCGTGTGTGGGGTTTTGAGTGGTTGCGTTGATTGACCCGTCCCCGAAATTCCATGACCACTGAGAGATGCCTTCCCCTAATGATGTATCAGTGAACGATACTGACATTGTTGTGGGATTAAGGTATCCGGTTAATGGTGTGCCGGTGAAATCCGCTTCAACTGACCGGTTCGCATGAATGTATGCTGTTTTATTATTCCAGATGATTGTTGTACCATTAATAATTCTATGTGCCACATTGTAAATCCCGATGGTATTATAGATATGTACCGGGTTTTGGACGGTATCGGTTCCACCATCCCCGAATTCCCAATAATATGAATCCGGTAGACTCCCGGTTGTAGTTTCGGAAAATGTCACTGTTAATGGTGCTAATCCGGAGGTTGGTGTCGCAGTGTAGGATGAGGCAAAGAAAGATACGATAATATCCAATAATTTTGTCGATGACCCCCCATCGTTAGTTACCGTTAAATTCACTGAATATGTCCCATTATCGGCATATGTGTGAACCGGGGGATTCTGTAATGACGAGACTGTTCCATCACCAAAACTCCAATTCCATGCGGTTATATTTGCTCCGGTCGATGTATCTGTGAATAACACAAGTAATGGTGGTGATCCTGATGAATTACTTACACTAAAATCCGAGACCGGAGGGAGGTTAAATACCGTAATATTTTGGAGTTTGGTTGATTTAATCGTTCCATTAGTCACCGTTAAATTTGCAGTGTATGTGCCTGATACGGTATATGTATGCGTTGGATTTTGATCTGTTGAAGTATTCCCTGCGCCAAAATCCCCGAATGTCCAATTCCAAGTATCTACTTTATTTCCTACGGTTGTATCAGTGAATTGTACTAATAAGGGGGGAAGACCTGACCAGTTACTCGCCGTAAACTCTGATGCAAATGTTGCAACAGTAACATTTTGTAATTTTGTCGATGAGCCTCCATCGTTAGTCACTGTCAAATTAATTTGATAATCATTAACGCTATTGAATGTGTGAACCGGGGGATTCTGTAATGACGAGACTGTTCCATCACCAAAACTCCAATTCCATGCGGTTATATTTGCTCCGGTTGACGTGTCCGTAAATAGTACAAGTAATGGCGGTGATCCTGACGAATTGCTTACACTAAAATCCGAGACCGGAGGGAGGTTAAATACCGTAATATTTTGGAGTTTCGTTGATACAAGAGAATAACTTGTATTGGTGATCGTCAGGTTCGCTTGGTATGTTCCGGGAATCTCGTAGGTATGATTCGGATTCTGCAATGAGGACACGTTGCCATCACCAAACGAGTAGTTCCAAGCGTCGATTGTTGCACCAG
>Ga0172380_10004742_pt1 | contig 17157 bp, 12 predicted proteins | sample Leawe162metaG_FD_119747 | JGI IMG/M metagenome (GOLD analysis project Ga0172380, IMG submission 119747) | Leachate microbial communities from a municipal landfill in Southern Ontario, Canada - Leachate well 162 metaG | ecosystem: Engineered > Solid waste > Landfill > Unclassified | place...
GCTCGGCCTCACCATGCCGCCCGTGTCGGGCAACGAAGCGCGCCGGGCTGGCTCCAAGAATGCGCCAGCGATGGCCAACACGCGATTCACCGATCCGACCATGCAGAGCCCCGGAATGCGGGATCGGGCCGTTCTGCATGAACCTCGCCGCGGCGCGCCTGTGGCGAACCGCGTCAAGTCGCCGCTCACCAACGCGCCGCCCGCTGCGGCACGGTAAAGGACAGAACCATGTTGAACGCTGTGAAATCTGCCTTCCTCGGGCTTCTTCTCGCGCTGGCGGTGATCTTCCCGGTCTCGGCCGTTCCCTATAATCCGGCGCCCGGGCTCTACGCCTATGGGAACGGAACGCCGATCGCACCGCTGTATGGCGGCTTGCTCGGCTCCTATGCGAAGGCGCTCACGTCTGGAACGATGGCGGCTGGTCTCACGGCAGCGTCGCCGGTATTCTCTTTCCGCTATGGCGGAACTGGCGTAGCGGTTGTTAAGGCGGTGATTATATCTGCCGCCGCTGATACGACCTCTTTCGGCGCCGCCGCAGGGCCGGCGCATCTCGATTTGTTCGCCGCGCGCTCGTTTACCGCGTCCGACACTGGCGGCACCGGCGCGACGCTGACCGGCAACAACGCGAAACTGCGGACGTCGTTCGCGACGACGGCGGTATCCAGCATCCGCATTTCGTCGACGGGAACGCTGACCGCTGGGACGCGCACATTGGACACCAATCCGGCCGCTTCCGCCTTCTTCGGTGCGGCGTCTGGCGCCGGAATTAGTCTGTTGGCTCCGACGGATATACTTAAGGCGCCTAACGCTGGCGATTACACGCTTGTGCTGGCGACGAATGAGGGGTTTGTCATTCAAGCGACGGTGCCGGGCACCGGCACTTGGGGATTGGGCGTGACGGTCTATTGGGACGAATATGCGGCGTGGTAGGAGGCAGTAATGGCGCTTATAGGAAAATCTCTGGACTCCGTCACATCGGCTCAGGCTGGGGCCGCGCTTGAATTCGATGCGCCGAAGTCGGCGTTTTCGATGCAGATCCTTTTCACCGGAGCGCCTTCTTCGTGGGAGGCTCATATTGAGGGATCTATTGACGGCGTAAATTGGCGGATGGTGGCGTCTCTGGCCACAGGCTCTTCGAGCGGCACTGTGGTGTCCGTTTCTGGGAAGGCTCTTCCAATGGTTCGGGCCAATCTCATTTCGATGTCTGGAGGCTCAAGCCCGACATTCACGGCTTGGCTCGCGGCGGCGTAAGTGCCTCCGCGGTCAGAACAGCAACGCAAAGCAATGGCCGCCGCAGCAAGCGGCCATTCTTCTCTTGGAATCCCCAAAAAGGTCGGGAGAGAATTCATGGCCGAAGACAAAGGCGGGAAGCTCCCGGAGCGCGCCAAGAAGAAGAAAAAATGGATGAAGCCGGGCGCCAAGAAGCCCGAGGACAAAAAGACGGGGCGCGCCGAGCGCTGGTATGGCTCGAAAAAGGACTGAGGTCATGAAACACGTTGCCGCGATGGTCGACATGGCCCAATCCAAGGAAGAGATCAAGGAAACGATGCCGATGGCGGTCGCCGAGAGCGACAAGGCCGGCCCGATCTATCCGTATGGCCTCTGCTTGCGCCTGACCGAAAAAGAGATCGGCAAACTCAATCTCGAGGACCGTCCGGAAGTCGGCGACATGATCCATGTTTTCGCGCTGGCGAAGGTGACGAGCGTTTCGCAAGACGCCAGCGAAAGCGGCGAGCGTCGTTCCGTCGAACTGCAGATCACGCAGATGGCGGTGGAGTCGGAAGACGCCGAGAACGAGGAAATGGATGTCGAGGAAGGCATCAAGCAGCGCAAGGCCAAAGAGGGCCGCTGGTATGGCTCGAAGGATGCGTGAAATGTTCCGCCGCGGCCTCTGCGTCGCCCTGCTGCTCTGGGCGTCAGTGGCGCATGCGGCGGAATACACCGCGAACCAGCTCCACGACGAAATCAATGCCGATATAACGTCGCTGGTCAGTGGCCGGGCCTTCGCGGAAAAATTAAATCTCGTCCTGAATAGGATGGTCGACTCCTACATTCCGATTTTGGCGATGGGGACAGGGGTCCAGACGGCGCTCGGGCTCAACGTCGGCAGCACCGGATCGTTCACGACGCAGAACGGCGCGATCGTCAACGGGCATTGCCTCCAGTGGTCGGCGAGCGGCATTCAGGACGCCGGCGCGGCGTGCGGGAGCGGCGGGGGCGCCGCGATCATCATCGGCACGACACTGGTGACGTCCGGCACGTCTGGCCGCGTGCTTTACGATAACGCAGGCGTCGTCGGCGAGATCGCGACGACAGGGTCCGGCTCGGTCGTCCTCGCGACGTCGCCCACTCTCACCACGCCAGCGCTTGGAACGCCGTCCGCTGCTGTGCTCACGAACGCCACGGGCTTGCCGCTGACCACGGGAGTCACCGGCACGCTCCCGATCGGCAATGGCGGCACTGGGCAAACGACCGCGCTTGCCGCGTTCAATGCGCTGTCGCCGCTCACCACCGCCGGCGATCTCCTCTATGGAGGCGTCGCAGGTTCCGGCACTCGGCTCGCGGCCGGCACGAGCTCCCAACTGCTCATCGGCGGCACGACACCATCTTGGGGCTCGGTTAATCTCGCCTCGATGGTCACTGGCAACCTTCCTGTGACCAATCTTAATTCGGGCACGTCCGCCTCGGCCACGACCTATTGGCGCGGTGATGGCACATGGGCGACGCCGACGGGCGCCGGCACTGTTACCTCGGTCGGGCAGTCGTTCACCGGCGGCCTCATCTCCGTAAGCGGCTCCCCCGTCACTGGCGCCGGCACGCTGGCGTTGACGGTCGCGGGAACGTCAGGAGGCGTCCCTTACTTTTCAAGCGCCAGCACATGGGCGTCATCTGGTGCGCTCGCCGCGAATGCGCTCGTCATCGGCGGTGGCGCTGGGTCTGCGCCATCGACCACTACGACTGGCACTGGCGTCATCACCGCGCTCGGGATCAACGTCGGTTCGGCCGGCGCCTTTGTCGCGCTCAACGGCGCGCTCGGCACGCCTTCCTCTGGCGTCGCGACCAATCTTACAGGGCTGCCAATTTCGACGGGGCTGACGGGCGCTGGAACTGGCGTTCTGTCTGCGCTTGGCACGGCCGTCAACACCAACGGCGGCGTGCTGACGGCAAGCACGGGAGCGCTCGCTTCAGGCGTTCTTGTGACTGGCGCTGGCTCTGGCACAGCGCTCACTGGCTCATCTCCGGGAACGGGCGTTTTAACCGCCCTTGGCGTGAATGTCGGGTCATCTGGATCGTTTGTGGTCAACGGCGGGGTGCTTGGGACGCCGTCCAGCGGCACGCTCACCAATGCGACCGGACTCCCGGTAGCCACGGGCATCTCCGGGCTCGGGACCGGCGTCGCGACGGCGCTTGCCGTGAACGTCGGTTCGGCAGGGGCTTTCGTTACATTCAATGGCGCGCTCGGCACGCCGAGCAGTGGGACGTTGACGAACGCGACCGGGCTGCCAGTGTCGACAGGCATTAGCGGTCTTGGCGCGGGCGTCGCGACGTTTCTTGCAACGCCATCGAGCGCGAACCTTGCGGGCGCCGTGACGGACGAAACCGGCACGGGCTCGCTGGTCTTCGCGAATTCCCCAACCTTCGTCGATGACATCACGCTCGGCGCTCAGCAAACGACGCAGGGATCAATTATCCTTGCGAATACCGCAGCCGGCGCCTTCGCAACGACTCTTCAGGGAAGTAATTCGGCGAGCGCCGCTTGGTCATTGACGCTGCCCACGACAGCCGGCTCCGCCAACCAATTCCTCCAGACCAACGGCCTTGGCGTTACGACATGGGCCGCGGAATCCGGAACTGTTTCTTCGGTCGCTCAAAGCTTCACCGGCGGCCTGATCTCGGTCGGTGGGTCGCCGATCACGACCTCGGGGACTTTGGCCCTGACGGTAGCTGGGACGAGCGGCGGTATCCCGTATTTCTCTTCGGCGTCAACGTGGGCATCATCAGCCGCTCTTGCCGCAAACGCTGTCGTGCTCGGCGGGGGCGCGGGCGTCGCGCCGGCAACAACGACCACGGGAACCGGCGTAGTCACGGCAATCGGCAATGCGGTCAATACGAATGGCGGGCTGGTCACGGCGTCCACAGCATCGATCGCCTCAGGTGCGTTGCTGACTGGCGCAGGTTCTGGAACGGCTATTTCGGCGATCACGCCAGGGACGGGGATTGCGACGTGGCTTGCGACGCCGTCGAGCGCCAATCTCGCCGCCGCGCTCACCGATGAAACCGGCACTGGTTCGGCAGTCTTCGCCAACTCGCCGACATTCGTTGACGACATTACCCTGGGGACGCAGCAGACCACACGCGGATCGATCATCCTGGCCAATACAGCGGCTGGAGCCTTCGCGACCACGCTGCAGGGTTCAAATTCAGCGACAGAAGCATGGTCATTGACGCTGCCAACAACCAATGGGGCAGCGGATCAAGTTCTGCAGACAGATGGAAGCGGCGTTACGACATGGGCGACGCCTAAATCAACGACGATTCAGTCATTCACCACAGCTGGCACGACGACATATACGCCCACGACAGGAATGAAAAGTGTTTGCTTTACGATTTTTGGCGCTGGTGGTGGTGCCGGTTCTGGTGCGCGCCAAGCAGCGGCGACTATTGCCTCCGGCGGCGGCGGCGGCGGGGGGGCGGGCAGAAACTCCGGCTGCTTTACCGCTGCGCAGATCGGGGCTTCCCAGTCGGTAACTATTGGCGCTTCCGGCACGGGTGGTGCCGCGCAGACGACAAATAGCACAGCAGGCAATAATGGCGTTGCTGGCGGAGATACGTCCGTTGGGTCGTTGCTAAAAGCCTTTGGCGGCGGCGCGGGGTCCGGAGGTGGGCTGGCTATTGGATCAGGCGGTGGTGGCGGCTCTTCGCAGGTTACGAAAGGCGGCGACGCATCTGGTGCAACTGGCGGCGGCGGTTCTGGCGGTGTTGGATTTGGTGGATCAGCGGCCGTCGGCGGCTCTACCTCGCAACTGTATTTTGCGGCGGGCGGCGGCGGCGGCCCTGCGGCCGGGACAGCCGGGTCAAATGGCGGAGCCGCATATTTTGCAGCCTCTGGCGGCGGTTCTGGCGGCGGGATCACCGCCGCGAACGCAACGAGCGCAGGCGGAAATGGTGGGACGCTTTGGGTGGGTGGCGTCGCTACCTCTGCGGCGGGGGGCGCGGCGGGCGCAGCTGGGTCTCCTGGCGTCGGTTACGCCAACGGCGTTGGCCCATTAGAACAGTCTGGGTCTGGCGCCGGCGGCGGCGGGTCTCATGCGACAGCGCCGGGAGCAGGCGGCGCTGGTGGCGCGTGCGGCGGAGCCGGCGGGGGAGGCGGAGCGTCGCAGAATGGCGCAAACTCTGGAGCGGGCGGCGATGGCGGAGTCGGGTGTATCTTTGCGACGGAGTTCATGTGATGAAAACGTATCGTCTTCTTGCAAAAGCTGAGATCGATGGAACCGTGCGCGATGTCGGCTATGAATTTGAGCGCCCGGATGATTGGGATGGGCCAAAGGCAACTGGGCAGCAGCGCACAGCAGAAGGGATGGCGTGGGCTGATGTGCCGCTATATGCGGAGGTCGCGCCGATCATTGCGGCGCCCGCGCTCATTCCGCCCGATATTGCCGCGCCCGTTCCGTCCGATGCCGACGATCCGCGCCTCAAGGAAATGCTCGCGCTCGTGGACAAGCTGGGCGAGCGGGACGTATAAAGGGCGGATGGCCCACAGAAACGACCTTTCCCCGGAATATATCCGAGAATCGCTAGATTATGATGGCGAGAGTGGAAATTTTACGTGGCGAGTTAGGCCGCGTGACCATTTTGTAAGCCTTCGTGGGTGGCGAACGTGGAATGCGCAGCATGCAGGGACGAGTGCAGGTTCAGCATCAAATAAATATGTCGATATTAGATTAAACAATAAAACATATCGCGCCCATCGGCTCGCGTGGGTCTTGGTGACAGGATCGTGGCCCGCAGCAGACATAGACCACGCGGATTTAGACAAATCCAACAATAAATGGTCTAATCTCCGCGATGCAACGAAGTCGACAAACGGCGCGAATCGAACAGCCCCGTCAAATAATACGAGCGGCATAAAGGGCGTTTATTGGTTTAAGCCAATTAAAAAATGGAAGGCACAGATCATGAAGGATGGTGTCGAAACGTTCCTGGGCTATTTTGATAAAAAAGAGGACGCCGCACGGGTGAGAGCCAAAGCGGAATGTGATATGTTTGGGGAATTCGCCAGAGTGTCATAGCGGAGGTTGCTTTGGTAAGTCCGGTCGATCTTTGCAATATGGCCCTCGATTCTATCGGCAGCCAAGTAACAATCCAAAATATCAACCCACCTGCTCCCCCAGGCTCGCTTGCTGCGCAAGTAGCCTCAAGGAATTTCCAGACCCAGGTTGACGCTGTCTTCCGCACCGCCAACTGGGGTAGCGCGCGCAAGCAAGCACCGCTGACGATGCTCAAGGCGGCGCTCGGCACGCCGGAGAACCCAGACGGATCGTTGCCGCAGCCGCCCTATCCGTGGCTTTATGAGTATGGCTATCCGTCCGACTGCCTGAAGGTGCGGTTCCTGCTGCCGACGCCGACGACGCCAGGAACGGAAACACCGCCGATGTCGAACACCGGCGTCGGCTATCCGCCGCTCGCCAACCCGCGCATCCCGTTCACCAAAGCCGTCGACAATGACGAAAGCGGCAACGAAATTGCGGTCATCTTGACCAACGCGCGCGTAGCGCAGGCGATCTACACTAAGCGCGTCACAAACCCAGATCTGTGGGATGTGCAGTTGCAGATGGCGGTGATCGCCGCGCTCGCGGCCTATTTTGTGAACCCGATCAATCGCAATGCGGCGCTGATGGCGGAGCGGACCCAAATCGCGGCAAATCTCTTGATCCAAGCGCGCATCGCTGACGGCAACGAGGGCGCATCGACCGCGGACCATTATCCAGATTGGATGCAGGTCAGAAGTGTCGGCGGCGGTATCTGGCCTGGCGCGAATGCGGCCTCTGTCGGCGGGAATTGGACGGCTTATACCGGAGAATACGACTCTTGGTGTGGGCCAGATTCGGTATTTTACTGATGGCGGTCCCTGTCCTCAAGCCGAGCGCCACCGGCGGAGAAATCTCGCCGTCGCTGTTCGGCCGTCTCGACCTCGCCAAGGTGCAGAACGGCCTTTCGGTTGGCCGGAACGTCTTCATTTCCTATCGCGGCGGGGCGTCGTCGCGCGCCGGCACGGCGCTGGTCGGAAAGACCCTGCAGGCGGCGAGCGTAAACAGCGTCCCGCCGCGCATCATCAGCTTTCAGTTCAGTATTTATCAGACCTATGTGCTGGAGTTTGGCGACGGCTATATGCGCGTCATCGTCAACGGCGGCTATGTGCTCGAGACTGGGTTGGCGATCACCGCGGCGAGCCAAGCCAACCCGTGTCAGGTCACATCTGCGGCTCACGGCTATTCGAACGGGGATTGGGTATTCATCTCCGGCGTCGTCGGGATGACGGCGCTGAACGGGCGCACATTCATCATCGGTAACGTGACGCCGAACACCTTCACGCTGTTTGACATCTTCGGCGCCCCGGTCAATTCGCTAGTCTATACCGCCTATAGCTCCGGCGGCACCGTCGCGCGCATCTACACCAATCGCCAGCCGCCATATGCCGCGGCAGATCTCCCCTATCTCAAGGTCGAGCAGTCGGCGGATGTGATGTCGCTGTGCTGCCTCAACCAGGCGACCGGGACGGAATATCCGACCTATGATCTGACGCGGCTCGCTGCGAATAATTGGGATTTCGACGCCGTTACATTCGAATCGGCGATCGCCGCGCCGGCGACCTGCACGGCAACGGCTACAGTGGCTGGCGCACCCCCGACGCAATATGCGTTCTGCGTGACCGCCGTGGACGCCAATGGCGAGGAAAGTATCGCGTCGCCTATCGCTTACGTCACCAATTCTGTCAACATCGCCACGACGGCGGGGTCGCTTGAGATCAATTGGGCGCCGGTGGCTGGCGCGGTGAAATACTTCATCTACAAGGCGCCGCCGAGCTACAACGCGCCGGTCCCGATCGGCTCGCAATTCGGCTACCTTGGCCAGAGTTTTGGCACTGAATTTGTCGACACCAATATCTTGCAAGACCTGACGAAAACGCCGCCGCTGCATCTCAACCCATTCGCGCGCGGCCAAATTCTCAGCGTGACGATGACTGCTGGCGGCGCGGCCTATGTGCAGGCGTCCACGACGGCGTCGGCTGTGTCGGCGACGGGCTCTGGCGCGGTGCTGATCCCGGTCGTGGTCGGCGGCGCGATCGTCGCGGTAATCGTCGAAAACCCTGGAAAGAACTATCTCCCCGGCGACGCGATCGCGTTTGTGGACGGCGGTGGCGGCGCAGGGGCAACGGCGACACTAAACGTCGGGCCGCAGACCGGCACATATCCTGGCGTCGTTTCGTATTTCCAGCAGCGGCGGTCCTACGGATTCACCTTCAATAATCCCGACACCTATAATTTGAGCCAGCCTGGATTTTATTTGAATTTTGATGCGTCAAACCCGCCGATCGATTCGGACGCAGTCACCGGGACGCCATGGGGCTTGCAGGTCAATGGAATCCAATGGTTTCAGCCGATGCCGGGCGGCTTGCTGATCGCGACCGGCAAGGATCTCTGGCAGCTGTCCGGAGCGGCTGGCGCTGGAGCGGCGGTGACGCCATCGTCGCAGAGCGCTGCCGCGCAGGAATCGAACGGGTTTTCTCCGACGGTGCAACCGATCAAGATCAATCAGGATATCGTTTACGTCAGCTCTCTCGGCTATTCGATTTACGATATGCAATATAATTTCTACAATAATATTTATGCGGCGAACGATATCAGCGTCATGTCGGCGCATCTGTTCGTCGGCTACGGGATCACGACATGGGAATGGGCGCTCAACCCGTCGAAGCTGATTTGGGCGACGCGCGACGACGGGAAGTTTCTCTCCTGCACGATGCTAAAGGAGCAGGAGGTCATCGCCTGGACGCGCCACGACACCAACGGGCTTGTCGTCGGCAATACAGTGGCGGTCGAACCGCCGGTTGATGCGCCATATTTCATCGTGAAGCGCTACATCGTCGGCCGCCAGCAATGGGCCTATTTCATTGAGCGCATGGACAATCGCATTTGGCAGGGGCCGGAATCGCCATGGTGCGTCGATTGCGGGCTTGCGCTGGACCAGCCGGCGCCGGACGCAACACTCAGCGCCAGCGCGGCGACCGGGAGCGGGGAGATCACCGGCGGCTACATCGCCACGGGCGGCGCCGGCTATACGGCGCCCAGCGGGCGCGTCATAGATCCTATGGGAACCGGCGTCGGCGGCTCGGTGACGTTCACGCAGACAGGCGGCGTCATTACCGGGTTCGCCTTCACGGCAGGCCACGGATATTCGCCGGGAACCTATGTCGAGATCGTTGATCCGAACGGCTCCGGCGCGACATTCATCCCGTTCATCGCGCAAAGCGTCATCTTCTCGGCGACGTCGGCTGTCTTCTCGACTGCGGCGATCGGCGACATCATTCGCATCGGCGGCGGCAAGGCGAGCGTCACCGCGCTCAATTCGTCATCGCAAGTGGTCGCCGACATCATCGCGCCTATCATGCAGACGATGCCGAACGATCCGAACCGGCTTCCGGTCCCGGCGCCGCCCGGCAAGTGGACGATCACGCGGCCGGTCACGACGATCACCAATCTTGACCATCTCGAGGGGATGGGCGTCGCGGTTCTCGCGGATGGAGTCGTGGTCGCCGGCGGCGATGCGCCGCTGATGATCGTGGTCGGCGGGCAGATCGAATTGCCGTTCGCAGCGAGCGCTGTGATTGTCGGCTTGCCGTTCACGGCGCAGTATCAGGCGCTCTATTTTGACATTCCGGGGATGCCGACGGCCCAAGGGCGCGCTAAGCGGGTGTCGAAATGCACCTATCGGCTCGAGGCGTCGCGCGGCGTCGAGGGCGGCGTCGATCAGCCGGTCGCGTCGATGCAGGATTTCCAGCCTGAAATCGAGTGGACGAATATGCAGCCGATCCCCGATCAGGCGTCGATCAACGCGCCGAACGGAGCGATCCCGCTGTTCACGGGCGACAAGACGATTCCGCTGCCGGGCGCGTGGCAGAACGCCGCGAACGGGTGGGAGGCGTCACCGTGCTTCATCGCCGCGCAGCAGAGGAACCCGCTGCCGATGAACGTCCTGGCCGTGGTGCCTTCCTTGGAAGTGGGAGACACGCCTGGCTAAGGTGACGTCCAGCGAGTCCGTGCCGGCGGATTGCTGGCAGTTGGCCGCGCAGATGCGCGAACTGGACGCATTCGAGATGCGCGCGCTCGGGCTGGAGCCGGCCAAAGCAATCCAGATGGCCTATGCAGACGCGATCATGCGCACGACATATTTTGTCGACGGCGAGATCGCTGCGATGGTCGGGCTCGGCGGGACGCTGCTCAGCGACATCGGCTTTCCATATCTTTTGACTGCCAATGGGATCGAAGCGGCGCCGTTCGCAGTCCTGCGGGAAGCCAAGAAGAATGTCGTCCAGATGCTGGCCGTGAAACGCGTGCTGGAAGGCGAGGTTCTCTCAAGCTACAGTGGCGCGGTGCGGTTGCTGCGGGCGATTGGGTTCAAGATCGAAAAGCCCAGGCCGTTCGGGGTCAATGGCGAGATGTTCTCGCGGTTCTTCATGGAGCGGTGAAATGGGTGCAGCTGTTGGAATGGCGAGCACCGCGATTGGCGGCGTCATGGGGGCGTTCGGCGAGCTCGGCGCCGGGGAAGCGCAATCGAACGATCTGAACTATCGCGCGATGATAGCATTATATAACAAGCAGTTAGATGACCGCAAGGCGCAGATGGCGTCTGAAGCCGGCGAGGTCGGCGCGGCGACGATTGGCATGAAGACGCGCGCCGCCGTCGGGCAGGAGCGCGCGCAGCAAAGCGCCGGCGGTATCGACTCGACGACCGGATCGGCCGCCACAGTTCAGCAAGCGACGCGGCAACTCGGGATGTTGGACGCCGCGACGGTGCGCGCCAATGCCGCGAAAGAGGCTTGGGGATATCAAGTCGACGCGGCAAACGAGCTCAACCAGGCGTTCGCCAACAAGGCAGGCGCCGATAACGCCAAAAAAGCGTCGAGGATGCGGGCGGCGTCGAGCCTATTGTCGAGCGCGAGCACCGTCGGAAACATGTGGGCCCGGTATAAGCCCTCGCTGAACGACTTCGCGTATTAAGGCATCGCACAATGGCCAGCCACAGCCTCGAATATTCCCCCGTCCCGTCAGTCTCTCCATCTGGGCTGCCGGACGCGCGCGCGCGGGTGCAGACGTCGCCTGAAAGTTTCGGCGCCGGAATCGGGCAGGCGCAGGCAGGCATGGGCCGCGCGCTCGAGCAGGCCGGCGCGCAGGCGTTCGACACGGCGAAATTCTATAGCCAGGTCGCCGCGGATGACGGCTACAACCAACTCGTCGAGGGCGCGACGAAGATCCTGCATGGCGACCCGAACGCGCCGACCGTTGGGCCGGACGGATCGCAGCAGCCAAATCTCGGCTACATGGCGACGAAGGGTGCCGACGCGCTGAACGCCAGAAAGAACGTCGAGGCCGAAATTGATAAGTCGATTTCGACGATTCGCTCCGGTCTGTCGCCGGATGCGCAGCGCCATTTCGACCAGGTCTCTCGCCGCTACCGCACCTCGATCACCGAGCGCGTCGCCGCGCACGCCGACAATCAGGCAGGGGCCTATTATTCGTCGGTCAACAAGGCCGCGTCCGACGCCAATTTGAACGCGATCAGTCTGTCGCCGATGGACGAAGGCGCCGTCAATATTGCGACGAACAATCTCATCAGCGCGCGGGTGAAGCAGGCGCAGCTGCAGGGCGGCGGCGAGGAAGTCGTCAACGAGGCGGTGCGCGGCGCAAAAATGGATGCGCTGAAAACGCGAGTGCTGACCATTTCGGCGACCGATCCTGTCGGCGCGATGAAACTGCTCAATGAAAACCGCGAAATGGCGGGGATGACCTATCAGCCGCTGCACGATCATCTGCGCACGCGCGCCGACCAGCAGCAGGGCATCGGCGCGGCCAACGAGGTCTTTGCGAAAACCCGCCAGGGCAGCGGGTATGCCGATCCGCGGCTGCCGATCTACACGCAGGCCACGGCGGCAGTCCCGGGCAGCATGTCGGCGCCGGGCCTCGCGCGTCTGGTGAAAATCGAAAGCAGCGGCAACCCGACCGCCGGCGCGGGGCGCGCGCATCAAGGGCTCGTGCAGGCGAGCGAGAAATGGTGGAATCAATTCGGGCAAGGCTCCCGGCTGGATCCAGAGGAAGCGATCAAGGCGGCGGCGCGCGCCACGGCGCATGACCGCCCGATCCTTGCATCTGGGCTCGGCCATGATCCGACCGACGCCGAGCTCTATCTCGCGCATCAGCAGGGGCCCGGCGGCGCGCTGGCGCTGCTTCGCCATCCAGATCTCCCGGCGGCTGACGCTTTGGTCGCCGACGGCGCTTACAAGTCGCGCGCGGCGGCGGCGGCTGCGATCGCGGGCAATGGCGGCGATCCGAACAAGCCGGCGTCGGTTTTCACGAGCATGTGGACGGCGAAGTTTGGCGGCGGGACGATGCCGGTGGTGACGCCCGCTGGCGGCCAGCCGATGCAGATGCCGGCCGCAATGTCCGGGGATGGGGTCGTCAATGTCGAGGGCATTGAGGCGCTAAAGCCGTCGCTGGAGAACCCGACGCTCGCGCCGGCCGCCGAGCAGGCGCCGCTCACCATGACCAAGGCGGAAGCCTATCGCGAGATCATGGATCGGACGGACCTTTCAGACCAAGCAAAGTCCTACGCCATCAGCCACTTCAATCAGGTCTATGCGGCGAAGCAGATCGCCGACGCCGCTGATGAAAAGGCGCGCCATGAGGCCAGCGAAAAAGCGGCGAACACCGTCATGGAGGCGATCGGGGCGGGACAGGTCGGGCCTGATCTGGTCGCGCAGATTTACGCCAATCCGAACATGCAGTGGCGGACGAAGCATCAACTCGTTTCGATCGCGGAACATGCGGCGGGAATCGAATCGACCGCGGCGTTTGGGCCGGGCTACGCCGACGCCTTTCGCCGCATCGTCGCGCCGGCGGGTGATCCGGAGAAGATCAACGACACCGCCTCGCTGCTGCACATGGCCGGCCCGGGCGGCTCGCTGACGACGACGGGCTACAATCGCCTGAAAAGCGTTTTGCAGGACTCGCGGCGGAGCGTCGAGACGTCCGGCGTCAACACGACGAAATCGGCGATGTTGAATTATGCGAGGCAGCGGCTCGTGGTCGACGAAACCATGAGCATCCCAGGCATGAAACCATGGACCGATCAAAGCGGCCTTGCGATCTACAATTCGCAGTTCGTGCCGAAATTCGAGTCGGCCTATGACGATTGGGTGAGGAAGGGCAAAGACCCGTTCGAATTTCTCACCAAAGAAAATATCGACAGCCTCGTCGCGCCGATGCGGTCACGCGCCGAGATCGCCAAGGCGCAATTGGAGGCCGGGCTTGCCGTTGGAGAAGCGCGCCCTGCCGCCGCGCCGGCGCCCGCCCCCGCGAACATCGAGGAAAAGGCATGGGGTGAAGTTGTAGCCGCGCCGCCGCATCGGTTCTCGCCAAAAATGTGGGGTGATGCGGTCGCTGCGCTTGCCGCCGATCCGAGCAATGAGAAAATCGAGGCTTTTGATGGTTATTTCGGGCGCTTCCGTGCGAAGAAGGCAAAGGATATTCTTGGCTCGCTTGGGGTCAAAGTAGGAGAGACGGTCGAATGACCGATGAGGCGACAAATCCCTTCGAGGCGTTCCAGCCGGATTTGCCGGAAGAAAAGCCCCAACCTGTAGAGGATATTCCCGAACAGGTCGCGATTGCGAAGCCGAATCCCTTCGAGGCGTTCAAGCCTGACCTCCCCGAACAGACCGGACCATGGGAAGCGGCCGGAGTCCACGCGCTGGTAAGCGCGGCTCCGGCAATTGGCTCACTCCCGGCCGCGGGCGCAGGGGCGGTTCTTGGCGCGACGCTCGGCGCCGCTACGGGGCCTGCCGCCCCGATCGCCTCCCCTGTTCTCGCACTCGCCGGCGGTCTCGCGAGCGGCTTTCTCGGCGCTGGCGTCGTGGCCAAAGCGCAGGAATGGGCGCTTTCCAAATTGCCGGATTCATGGCGCGATCCGCTTGAGCAGAAACTTGCTGCTGCCGAGATCGAGCACCCGACCGCATCATTCATCGGCGGCCTTGTTCCCTTCGCCATGACCATGAAGCCGGGCCCGCTGGCTGGGGCGGCGGCGCGAGAAGGCGCGACGGCGCTGGAAACGATTATCGCCAATCCGGTGACGGGGCGACTCTTTGGCGGCGGACTCATGGGCGGGCTTGAACTCGCCCAACAGAAAGCGCGCGGGGAAGAGGCGGACTGGACGGACGTTGCGATATCGACTGGCTTTGGCGTCTTTTTCAACAAGCCAACCACGATTGGGCAGCGGTTAATCAGCGCTGGCGAACGTCCGATCGCAGGGGCGGTTGCGAAGGCGAGAGGGGAAGGCCCGACGATCGCCGAATTACACGATCTCGGCGTCATGGGAACTGGCGTCACGGAAGACACGGCGAGCGGCAGTTTGGAGATGGCGCCTGCAGCCAAGGCGGAAGCCCAGAATGGGCGTGGCGCCGAGATTGAGCCGCCGGAAGTCGATATTCACGCTCTTGCTCGACGGATGGAGCCGGAGACATTCGATCACTACGACGCGCTCGCGAAGCAGCGGGAAGAATTGCGGTCGTGGATCGATGAACTGCGCAGCCCGGGCGATGACGCTGTGCGAGAGGTTGCGGCCGCGCGCGACGCCGCGCAGGAAGCGCTCAACGCTCATCTCGAGGCGCGGGGCGGCTACACTGGCGGGGCGGAAGCGCGCCGGCTGCGCGCGGAACTGCGCGACGCCCAGCGCGCCTATGACACGATCGAGGAGCGCCGCAACGCCTTCACGGAAGGGCGCGCGGAAGAGACCGAGGAAATGGCGGCGGCGCGCAGGCATCTGATGGCAGTCGATTATGAGATGCGCGACGTCGGGCGCGAAGTGGCGTCGGCGTATCGGCGCGCTGCGGAGCACCGCGGCGTTGAGATGGTCGAGCCGGAAATCGAGGCGGATGTTTCCTTCGCGCCAGAGGCCGCCCCTGATCATCTCCCCCCTACACCGGAAGGATTCGTGCGTTTCTTTCACGGCGGCGTTGACCCAACCAGTGGCGGGGGCAGATGGGTGACGCCGGATTATGCCTATGCCAGAAATTTCCGGGCGGGTAGCGTGCCGAATGAAGTCCATTATGTGGACATCCATGAAACATCGCCACTTCTGAAAAAAGCTTTTGATGATACCGGGACAGGGATGAAAGCCCCTTATCAGGCTTTCGAAACCTCCGAAGAGATCTCGAAACAGATGAAGCCGGTCGGCGAGATGGCTGGGCCAGGCACCGCGAAAGCACCGGAAGCGTCCGCGGGTCGACCGCTCGCGGAACAGCGCGCATTCATCGCTGATGATGTGAAGCGCCAACTTGTCGCTGCCGGTCGATCAGAAGAAGAGGCGCGCGCGGCGGGGCAGTTGATCGCCGCCCGCTATGTGACGCGCGCCAATCTGTTCAAAGGCGCGCTTGGCACGCCGGAAGAACTCTATCGGCGCGAAGGGGCGGAGATTCGTGGGCCGGGCGGGGCAGCGCCGGCGGGAGAGCCTCCCGTCGCGGCAGAAGCGCCTGCGCGCGAGCTCGTCGAGGCGACGCCGCAGGAACCGGAGCCGATCTTCATCGGCGGGAAAAGGGTCGAGGGGGAATTCGCCGCCAAATTGCGCGACCGCATCATCGAACGCGAAGCACCTGAAATGGTCGCGGCGGGGCCGGAAGACGCTGGCGAGCCGATCTTTATCGGCGGCCAAGAGATCAAGGGGGCGCTGGCGGCGCAGATTCGCGCGCGTATGGCCGCAGAGCCGCGCGTTGAGGAAGCGCCGGCGCCGTTGATGCCGACGATCGAGAAGCCGGAGATCGCCGCGCCGGCGCCCGCCGCGCGCGTCTCGGAAGGTGGCGGGATCGAAGCGCTGGACCCGACGACGATCGACGTCGACGCCGAGCGATTCCAGTTCAAGGCTGGCGGCGATACGGCGGGCGTCACCGAGCGGTTGCAGGGAATCGAGAAGTGGGATCCGCGGCTTGCGGGCACGGCGCTGGTCTGGCGCGATGCGAGCGGCAAGAACTGGATCGCCGACGGCCATCAGCGTCTCGGGCTCGCCAAGCGGCTCAGCGAGACGCAGCCGGGGATCAAGCTGAGCGCCTTCGTGCTCGATGCCAAGGAAGGCGTCACCGATTCCGACGCGCGCGTGATCGCCGCGGTCAAGAACATCGCGGAAGGCTCCGGGACGTCCGTCGACGCCGCCAAGATCATGAAGGAGGCGGAAGGCAAGGACATCGATCTGCCGCCGCTGCCGCCGCGCTCGACGCTGGTGCGCGAGGGGCAGGCGCTGGCGCGCCTGTCGCCGGAAGCGTTCGGGATGGTGGTCAATGACGTTGTGCCGACCGGGCAGGCGGCGCTGGTCGGGAAGCTCGTCGCCGACCCATTGCAGCAGGTCGAGGCGCTGCGCGTGCTCGCCAAGGCGCAGCCAGACAATCTGCGCCAGGCCGAGATGATCGTCCGCGAAATCCTCGCGACTGGGACCGAGGAGAAAATGACGCAGGGCGGCCTCTTTGGCGAGGAAGCCTTTGCCGAGAGCGTCGTGCTCGAGCGCGCGCGCATCGCCGACGAAGCGCTCAAGATGCTGAAGCGCGATAAATCGACATTCCGCACTCTTGTAAACGAGGCGGAGGGAATTCAGACTTATGGGCGCAACGTCCTCGACGTCGCCGCCAATGTGGAGCGATTGACTGCCGATGAGCAAGCCTCACAATTCCTCTCGCAACTCGCCACCCGAAAGGGGCCGGTCAGCGACGAACTCACCGCGATCGCCCGACGGCTCAAATCCGAAGAAATCAGCCGGGCCGAAGCTGGAAGAGAGTTTGTCAAAATTGTCCGGCGAGAAATTGAAGGCGGCTTGGTCGAAGGGGCAGACGCTCGCGGCGCTGAC
>Ga0172380_10004743_pt1 | contig 17154 bp, 15 predicted proteins | sample Leawe162metaG_FD_119747 | JGI IMG/M metagenome (GOLD analysis project Ga0172380, IMG submission 119747) | Leachate microbial communities from a municipal landfill in Southern Ontario, Canada - Leachate well 162 metaG | ecosystem: Engineered > Solid waste > Landfill > Unclassified | place...
ACGGGCCACCGCCAGGGCCGAGGCGAGTATGGTGCCGCCGACGCAGAAACCGAGCGCGTTGACCTGCCGGACAGAGCAGATCTCCGCAGCCACTTTGAGCGCCGTCAGGGCGCCGCGTTCGATGTAATCGTCCCAGGTGAGATGGCCGTGCTCAGGCTTAGGGTTGATCCAGGACACCATGAACACGGTGTTGCCCTGCTCCACGGCATAACGCACCAGCGAGTTCTCCGGCTGCAGGTCGAGGATGTAATACTTGTTGATGCACGGCGGCACCATGACCAGCGGCCGCTGCCCGACTCTGTCCGTCGCCGGCGCGTACTGGATCAACTGCATCAAGTCGTTCTCGTAGACGACCGCACCCGGTGTCACCGCCAGGTTGCGCCCCACCGCGAATGCCTGGGCGTCGGTCATGGAAATCGAGCCGCGGCCCAAGTCCTCGAGCAGATTCTGCAGGCCGGCGGTGATGCTCTTGCCTTCCGTCGCCAGGGCCGTCTTGATGAAATCGGGGTTGGTCGCGGCAAAGTTCGACGGCGAGAGCGCATCGACCATCTGCCGCGTGAAGAAGCGGAGCCGCGCGCGGGCATGGTCGTTCTCGGCAGGCACGAGCTCGGCGAACCTGCCCGCGAACTCGGCGTTGATCAGATAGCTCTGGCGCAGATAGTCATAGACCGGACTCTCAGACCAGGCCTGCGAGGAAAAACGTCGATCACCGGGTTGGGGCGCGGCCACCGCCGGTGCTTGTTCGCCGCGCTTGCGCTGCATTTCGGCCTGCCACAGCAAGGCGTGGCGCGCGCTGAATTCCTGCTGCAATTCGGCCAGGGTCTCGGCAGCGATGCCCGGGCCGGGCTTGGCAAGTTGCTGCTGCAGCCACTGGTGGAGTCCCTGCGTCCAGGCGCCACCGGCCTGGAACATGGTCTGCATGGCGAGCGCCAAGGGATCCTCTGCTGCGGACATCCACACCTCCTGTGGCCGGATTCTCACGGATCCCGATATGAACCGGCCTCTACACCACCTTCCCACCTTCACCGGCCAAACTTGGTCGATTTTGCACTGCACCATGGAGGGTGTCAAGGTGCCCGCGCGGCGCGCGTACCGAGCTAAGCCCTTAGCCAGATCAGCGTGGCCATGCGCCCGGTGACCCCGTCGCGACGATGGGAGTAGAAGCTCTGGCGGTCGGCGTAGCTGCAATATCCCCCGCCAAAGACGCGGCAGACGCCGAGGCGGGCGAGTTGGAGCCGCGCCAGCGCCTGGAGATCGCATTGCCACCGCCCCGGCGCGCCCGGCGAGAAAGCTGCGGCGGCGCAATGATCTCCGTCCACGAAGGCGGCCCTCACCTCGGGCCCGACTTCATAAGCCTGCTGGCTGATCGCCACCCCCAACCAGGCGCTAAGGCGCGCGCCCGGCAGTTCCATCGCCGCCACCGTTCGCTCCAGAACCCCTGCCGCCAGACCGCGCCAGCCGGCGTGGGCCACCGCCACGACGCTCGCGTCGTCGGCGCAGAGGAGTACCGGCAGGCAATCGGCGTGCAGTACGGCAAGGACGAGATTGGGTGTTCGCGCCACGCAGGCATCGGCCGTAACACCCGCCCGCGCCGTCTCGGCGATAGCGACCCGGGTACCGTGCACCTGGTTTAGCCACAGCGGCTCCCCCGGCAGATCCGTGGCGATCAGTCGGCGGTTGGCAGCGACCGACAGCGGCGCGTCGCCGACGTGGGCCGCGAGATTCAGCCCCGAGTAGGCACCGACGCTGACGCCGCCCGCACGGGTGCTGGCCAGCGCGCCCACCTTGGCCGGCGCATCCCAGTGCGGCAATATCCAGGCTAGCGTCACGCTAACTCCGAAGGGCCGCCCCGAGGGCGTAGGCGGGGTTGCGCGGAGCACTGCGCCGCGCCGCCGCAGCCGGGCGGCTGTGCAAAGCCGTCCGTGGAATGCAGGGGTCCGGAGAGGACATTCATGCCGTTTCTAGTTTTTCCAGCAACTCAGCGAAATCCTCAGGCAGGGACGCCTCCCAGGCCAGTTCCTGGCGCAGGCGCGGATGCACGAGTTGCAGCCGCCAGGCGTGCAGAGCCTGGCGGCGAAATGCGGCGAGCAGGGGTGTCGCGGCATTGCGCCTGCCGTAGGTCGGATCACCGACCAGGGGATGGCCGAGGCTCGCCATGTGCACCCGGATCTGATGCGTGCGCCCGGTTTCCAGGCGGCATTCGAGCAGGGTGGCAACGCCGAAGCGGCGACGCACCTCGTAGTGCGTACGCGCCTCGCGACCGCCCCCTGTCACCGCCATCTTGACGCGCTGCGTTGGATGCCGGCCGATGGGTGCATCCACCGTGCCGCCGCGCGCCAGATCGCCATGCACCAGTGCGAGGTAGTGGCGCTTGACGCTGCGCGCCTGCAGTTGGCGCACCAGGTCGGTCTGCGCGACTTCCGTCTTGGCTACCACCAGCAGTCCGCTGGTCTCCTTGTCGAGGCGGTGCACGATGCCGGCGCGCGGGAGCGTGGCCACCGCGGGCGCGTGATGGAGCAAGGCATTGAGCAGAGTCCCGGCGGGATTGCCGCTTCCCGGATGCACGACCAGGCCGGCCGGCTTGTTCACCACCAGGATGTCCTCGTCCTCGTAGACCACAGTCAGGGCGATCGCCTCGGGCGCCGCCGCCCCTCGCTGCGGGTCGGGCGCCCCCTCGATGAGGATGCGCTCACCGCCGCACAGTTTGCGCTTGGTTTCGACGACGACCGCGCCGTCCAAATGCACGCGCCCCTGACGCACCCAGGTCTGCAAACGGCTGCGCGAATGCTCGGGCAGCAGACGCGCCAGAGCCTGGTCCAGGCGCAGGCCAGCGCAGTCATCCGGCGCCAGCAGACTCACCGCGTTCGCCTCGGAAGGGGAATCGCTTGCGCTATAATCGGGCGGATCCCTCTGTGGAAAGTTCATCATGCGTAGTGTAGCAATCATCGCGCTGCTTCTCTCCCTGCTGTTTTCCGGCTGCGGTCTGCTTCCCGAAGTCGCCGACGAAACCGCCGGTTGGACCGCGCAGAAGCTCTACGCCGAAGCCAAGGACGCGATGAGCGACGGCGGCTACGACAATGCGATCAAGTATTTCGAGAAGCTGGAGTCGCGCTACCCCTATGGCCGTTACGCGCAGCAGGCGCAACTCGAGATCGCCTATGCCTACTATCGGCAATCAGAGCAGGCCTCGGCGATCAGCGCCTGCGAACGCTTCATCAAGCTGCACCCCAACCATCCCAACGTCGACTACGCGTACTACCTCAAGGGTCTGGTCAGCTTCAACGAAGACCTGGGGCTGATCAGCTATTTCAGCAATGAGGACATGTCCGAGCGCGACCCCAAGGCAGCGCGCGAGTCCTTCGACACCTTCAAGGAACTGGCGACCAAGTTTCCCAACAGCAAGTACACCCCCGACGCCACAGCGCGCATGGCATATCTGGTCAACGCTCTTGCCGCCCACGAAGTACATGTCGCCCGCTACTATCTCAGGCGGGGTGCCTACATCGCCGCTGCGAATCGCGCCCAAACGGCGATCAAGAGCTTCCCCGGCGCGCCGAGCAACGAGGAAGCGCTGTTCATCATGATCAAGGCCTACGACGCGCTCGGACTGGCTGACCTGAAGAGCGACAGCGAGCGCATCATGCGCAAGAATTTTCCGCAGAGCGCCTATCTGGGCGCCGGACCGGCAACCAAGACCTCCTGGTGGAAGTTCTGGTAAGCCGGAACAGTTCGGCGCTACAGGTATTTGGCTAGTTCGAGCTTGCCTATCTGGTTCTGGTGCACTTCGTCGGGACCGTCGGCTAAGCGCAGGTAGCGCGCCAGGGCGTAGGCAGCGGCCAGACCGAAGTCCTCGCTGACGCCACCGCCGCCGTGCAACTGCATCGCCCAATCGATCACCTGCAGCGCCATGTTCGGCGCCACCACCTTGATCATGGCGATCTCCTTCTTCGCCACCTTGTTGCCCACCGTGTCCATCATGTAGGCAGCGTTCAAGGTCAGCAGGCGCGCCTGGTCGATGAGAATACGCGAATTGGCGATGCGCTCGCGCGTCACGCCCTGGTCGGAGAGCGGCTTGCCGAAGGCGACGCGCTTGACCGCCCGGCGGCACATCTTTTCCAGAGCCCGCTCGGCCAAACCGATGAGGCGCATGCAGTGGTGAATGCGGCCCGGTCCCAAGCGGCCCTGGGCGATCTCGAAACCCCTCCCTTCTCCCAGCAGCAAGTTCGTGACGGGTACGCGCACGTCCTTGAAGATGATCTCGGCGTGGCCGTGCGGCGCGTCGTCGTAGCCGAAAACCGGCAGGTGGCGCAGCACCGTCACGCCCGGCGTGTCGATGGGGACCAGGACCATCGACTGCTGCTGATGACGGTTCGGGTTGCCCGGATCGGTCTTGCCCATGAAGATGCCGATCTTGCAGCGCGGATCATTGGCGCCCGATGACCACCACTTGCGGCCGTTCAACACATAGTGGTCGCCGTCGCGCACGATGCGCGCCTGGATGTTGGTGGCGTCCGAGGAGGCGACGCCCGGTTCGGTCATGCAAAAACACGAGCGGATCTTGCCTTCGAGCAGCGGCACCAGCCACTGCTTCTGCTGCGCCTCGTTGCCGTAGCGCTCGATCGTCTCCATGTTGCCGGTGTCCGGGGCGCTGCAGTTGAACGCCTCGGGCGCAATGGGGGAGCGCCCCATGATTTCGCACAGCGGCGCGTACTCGAGGTTGGACAGGCCGGCGCCGAACTCGGAGTGCGGCAGGAAGAGGTTCCACAGGCCGGCGGCGCGCGCCTTCTCCTTCAAGGTCTCCATGATCTGCGTCGGCACCCAGGCGTTGCCCTTCCGGCGATTGGCCTCGACCTCCGCCTGGAACTTCGCCTCGTTCGGGTAGATGTGTTCGTCCATGAAGGCGCTGAGCTTCTTCTGCAACGCGATGACCTTCTCCGAATGCGCAAAATCCATGGTCTGTCCTCTCTGTGATTGGCTCTGCTAAGTCTTGTCTCAGTTCTGTTTCATGATGCGTTCGACCTGGCGCCAGCCCGCCTCGGCCAGTGGCCGCGCGCGCTTGCCGGCCTCTATCGCCTCCGCGCTCGAGGCGTTACCCTGCAGGGCGCGGGCCATGATGCCCTGAATGATGGCGGCGAGACGGAACATGTTGAAGGCGAGGTAGTACTCCCAGTCTTTCGCCGCAATCTCGCCGCGGCCGGTGCGCCGGCAATAGGCGGCGACGTAGTCGGCCTCGCTGGGAATGCCGAGGCCAATGAAATCGATACCGACCAGGCCACGGAACTGCCCCGGCGACAGGCGCCAGGTCATGCAGTGGTAGGCGAAGTCGACCAGCGGATGGCCGAGGGTGGACAACTCCCAGTCGAGTACGGCGAGGATGCGCGGCTCGACAGGATGAAAGATGACGTTGTCGAGCCGGAAGTCGCCGTGGACGATGCGCGTCTCGTCACCGGCGGGAACATGTTCGGGCAGCCAGGCGATGAGATTGTCCATGGCCTCGATTACCTCGGTATCCGAGGCTCTGTACTGCTTGCTCCAGCGCGCCACCTGGCGCGCGATGTAGTTGCCCGGCCGGCCGTAGTCGGAGAGGCCCACCGCCGCGTAATCGACGCTGTGCAGGGACGCTATGACGCGGTTCATCTCGTCGAAGATGGCAGTGCGCTCGGGCGGCGACATGCCGGGCAGCGAGGGATCCCAGATGATGCGGCCTGCGACGTAGTCCATGATGTAGAAAGCGGCACCGATGACGCCCTCGTCTTCGCACAGGGCGTAGCTCTTCGCCACCGGCACATCGGTGTGCGCCAGGGCGCTGATCACCCGGTACTCGCGATCGACGGCGTGGGCGGAAGGCAGCAGGGTCCCGGGCGGCTTGCGCCGCAGCACATAGGCGTGCCGCGGCGTGCAAATCAGGAAGGTGGGGTTGGACTGTCCCCCCTTGAACTGCTCTATGGTCAAGGGCCCTTGGAAACCCTCCACCTGCTGCGCCATCCAGCCTTCCAGGCGGGCGCTGTCGAAGGCAAACTGCGGAGCGACCGGACGGGTGCCGCTGAATTTCTCGCTCATCTTGGTCTGGGTCGGTTCAGGTTATGGAAACGCCGCCATCGACGGTGATGTACTGCCCGGTGATGTGGTGCGCGGCCTCGGAGGCGAGGAACACCACCGTGCCCTTGAGATCATCTTCTCCGCCGAGGTGACCCAGCGGGGTCCTGGCGATTTCTTCATCGCCGATAACCTCGAGCAGGCCTTTTGAAAGTTTGGTGTGGAAGAAACCGGGGCAGATGGCATTGACGTTGATGTTGTACTTGCCCCATTCGGAGGCCAAGGCGCGGGTGAAGTTGAGCACCGCGGCCTTGCTGGTGCTGTAAGCCAAGGTAGCGGTTCCGGGCGGGTTGCCGGACAGGCCTGACACCGAGGAAATGTTGATGATCTTGCCCGACTTCCTGGGAATCATCACCTGCTTGCCGACGTACTGGCTGAGCACGAACATCGCCGTGACGTTGAGGTTCATCACCTTGATCCATGCATCGAGCGGATGATCCTCTGCCGGCGCACCCCAACTGGCCCCGGCGTTATTGACCAGGACATCGATGCTGCCGTACCTGGCCAGCACGGCGTCCACCATGCCGGGGATGGTATCGAACTTCGACAGGTCGCAGGCGAGGGTCAGCACCTCGATGCCCGCCTGCTTCAGGTGAGCGGCAGCCTCGTCGAGTTCGGACTGCTTCCTCGCCGTAATCGCCAGCCGGCAGCCCATCTCGCCCAGCCCCTCGGCCATCTGCAGGCCCAGGCCGCGGGAACCGCCGGTAATCAAGGCGATCTTTCCGGAGATGTCGAACAACTCTCTCACACTCATGGCTATCCCCTCAAACGACTTCGAAGAGGCCGGCGGCGCCCTGGCCGCCACCGATGCACATGGTCACCACCACGTACTTGACGCCGCGCCGCTTGCCCTCGATCAATGCGTGCCCGGTCAGGCGCGAGCCCGATACGCCGTAGGGATGTCCGACGGCGATGGCACCGCCATTGACGTTGAGGCGCTCGTTGGGAATGCCCAGCTTGTCGCGGCAATAGAGCACCTGCACGGCGAAGGCTTCGTTCAACTCCCACAGTCCGATATCCTCGAGTTTCAGTCCGGCGCGTTCTAGCAGGCGTGGAATGGCGAACACCGGGCCTATGCCCATTTCGTCCGGCTCGCAACCGGCGACAGCGAAGCCGCGGAAGATCCCTAAGGGCGTAAGGCCGCGCTGCTCCGCCAGCTTGGCGTTCATCACCACGCACGCCGAGGCGCCGTCGGAGAACTGGCTGGCGTTGCCGGCGGCGATCACCCCGCCCGCAAACACCGGCTTGATCCGGGCTAAGCCTTCCAGCGTCGTATCGGCGCGTATGCCCTCGTCGGCGGCGATGGTCACCTCCTTGGTAAACATCCGGCCGCTGGCCTTGTCGGCCATGCCCATGGTCACCGTCATGGGAACGATCTCGTCGTTGAACTTGCCGGCGGCGGCAGCCGCTGCGGCGCGTTGCTGGCTCTGCACACCGTACTCGTCCTGCGGCTCGCGAGGTATCTTGTAGCGCTTCGCCACCTGCTCGGCGGTCTGCAACATGCCCCAGTAGACCTGCGGCTTGTTGGCTCGCAGCCAGACCTCCTCCCTCATGTGCTGGTTGATCTCGTTCTGTACGCAGGAGATCGACTCGACGCCACCGGCCACCATCACCGGCACCAGATCGACGATCACCCGGTGCGCCGCCATGGCGATGGCTTGCAGGCCGGAGGAACATTGACGGCTGACGGTCACGCCGGCGGTGGAGACCGGCAGTCCGGCGCGCAGGACGATCTGCCGCGCGATGTTGCCACCGGTGGCACCCTCGGGCGCGGCACAGCCCATGATCACGTCCTCGACCTCTGCCGGATCGACGCCTGCGCGTTCGACCGCAGCCTTGACCACGTGCCCGCCCAGGGTCGCCCCGTGCGTCATATTGAAAGCGCCGCGCCAGGACTTGGCCAGTCCGGTGCGGGCGGTGGAAACGATGACTGCATCAACCATGGTCTGCTCCCGAATTCAATTGAACGTCTTGCCGGCGGCAGCGAGCCTGGCCAGAAGCGGCGCCGGTTCCCAGAACTTGTCGCCGGAGGCGACGGCGAATTTCTGCGCCGCCCGCTTGACTTTGTAGAGGCCGACTTCGTCGGCGTAGAGCATGGGACCACCGCGATGCGCGGGGAATCCGTAGCCTGCCAGGTAGACCATGTCGACGTCGGAAGCGCGTTGGGCGATGCCCTCTTCGAGCAGTCGCGCCGCCTCGTTGACCAGGGCGAAGATGCAGCGCTCAACGATCTCGTCGTCCGAGATCTTGCGCGGCGTGGTGCCCTTCTCCTTGCGGTAGTCGGCGATCAATTGCTCGACTTCGGGATCGGGGATGGCGTCACGTCTGCCCGCCTGGTAGAGGTACCAGCCGCGGCCGGTCTTCTGCCCATAGCGGCCCTGTTCGCAGAGGCGGTCAACGAACTTCGGGTAGATCAGATCCGGCTTCTCCACATAGCGGCGCTTGCGGATGGCCCAGCTGATGTCCAGGCCGGCCATGTCGTTCATGCGGAATGGCCCCATCGCCATGCCCCACTTTTCCAGCGCCCGGTCCACCTGCTGCGGACTCGCACCCTCTTCCACCAGGAATCCGGCGACGCGACCGTAGTGCTCGATCATGCGATTGCCGATGAAGCCGTCGCAGACACCGGAGACCACGGCGGTCTTCTTGATCTTCTTGGCCAGTTGCATCACCGTCGCCAGTACATCCTTGGCGGTGGCGGCACCGCGCACCACCTCGAGCAGCTTCATGACGTTGGCCGGGCTAAAGAAGTGCATGCCGATCACGTCCTGCGGCCGCTTGGTAAAACTGGCGATCTTGTTCACGTCCAGGGTCGAGGTGTTCGACGCCAGGATGGCACCCGCTTTCATCACCTCGTCGAGCTTCTTGAACACCGTCTCCTTGACGCCCATCTCCTCGAACACCGCCTCGATCACCAGGTCGGCGCCGGCGATATCGCCGTAGGAGAGCGTGCCCGTGAGCAGCGCCATGCGGCTCTCCAACTGCTCGGGTTTGAGCTTGCCCTTCTTCATCGTGTTCTCGTAGTTCTTGCGTATGGTGCCGATGCCGCGGTCCAGCGCCTCCTGCTTCATTTCCAGCATCACCACCGGTATCCCGGCGTTGAGGAAGACCATGCTGATGCCGCCGCCCATGGTGCCGGCACCGATCACGGCGACCCGCTCCACTTTGCGCGTCGGCGTGTTCTCGGGCACGTCGGGAATCTTCGCGCAGGCGCGCTCGCCGAAGAAGGCGTGGCGCAGGGCGCGCGATTCCGGCGTAGCGACCAGCCAGGCGAAAGCCTCGCGCTCGAACTTGAGGCCCTCTTCGAAAGGCATGGTCGCGGCGGCATTGACGGCGTCCACGCACTTGCCCGGCGCCGGGAAGTTCTTCGCCGCAGCGGCGACGGTATTGCGCGCGAACTGAAAGAAGGCCTCGTGATTCGGGTAATCGATCTTGATGTCGCGCACTAGCTTGAGCGGCCGCTTTTCCGTCACCACCTTGTTGGCAAAGGCCAGCGCACCCTCGAGCAGGTCGCCCGCTATGAACTCGTCGAACAGCGGCGTGCCCTTCAATTGTTCGGAGGGCACCGGCGTGCCGGAGACGATCATGTTCAGCGCCGTCTCGACGCCGATCAGGCGCGGCAGGCGCTGGGTACCGCCGGCACCGGGCAGGATGCCCAATTTGACCTCCGGCAGGGCGATCAGCGCGCCCGCGACGGCGACACGGAAGTGACAGCCGAGCGCCAGTTCGAGCCCACCGCCCATGGCAACGCCGCCTATGGCGGCGATCACCGGCTTGGTCGCGGCTTCGATGATGCCAAGCACGGTGTTGAGGTCGGGTTCGGCCAGGACCTTCGCCGTCCCGAATTCGCGAATGTCGGCGCCGCCGGAGAACGCGCGCCCCGCGCCGATCAGCACCACGGCGTGCACCGCCGCGTCGGTCTGCGCCGCGTCTATGCCGGCGACGAGCGTGCTGCGCAGCTCGTGGGCGAGGCCATTGACCGGCGGATTGTCGAGGGTGATCACGGCGATGCCGCCGTGCAATTGATAGGCTGTACTGCTCATGCTCTCTCCTACTCGGATGAATCGGTGGAAACGCGACACCCCACGCTCGTTCAGCGCACGGCGACGCGCGAAATCGCCAATTGGGGGCTCCTTACAGCGGCGGCAGACCCTCGGCGCTCATTGCCGCGTGCACCGCGGGCCGCGCCGCGACGCGCGCCATGTAGCTCTTGAGCCCAGGCCAGGGAGTCAGATCGAGCGCGACGCGGCCGGCCCAGGTAAGCACGGTGAACAGGTAGGCGTCGGCGACGCTGAAGCGCGCACCCATCAGGTAATCGCGCCCTTCGAGCTGTCGCGCAACCACGGCGATGCGCTTCGTCAAGAGTTCCTTGGCCACGCTCTTCCAATCTTCCGGCGCCCTGGGATTGAACAGGGAACCGAAGCCCTTGTGCAATTCCGTAGCGATGAAATTGAGCGCTTCCATCAGACGATAGCGTTCCATGGTCCCCGCGGCAGGTGCCAGCTGTTTCTCCGGAACCCGGTCGGCCACATACTGGACGATGGCCGGGCCCTCCGTGAGCAACTGCCCGTCATCGAGGAGCAGCGCCGGAACGTAGCCTTTGGGATTGAGGCCAAGGTAGTCGCCACCGCTGCCGGTCTTCTTGGTGGCCAGGTCGACGCTCTCCAGTTCGAAAGGGAGCCCGGCCTCCTGCAAGACGATGTGCGGCGACAGGGAGCAGGCCCCAGCTTTGTAGTAGAGTTTCATGGCTTTCTCCTTGGCTGTTTCTGCCGATTATAGACCGCCGGTCCCGAGCGAGCGCCGCAGCTGCCAGCGCGCGAACAGGTTGTTGCTCACCAGCGCCACCAGGATAAAAGCCCCGCCCAGGTACTCGGCCGGCGCGCTAGGTTTTCCCTGCAAGGCTGCGATGACGAAGACCACCACCGGGATGAAGTTGCCGATCAGCGACGCGTTGAGCGGGCCCAGACATCTGACGCCGACGTTCCAGAGCAGGCCCGCGAGCACCGTGCACAGCACGATAATGAAGGCCAGCTCCCAGCCAACGCTGGCGAGCTGCGCAGCACTCGGCGCGTGCGCCCGGCCGCTCCAAGTGGCGATCGCGGTAACAACGAATATCGCCAGGCTGCCGACGCTGCCGGTCAGCGCCGTGTAACGCAGCGGCGACCAATCCAAGAAGCGCGCTGCACCCAGCGTATAGATCACCCAGCACAGGGCGGCGGAGAACAACAGCAGGTCGCCCCCGAATTCGGCGCTACGGACCAAGGCCGACAAATCGCCCTTGGTCGCCACCAACACGCTGCCGAGAAAGGCCACGGCAATGCAAATCAGCGTCATCCGCGCCGGACGCACACGATGTATCGCCCAGAAGACCAGGGCCACGATCAAGGGTTGCAGGGCGAGGATGACCGCCGTCTGCACCGGACTGGTGGCGTGCAGGCCCTCGAACATCATCAAGCCGAAGCCGGCAAAGCCGACGATGCCGTAGAACAACAACCAGCCGCGACGCGGATCGCGGCCCAGTTCGGCCAGCACCAGCCCGCCCTCGCGCAGCATCAGGATGGCGAGCAGAATAGCCGAACCGGTGCCGTAGCGAATGGCCGTCATGTAGTAGGGATCGATCGTCGCCAGGACCACCTTGCCGACCGGAAATTGGGCTGCCCAGAAGAGCACGGTGACGATCATGGCGAGGACGCCGCGCTGCAGTTGCGACATGCAGGTTCCTATCGGGGTCAGCGCGGCGCCGGCTTGCCGCTGAAAAACAATTGACGTATTGTAGCCGCATTTGCAAAACGCTGTTTCGCCCTGCAAAATCAAGAAATTTCACCATTGCCGAGGACACGCATGGATCTCAATTTCACCGCGGACGAAGAGGCGCACCGTGCCGAAGTACGCCGCTTCCTGCAGGACAAGCTGCCCGCCGACCTCGCCGACAAGGTGAAGAACGGCAAACGCCTGCGCAAGGACGACTTTGTCCGCTGGCAGAAAATACTGCACGAGCGGGGTTGGGGGGCGACGATGTGGCCGAAGGAATTCGCCGGCACCGGCTGGAGCGCCGTGCAGCAGCATATCTTCGACGAGGAATGTGCCGCCGCGGGGACCCCGCTGCAGCTTCCCTTCGGCCTGAAGATGGTGGCGCCGGTGATCATGGCCTTCGGCAGCCAGGAGCAGCAGCAATACTTCCTGCCGCGCATCGCCTCGGGCCAAGACTGGTGGTGCCAGGGGTACTCGGAACCCGGCGCAGGCTCGGACCTTGTATCGCTGAAGACCCGCGCCGAACGCCAGAGCTCTGCCGATGGCGACTACTACTTGGTCAACGGTCAAAAGACCTGGACCACCCTGGCCCAGCACGCGGACTGGATCTTCTGCCTGGTACGCAGCGCCACCGAGGGTAGGCCGCAGGAGAGCATCTCCTTCCTGCTCATCGACATGAAGACGCCAGGCATCACGGTGCGGCCTATCATCATGCTCGACGGCGAGCACGAGGTGAACGAAGTCTGGTTCGAGGACGTGCGCGTCCCCGCGCAAAACCTCATCGGCGAGGAGAACAAGGGCTGGACCTACGCCAAGTTCCTGCTCGGGCACGAACGCACCGGCATCGCCGGCGTCGGCCGTTCCAAGGCGGCTCTGCAGCAACTCAAGGCGATCGCCCGCAGCGAAATCGCCAGGGGCCGACCGCTGATCGAGGACCAGCGTTTCCGCGACCGCATCGCCCAACTCGAACTGGAGCTGACGGCGCTGGAAATCACCAACATGCGCGTGCTCGTCGCCGAAGGAGAGAAGCGGGCCCCGGGACCGGAGGCATCCATCCTCAAGATCAAGGGTTCCGAAATACAGCAGCTGATCGCCGAACTGATGATGCAGGCGCTCGGCCATTACGCCCTGCCCTGGCAGCGAGAGGCGCTCGATTCCGGCTGGGCCGGCGAGGTCGCCGGCCCAGCCTATGGACCACCGATCTCGGGCCGCTACTTCAGTTACCGCAAGACGACCATCTACGGCGGCTCCAACGAAATCCAGAAGAACATCATCGCGCAGATGATCCTCGGACTGTGAGGTAGAAGACATGGACTTCAAGTACAGCGAGGAGCAGATAGGGCTGCAAGACACGCTGCGCCGCTTCATCGCCAAGAACTACAGCTTCGAGCAGCGCCGCACCCTGGCCAAGTCCGAACCGGGTTACAGCCGCGACCACTGGCGATCGCTTGCCGACATCGGCATCCTCGCCCTGCCCTTCGCCGAGGAATTCGGCGGTCTCGGCGGCAACGCCGTGGACACCATGCTGGTCATGGAGCAACTCGGACGCGGCCTGGTGCTCGAGCCCTACCTGGCTACGATCGTGCTCTGCGGCAGCCTGATTCGCGATCTGGGTGTCGCGGCGCAAAGAGAGCAACTGCTGTCCGCCATCGCCGGCGGCAGACTCCTGCTCGCCCTGGCCCACTACGAAAGCGGCGGCCGCTACGAACTCGGCCGGGTCGCCACCCGCGCGCAACGCGAGGGAGACGCTTGGCTGTTGAACGGCACCAAGGGCGTGGTCTTAGCCGGCCCATGGGCCGACAAACTGATCGTCTCGGCGCGCACTTCAGGCGAGGTGAACAGCGACCACGGTATCTCGCTCTTTCTGGTCGACCGAAATGCTCGGGGACTTGGGCTGAGCCCCTACCCGACCCAGGACGGCAGCCGCGCCGCCGACCTCCGACTGGACGCAGTCATGGTCGATGCCTCAGCCCTGGTCGGCACTGTCGACACGGCGCTGCCGGCGCTCACGCGCGCCATCGACTACGCCATCGCCGCCCTCTGCGCCGAAGCGGTCGGCATCATGGGCGCGGTAAACGAAGCGACGCTCGAATACCTGAAGACGCGTAAGCAGTTCGGCCAGCCCATCGGTCGCTTCCAGGCCCTGCAACATCGCATGGTGGACATGGTCGTCGCCACCGAGCAGGCGCGCTCCATGGCCACCCTGGCAGCGGTGCATGCGGACAGCCGAGACGCGGCGCAGCGCCGGCGCAGTGTCAGCGCCGCCAAGGCCTACATCGGCCAGCAGGCGCGCGCCGTCGGCCAGCAGGCGGTGCAACTGCATGGCGGCATGGGCGTGGTCGATGAACTCAACATTGCCCACTACTTCAAGCGCCTGACCATGATCAACGTCAGCTTCGGCGACGCCGATCATCATCTCGGCCTGTTCAGCGACATGCTGCTCGCAGAGGTGGCATGAAGCATGGCAGAGATGTTAACGCGCAGCCGAGAGGCGGAAATACGCTTTGCGGCGCAGAAGAGCATCTATGCCATCGTACCGCGCCTGGTCGATGGCAGCTTGCGTGGCAGTTGAGCCTGCAGCGCCGGTCGACCATTCCCAACGCATATTCTGCAGTACTGGATTCTTGCCATTTTCGGGTGATATAATTTCCCACTGGTTGGAATCGATCCCAACCCGAAGAGCTCTTGGCACGTTGTATTTCGCTTCACACCTTATCGATAAAGGGACATATAAAATGAAACAGTCACTCCTGCTCGCTGCGCTGATCGCCCTGGCCCTCACGGGTTGTGGCAAGAAAGAAGAACCGAAGCCCGCTCCCGCCCCGGCTATGGCCCCGGCACCGGCTCCGGCACCCGCCGCTGAAGCTCCGGCCGGCGCTACTGGCGCTACCGGCGCTACTGGTGCTCCGGGCGCCGCTGGTGCTACTGGCGCTAGCGGCACGACTGGCGCCACCGGCGCTACTGGTGCTACTGGTGCTGCAGCCCCTGCAGCAGAGCCCAAGAAGTAATTGGGATTCTGTCTGTAAAAAGCCAGCCCCCGGGGGCTGGCTTTTTTATTCCAGAATGAGCCAGGAGAAACCCTCTTCCTGGCTCGCCACCACGATCCATTCCTCGCGATATCCGCCGGCCGCCGCCAGTGCGCCGCGGGCCAGCAGCGGCGTATTGTTCTGCTGCGACAGGTGTGCAGCCACCAGGTGCTGCAGGCGCGAGCGCTCGAGCGTGGCGAGCAGCGCCGCCGCGGCATCGTTGGCGAGATGCCCGTAGGGTCCGGCGATGCGCTGCTTCAGCGGCCAGGGGTAGGCGCCGCGCGCCAGCATCTCATCATCATGGTTGCATTCGAGCACCAGCGCATCGCAGCCATCGAGCATGCCGCGCATGTGCGGCGTCGCCACCCCGGCATCGGTGAGCACGCCGAGGCGATGGCTGCCATCGGTAAACACGTATTGCACCGGTTCGCGCGCATCGTGCGGCACGGGAAAAGGTTGTATCTGCAGGGCCCCGACGCTGAAGGCAACATCGCTCGCGATGAGGCGCAGCGTAGTCAGCGCAGCGATCTCGCCGCTGCCGGCGGCGGCCATTGCGCCCAGCGTGCCGTGGGTGAGAAAGACCTCGATCTGCTGACGCCGGGCACAGGCATGAACACCGGCGCTGTGATCGCTGTGCTCGTGCGTCAGGACGATGGCGTTCAAATCATCGAGTGCTAGCCCGAGACGGGCCAGTCGCTGCACCAGTTCGCGCGGGCCAAAGCCGCAGTCGAGCAGCACGCGGGTGCACTGACCATCAGCCTCAGCCTCTACCACCAGCGCGTTGCCGCGGCTGCCGCTGCCGAGCGAGGCGAAGCGCACCCCCCGACCCGCCTCTATTTCAGCTGGTTGAGGAGTAGGCCGAGAATCTTGTTCGACGTCTCCGATTGATCGAGGCCGCCTTCGCGCGTCAGCACCGTCACCTCGCTCGCTTCGCCTTGGGCCTTGACGTAAATGCGGAACTGAGCGTTCTTCAAGGCATCATCAGCGTTGGTCCCCTTCCAGAACATCAGGCGGTCGAGGAAACCCTTGCTCTTCTTCTTCGACAGGTCGCCCTCCGGATCCACATAGCGCACGAAGTAGATGCCCTGGGTGCGGTCGCGGTCCTCGACGGTAAAGCCGACGCGATCGAGGGCCAGACCGACACGGCGCCAGGCGCGGTCGAAGGGCTCGTCGAGGCGCAGCGAACCCTTGACGTTGCCGCCCAGCTTGGCGCGCTCGCTCTTGGTCTCGCTGGCGATCAGCGTCTTGGCCTGCGCTTCGCCGGCGCCCAGGCGCACCATCAGTCTGCGCAGCATTTCCGCTTCGAGCTCGGGATCGGGCGGTCGCGGTTGCCAGCGCGTCTCGGCTCTGGCCTCGGTGGTGTAGATCTCGTACATGCCGCGATGACTGATATAGATCTCTGTACTGCCCGGTTCCGCGCCCTTTTCGAGGCGGGTGCGGAATTTGTCGCGCTCGGGGGTCGAATAGACCGAGTCCATGAACTTGCTCAGCACGTCGCGGATATAGCCCTGCGGAATCTTGGCGCGGTTCTCCGCCCAGTCGGTTTCCATGATGCCGGTCTGCGGCGACTCGATGTTCAGCATAAGACCGTTATCCTGCCAGAACGCCTTGATCTCCGGCCAGAGCTTGTCGGGCGATGTGCCGGCAACGACCAGCCAGCGTTGCGTACCGTCGCGTTCGACGCGCATCTTGTCCGGCTGCGGCAACACTTGCGACGCGCCGCTTGCATGTTTGTCGCCGCTGCGCTCACCCGCATAGCCGGAGAAGGTCGTCGCACCCTTGGGCGCCTCCGGCAGCGCGTAGCGGTCGTCGCGACTTGGCGTCGTCAGGTCGGGTGGTATCTCCAGCGGCGGCAGCTTGCCAGCGGACTTGTACTCGATCTTGTTCGACTCGCCGAAGGAGCCACAGCCGGCAAGCAAAATCGCCGGTAACAACAACAGCAGGAAATATCGCTTCATGCGCCCTCTATGCTGGTTCATATCTGGATACCCGCCTCGCGCATTGCGGCGCGCAGCGGCTCGTGACAGGCCGGCGCCAGCGGCGTCAGCGGCAGGCGCAGGCCATCGGGAATCAGCCCCATCTGCGCCAGCGCCCACTTGACCGGAATCGGGTTGGCTTCAAGAAACAGCTTGCGATGCAGACCGAGCAAAAGGAAATTGATGTCGCGCGCGGTCGCCAGATCCCCATTGAACGCCGCGGCGCACATCTCGTGCATCAGGCGCGGCGCCACGTTGGCCGTCACCGAGATGGCGCCATGGCCGCCGAGCAGCATGAGCGCCAG
>Ga0172380_10004744_pt1 | contig 17151 bp, 12 predicted proteins | sample Leawe162metaG_FD_119747 | JGI IMG/M metagenome (GOLD analysis project Ga0172380, IMG submission 119747) | Leachate microbial communities from a municipal landfill in Southern Ontario, Canada - Leachate well 162 metaG | ecosystem: Engineered > Solid waste > Landfill > Unclassified | place...
ACCGCGCTCAGGCACCTGCCCCCCATCACGGAGCAGAATGCCGAACTGATTGCCGAGCGCTACCGGGAAAAAGAGGTTGTCAAGCGGCGGCTCTGGAACCTCTTCCAGAACAGCAGCGTCATCAGGGAATTCGTCGAGGGCAATGTGGTCGCCTTCAACGGCACCAAGGGGGATCATGGCAGTTTCGACTTGCTGGACGCCCTCCTGCGGGAGCAGGTCTACCGCATCTCCCACTGGCGCGTCGCCACCGAGGAGATCAACTACCGGAGGTTCTTCGACATCAATTCGCTGGGCGCCATCAGGATGGAAGACCCGGCTGTCTTTGAAGAGACGCACCGCCTGGTCTTCTCGCTGGTGGCGGACGGCAAGGTCAGCGGCCTGCGTATCGACCATGCCGACGGGTTGCGGGACCCGGAAGATTATTTGCGGCGGCTGCAGGAGGCCTGCTTCATCCGGATGTACGGCAGCGCCCAGGAAGCGCCCCAGGGTACGGAAAACGCGGCCGGGGACGCTGATTCGGCCGCTGCCGCCAGGGAAAAGTATGCCCGGATTTTGGAGTCGAATTCGTCGTACAAACCGTTCTTCATCCTTGGCGAAAAGATCCTCCTCAAGTCAGAAAAATTGCCGGAAACCTGGCCGGTATTCAGTACCACCGGCTACGATTTTGCCAACCAGGTGAACGGGGTGTTTGTGGATACGTCGAACGCCAGGGTGTTCGAGACGCTCTACACCCGTTTCGTGCAGCACCGCATCGACTACCCGGATGTGGTGTACCAGAAGAAGAAGCTTGTCATGCAGGTGTCCATGTCCAGCGAGATCAACACCCTGGGGCACTACCTGAACCGAATCTCCGAACAGAACCGGCATACGCGGGATTTTACCCTGAACAGCCTGGTCAAGGCGATCGTGGAGGTGATCGCCTGTTTCCCGGTATACCGGACCTATATCAGCAGTTTCGAGGTGACGGAGCGGGACCGGCAGTACATCGAACTGGCGACCAGCCGGGCCAAGCGGCAGAACCCGGCCACCAGCGCCTCGGTTTTCGACTTCATCCGGGATGTCCTCCTGCTCCGGATTCCTGAAGCCATGTTCGAGGCCCACAACCAGGCGTGGCTCGATTTTGTCGAACGGTTTCAGCAGATCACCGGCCCGATCATGGCCAAGGGGGTCGAGGATACCGCCTTTTACGTCTACAATCGACTTGTTACCCTGAACGAGGTGGGCGGAAGCCCGGAACGGTTCGGCATCAGCCTGGAGGCCTTTCATGGCCAGAATATCGAGAGGTGCAAGAGCCGCCCCCTGGCCATGCTGGCCACGTCCACCCACGACACCAAGCGGAGCGAGGATGTCCGGGCCAGGATCAATGTGCTCACCGAGATGCCGGAACTCTGGCGGGAGGCTCTTTCCCGCTGGAGCCGCCAAAACCGCAAACTCAAGATGGTTGTGGACGGTAAGCCCGCACCGAGCCGCAACGAGGAGTACCTGCTTTATCAGACGCTGATCGGGACCTGGCCATTTTGCCTGCCCCATGAGGAGGAATTCGCGGAATTCCGTTCCCGGATCAAGGGATACATGCTGAAGGCCATGCGCGAGGCCAAAGTGCACACGAGCTGGATCAGTCCCAATGCCATGCATGAAGATGCGGTGATGTATTTCATCGACTCGATCCTGAAAGACTCCGGCCGCAACAACTTTCTGCGCGATTTTGCCTCGTTCCAGCGGCAGACCGCTGCCTGCGGGATGTTCAATTCCCTGTCCCAGACCCTGCTCAAGATTACCTCGCCCGGTATCCCGGATTTATACCAGGGCAACGAGTTGTGGGACTTCAGCCTGGTGGACCCCGACAACCGCCGCCTGGTTGATTACAACCTGAGAGCGGGGCTGTTGGATGAACTGCTGCGCAAGGAGGCGCTCGAAGGTCCGCTGGAAACGGCCAAAGATGTGGCTACCGCCGGTCGCCGCGACGGCCGCGTAAAGATGTACCTGACCTGCAAGGCGCTCAACTTCCGGCGAGCGCATCGCGAATTGTTCGAGACCGGCAGGTATTTGCCGCTGACAGTGGAAGGTGCCCGCCAGGACCATGTTTGCGCCTTTGAACGCTCAGTCAACGACAGCTCGGTCCTGGTGGTGGCGCCGCGTTTCTTTTCCAGGCTGCTCAATGCTCTCGATGCCCTCCCTTTCGGCAGCAGCGTCTGGAGTGACACCTTCCTGCTGCTCCCCTTTGATTCCTCGGGGACACGCTATCGCAACATCTTCACCAACGAGGAACTTATTGTTTCAATGCAAGACGGCCGGACCGTTCTGCCACTGGCGGATATCCTTGAATCCTTTCCGGTTGCCCTGATGGAACGGCTTACCGGCAACTCCTGATAGTCCTTGTCCGGCATGCTCCTTGACACTGTCGTCTTGGCGGGTGTATGTGTGTGAGCAGATTTTCATGTAGTGCCGGGAGGGATGGATGGGATGCCGGATGCAGGTTAACATGAGCCGCTTGGTCAGCGTGAAAGCTGATGGAGCGGCTTTTTTTTACCGGCAGGAACTCCACTTTCCGTCGAGCGATAACGCGGAAGAATAAGGGATAGGGGGAAGATGTCCCGATTTTTCTATTGTCCACGAAACACACGAAAGGCACGAAAACATGGACAACGGGTTAATATTCAAGGACGAAAGTTATGCCATTCAGGGTGCTGTCTTTGAGGTTTACCGTGAAATGGGGTGCGGATTTCTTGAAGCGGTCTATCAGGAATGCCTTGAGAAGGAACTCGGGGTCAAAACTGAAACATATACGATGCAGCCGTTAAGTATTAGCCAAGGTATCAGTCAGGGTATTGCAGGTCAGTTTGGTATTGCCGGAGTTCTGATTTGGAGTGAGATGGAATATGTCAAAAATAGATTTGACGATTCAGTAGACGAGGAAGGTATTAAATTTTATCAGAAATCATCTGCAATACTTAAAAACAGCAGTGTATAATTAGGATATGCAGCGGCATTTTCGGGGGATTTCAGCCATTCATGAAGATCGGATTCGTAGTCGGTCATATGTTTCATTTTCGTTGCTCCTGATGGTTTTTCCAGTCCCTTTTAGGGGCTTTTCTCAAGCCCCTCGCTATGCGGGTGGTCATGACTAACTAGGCGGGGTTCGCGAGGCGGAATCTGAAGGAGGCCACAGGCAAAATCTTGGCCCGACGAACTGAAATTGCATAAGCGCGTATATACGGAACCGTCTTAAGGTGGTGTGGGAAGAGGGCGGGGGAAACCCGCCTCATACCCGATTATGCATAAAAAGGAGTAATCGTTTCATCACTGCATCACTAGCTGCTGGTCGCACTGGATGGCCAGCACGCTGCTGCTTTTACGAAATATCACACCCCCAACGACGCCCCCGTTTGAGTCTAAATGCGTGCCGACGATGACATTGCCACACGTATTGATACCGGCAGGCCTGAAATAGTCGCCGGCAGGTGCGTTCGGTATGTCGAGATAGGCGACGTTCCCCTGGTAGGAGGTAAAGCCATGCTTGACGCCACCCACCGTAATCGTTCCGGCGACCCGGCCCGCCTGGCTCACCGCGTCGAGGGAATCGACGTGCGGAGGCTGCACGAAGTAGGCTGTTCCTCCGACAACGGGTATGCGGATCATGCTGCCGCCGCTCATATAGTACACGGCTCCTGAGTTCAGAATGTGCGGGTTGCTATAAGGCCCGTCCAGGTTGTTGGAGAGAATGGTCGGAGACGAGTCGGGTGCATTCCAGTAGACTACGAACGCTGATGCGCCCGTCGGAGTCTGTATAACTGTGCCCACAACGGCCCCTGCGTCGTTGATGTCGGTCGCGGTTGTCGTGAACGACCCCGACGGCAACCCCGCGGGTGGATGGAGTTCCGTATAGCCGCTCGCGTCGGGTCGCCACTTGTATGCTTTGCCGGCGTCGAATGCCGACCCGGCGACCGCAAGGTGATTATTCACCGCCTTTGGGACAAAGAAGCCGACCAGCGGAGCACCCATCGGAATTTGAATGTTTCCGGACAGCCAGAAGACCCCCGGGAAGTTCGGATCGCCGGTAGATCCGAGAATAGGGCCGTTATTTGCTACATCTACCGCGGTGAACGGACTTTTTACACCGCTGATTGGGGGCAAGGCCGTCACAGTACCGTTTTGGTAGCTCACCGGGCCGCCCGCATTGTTCCCTACTATTACCCCGGCGTCATTGATTGCAGTTGGCACAAATGCCGGATCGATCGCCGTCCAGCGTGGTGTCAACGTACAACCTGCTGTAGCCAGTGCAAGGAGAAGAGTCATCCACTTAGTCGCTGTTCGCATAAGTCACCTCTTATGTTGAAAAAAATCCGGTTGATATGAATCTGCATTATTGGAGGGTTTATAAAAGCACACCCTCTTTGCCATGATTAAAGGATAACAGAAAAACTACTACCCGCAAAGAGTCTCGGCTCAGGGATCGGTCCGACTCTACCTCAGGCGCTTAAGCGCCAAATATGGACTAATCCTCGGTCTGGAACGGCTTCCACCCAACATGTGACTCACCTTGGGCCATGATATAACCACCGGGCGCGATGGACAACTCTGTCCGGTCAGTCGGCATTACTTCATACCCACCGAGTTGCGTAATCAATTCCCGTCCCAATGGCATATTGATCAGACGGTTGTTTAAATTTTAAAAAATGCTAATATTGTGCCTGGTCGCATGTGGATGCATGCTAAGGAGGCTAACAACAATAACTTGAATATTTGCATCTCATCTTCCGGTCAGATTTGGCTGCGGCTCAATCACAAAATCCTCGACGTAGCCCTGCTACGCCTGCGGTTTTGTTTAATCGCTACAGCCAAATCTGACCAAAATCTGAGCGTAATTTTGTTCAACTTATTATTGCCAGCCTCCTAAGGTTCGCATGGAAGGGGGTGAAAGGGAATTTGGCTTATGTCAGGTGTTAGAGATAATTCGTTGGTGTTCTGATCTTAGAAACAAGGAGGATTCAAATGCCAGTTTCAGGAAAAGAGTTAGCAAGTTTGGATTTCGGCAACCTGATTGGCGGGCCGCTCAATGCCATTGTTGAGGCCCAGGCCAAATCGGCGATCACGACCGCTAATTTCATCAAGGAAGTCGGTTTCGACAAAAAAGGTAAGGTTGTAAATGTGGACTTTACCTACAACCGGAAAAACGACAACGGCAGCGACCAGGAGTTTACGCTGACAATGCCGTTCATCACCATGCTCCCCGTGCCGTACATCACCATCAATAATGCGGTGATCGAGTTTAATGCCAAGATCACGTCAACCACCGAGTCCAGCACCTCCAGCACCTTCTCCCAGCAGGTCGATGCCTCTGCCGGTGGAAACTGGTGGTTTGCATCCGCACGGGTGACATCCAAGACTGCCTATCAGCGGACGAGCGCCTCCAGCGATAAGGAGGAGCGGACTTTCGACATGCACGTGCGCGTGGAAGCAAGGAACCAGGACATGCCGGCCGGCACGGAGCGTATTCTCACGCTGTTGGAAAACAGCATCTCGGAGAAGTCGAATCATAAGAAGCTGAGCTATGGAATGGTCTTGAAAGAGATCGACACGACCGACAAGAAGAAGGTGACGGTTGATTGTGCCGACCTGGGCAGTATCCAGGCGAACTGTTTCTTCATGTACGGCGGTGACGACGATGCTCACAAATATACGATCAGCGCCGTTGATGCCGTTCACAAGACAATCTCTGTGGATAAAGATGTGAGCGACAACACCATGTTGAACAAGAGCCTGGATGTGTATCCGCCAAAGTAGTAGGTGCAGGGATTTTTACGGACAATTCCAACATGAGATGACGGATGTCCCCGCCGGGTTGATGATACCCGGCGGGCGTCCCGATGCAATGAAGGGTGGGATATGAGCGAACAACAAAAACAGCGGTTTTCGGAAGTGATCGGAGGTTTGGTTTCCGGCGTGGCGTACGCGCGGAGCGTGGCGGATATGGAGGCAATGCGCATTGCCTACTGTTATCGCCAGCATGAACTATTGAAGGGAATGCCGGTGCCGCGGTTGCGGATCCAGCGCGTCAGCATCAGCCTGCCGATAATAGTGTCGGAGGTAATCCCGGGAACTCCGGCTGTCAGGAGTCCGGCTGTTGAGATTGCGAGAACATCCGCCGAGGCACTGACAGTGGCCATTGTTGCGACCAAAAGAGAGTATGACGATAACCGCGAGCTCAGGAAAGAGAAGAAGACATTACTGTCATCGGAAGAGGGGACCATCCTCGACCGCTTGATGAGAATTGTTGATAGTGTTGATGGCGAACAAGCGATAAGCCGCTTCAGGGATCAGGTGATTGTCGCCATTGACCATGCCTATGTGGAACTGTCTCTGTCGGAAGGAGATAACCCGTCAGACGCATCACTGCGCGACAAGGTAGGAGAAACGGTTGAAAAGGAGCTTCACGAACTTTTTACCGAGTATATTTCCCGCTATATTCACGAACGGGCGGAACTAAACAATCAGGAACTCGATTTCGAGCGGGCCAGGATGACTATTCAGCAGTTGCTGGATCATGAGTACACAAAAGATATTGTCCAGCATGTGCGCAATGGGGCCGAAGGAAGCGCGGTCAAGAAGCAGACGGTGCCGCCGGATTTTTACGTTTCGGTCAATACCGGCGATGTCAGAAATGCCGGCGGAGGGCCGGAGGTGGTGACGCGCCTTAACATGGTTCTGCGCGAGGAAGGGCTCGAATGGCTGACCGAGGAGCATGACGGCAAGGAAACCTCACGCCTGGCTCCGGAGTGAGGATGTAAATGATCCTTTGCATGCAACTTGAAAAAATCGGAGCCGTTTTGAAGACACTTGCCCCCCTGATGGACCGTTATCAGCAGGGCGATGTCAGTTTTCCCGACCATGCTCTGAAGTGGCTGGAAGAGGCGGAAAAGACAATGAGCACCCTGCATCTGCCGGACGGGGCCGAGATGTCGACCCTGCGCGGCCGCATTCTGAAGGCGCCGGATGCGCTGCCAGCGGAGGATGGCCCGCCTTTGCGAAGTTCGGTGCGGCGTGCCCGCAACGCATCTGCGGCAGATGCCCTTGATCGGGCGGAAGCTGTCCTCAGAGGGAGATTGCTTGGGGCCGAGGAGCGGCTGAAGATGTTCGAGGACAAATTGTGTGAAGGGATGACGGCCTTTCTGCTGCAAAATCAATTGCCGGAAATGATGACATCCCGTCAGGCCTGGCTTGGCGAGGTGTGGCATGATATCCATCAGTTCAGTGCCACGCGGCCTTTGGCAATTTATCTGGCTGCATCTTTGTCAAAGGTTGACCGGCTCTATATTCTTGATAGAGTTCTGGGCCGCATGGCGCTGGATTGAGTAAGTTATTAATACGCAACTATATAGGGGTTACCAATGGCAATCTATAAGATCGGATCAAGTGGCGCAGAGGTGACGCGAATCCAGAAGGCGCTGAAGGATATGGGCTTCACTCGGGATGAACCGGATGGAGATTTCGGTTCCCATACCGAGGCGGCGGTGAAAAGTTTCCAGTCCAGCAAAGGCCTGGAGGCTGACGGTATCGTGGGAACGGAAACATGGGAAAAACTCTTTCCCCAAAGCCCCCCGGCGCCTGCCGGCAACCTGGATTCCCGCTGCCTGGCGCTGACAGGATCGTTTGAAACCGGGAGCCTTTCCCCCAACTGTTTCGCATGTGTCGCCGGAAACTTCGACGGCCAGGGGATGAGTTTCGGAGCACTGCAGTGGAACTTCGGGCAGGGAACCCTCCAGCCGCTTTTCAAGGAGCTGATCGCCAATCATCAGGGCATTGCTTCGCGGATTTTCGGCGCCAACCTGAATCAACTGCAGCAGGCCGTGAACGGCGGTCGGAATGCAGCCATGGCCTTTGCCGCCTCGATTCAGGACCAGACGGGAAAAGTTGTTAAAGAAACGTGGAAGCAGATGTTCAAAGCAGTGGGGCTCACGCCTGAATTTCAGGCCATTGAGGTAAAGAGTGCGGCCTCCTATTACAACAGGGCGCAAAACCTTTGCAAAGACTATGGGCTCTGGACGCAACGGGGCAGGGCGCTCATGTTCGACATCTGCGTCCAGAACGGAAGCATACCCGATAATGTCAAGGCATTGATAACAGCGGACTTCAAGGCGTTGCCGCAGTCACTGTCACCAGAGGATGCGGAGCTTGCAAAGATGCGGATCGTGGCGAACCGTCGCAGCGAGGCGGCCAAACCGGCATTTGTGGAAGATGTGCGGCGTCGCAAGCTCTGCATTGCAGAAGGCAGGGGGGTTGTTCACGGCATCAGCTATGACCTTGCCCGACAGTTCGGGCTGACCTTGGGGACTGCGGATTAGTCCCTTGCAACATATATCCCTTCGTAGGCCGGAACAAGCGAAGCGGTTCCGGCATTGCAGCAATGACCAGTCCACTTGCCGGATGCGCTACGCTTCATCCGGCCTACATTGATACGAACAATAAGATGTTCCAAAGTACCAGGTGTTTCTAATCCGGAAACTCCTGCTGAGTCACAACGCCTGTATCCGGTGCAGAATAGTGCCCATTACAGCCTCCTTCCGCTTCAACTCATCATGAAATTCGCGGTTGTCGGTCCGTCTGATCTCGGTCCTCAATTCGGAAAGAGCGCTGGTAAGCGTATCGATCATGACGTTTACTTCGCTCTCAGCCAGCTCGATGGTTTTCATGGTGCCACCTCCCTGCCGCGACTCGCGGCACATTCTCAAGCCATCCCCAGCTATTTATAATTATAAATCCTTCGGTGCCGGCCATCAAGGGTGGTAACCGGCAAGAACATCGGCTCAGAAGATGGTCCGTAATTTGACAACGGTACATCATCGCTGATACTTGCCCTATGAAATCTTGGGCAAGTAGCCTGCCTAAATGTGCTGTAACCAAATGCGCACCGAAAGACGGACGGCGCTGCCCGCTGGCCTTTGCCGAGTGCAAGCCCGGTGTGCGCGCCAATCGAAAGGGATCACATGGACGAACCGGAAATCTACTGGCAAGCCGCTGACCAACAGGAAAGACTGGCCGAACTGACAGGTTGCGACCCTGAACTGGCCACCCTCCCTTTGCGTCGTGACGTCCGGAGTCTCGGCATGCTGCTGGGGGAAGTGATCCGGGAGCAAGCCGGCCAAAGGGTGTATGAGATGGAAGAAGAACTGCGCCGGCTGGCAATCAGGCATCGCGGCCTCGACAACGGCCAGGGTGAAGCATCCCTTGACCTGCCCGGTGAACGTGAACTCCAGGAACGCGCCCTGGAGATCGTTCGCGGGATGGGCATCGAAGACGCCCTGGCTATTGTCAAGGCGTTCGGCACTTTTTTCGAACTTACGAACCTGGCGGAAACAAACCATCGCAAACGGCGGTTACGGGCGGTCAGGCTGGGTATTGGCGCGCTTGACAAGCCAGGCTCGCTACGGGGCACTCTTGCCAGAATGCGTGACGCGGGATTCAGTGTGGAGAAAGCCCTGGAACTGCTTGCCCGGGTTGAGGTTGTCCCGGTCTTAACCGCTCATCCCACCGAAGTGGCGCGCCGGGTGGTGCTTTTCAAGAGGCGCCGCATATCCAGTCAATTGGAGGCGCTTGATCGCCTTCCCCTTGCCACAAAGGACGCCGTGCAGGGACAGGCGGCGATCCGGGCGGAGGTGGCTGCCCTTTGGCAGACCGACCTGGTGCGCGCCCATCGTCCCTCGGTGGGCGATGAGATCCGGATGGGTCTGGATCATTACCCGGACTCCCTGATTTCTCCCTTGCCGGCCTTTTATGACGATATCGCTGCTGCTTTCCGGGATGTGTACGGTACGGATATCCCACCGCGGGCGCTTCCCAATGTGGTTATGTTCGGTTCCTGGGTGGGTGGGGACCGTGATGGCAACCCGTTCGTGACCCTGGAAGCAACCCGGACGGCGTTGCGGCTGGCAAGGGAGACGATCCTCGACCATTATCTGGCAGTCGTGGACGAACTGCGTGAATTGCTTACCACCTCTGCCTGCCGGTACGGCACCCCTGTGGAACTCCACGCGGCTCTTGAACGCTACGGGACCAGCATGAGCGCGCAGGTGCCAGAGGCGGAACTCCTTCCTGAATGCGAGCTTTTCCGCCGCTTTCTTGCCTTTGTCCATCACCGCCTTGAGCACACCCGCATCTACCCGGCCGGAGGAGATGCCTACCCGGATGCCGACACCTTCAATGCCGATCTAACCCTGCTGCGCAATTGCCTTTCCCAAGTCAAAGGAGAGATGTTGGCCCGTGCCTGGCTGGACCCGCTCCTACGCCAAGTACAAACATTCGGCCTGCACCTCCACACCATCGACATCCGGCAGCATGCCGATATCCACGCCGCTGCGGTGCGGGACCTGGCTGGCGGTGCAGGGTCGCAGGACACTATCCCTCCATGTCCGGCGGACGAAACGGTACGGCTTCTGGAAACCCTCAGGGGCATAGCACGCTGGAAACAGAGCTATCCCCCTGATGCGCTGCGGCAGTATGTCATCAGCGGCGCCGGGCGAGTGGCCGATGTCCTGTCCCTGGTCTGGCTGCTGGAATTGTGCGGGGTGCGAGTTGCCGCTTCTTCGGACGGGAAAGATTCCGGCATGATGCCGGTACCGCTTTTCGAGTTTATAAATGATTTGCGGCAGGCACCCCTGGTCTGCCGCAAGTTATGGACCCATGAGGCATATCGCCCTTACCTCGAATCCTGGGGATGGCATCAGGAAGTCATGCTCGGGTATTCGGATTCCAACAAGGACGGCGGCATGCTCACCAGTTCATGGGAGATCCACAAGGCGCATCGTGAGCTGCATCGGGTGGCAGCTGAGTGCGGTGTGAAGCTCCGTCTCTTTCATGGTCGGGGTGGGACCGTGGGGAGGGGCGGCGGCCCGACCTACCGTGCCATCTCGGCCCAGCCGGCCGGAGCCTTTGGCGGTGCCATGCGTCTCACCGAACAGGGGGAGGTGGTCAACTGGAAATATTCCGATGCGGTGCTGGCTGAAAGAAACCTGGAATTGATGGTTGCCGCAGGCCTCGGTTTTCTGGCGTTTTCCGGTGCAGAAGAGAGGGCGGAGGGGGTGTGGGAAGCGGCCATGGAGGAAATTTCCGGCAGTGCCTTCCGCTTTTACCGGGAGCGGATTGCCGAGAACCCGGACATTGTCCCTTATTTCGAGCAGGCAACGCCGGTGCTCGAATTTGAGCTGGCCAAGATCGGCTCGCGGCCGGCAAAACGAACCGGGAGCCGGGGCATCGCCGATTTGCGGGCGATTCCCTGGGGATTTGGCTGGATGCAGAGCCGTCACGTCATTCCCGGCTGGTTTGCCGTGGGCCACGCCTTGGAGAACTTCGGCCAGGGCGTGGGAGTGCTGCAAGAGATGATGGCAGGCTTTCCATTCTTCCATGACCTGATCAGGAACGTGGAGCTTGCCCTGACCAAGGTGGACCTCCCCCTTGCCCGCCTTTATGCCGGTCTTGTTGAAGACGTTGCGCTTCGTGACAGGGTCTTTGCCATGGTCGTTGAGGAGTATCTGCGAACCAGGAGGATGATTCTGGCGGTAACCGGACAGAATCGGCTTCTTGAGGGAAATCCTGCCCAGGCCCGCTCCCTCAGGTTGCGTAACCCGTATGTTGATCCCCTGAGCATGATCCAAGTTGAACTGTTGCGGCGTAAAAGGGAGGGAACCAGTAACGTGGAACTCGATTATGTCCTTGCCGCAACTATCAACGGCATAGCCGCCGGGTTGCGCAATACGGGATGAGCATGCCGTGATGGGCGGTGACCGGTTCCATGGTCAGCTCTCCATTTTTTCCATGGGCTTGGCCCTGGCCCCTTCCTTCCCCTCGGTTTCTTGATTTGTGGTTATTGATCCGCAAAGATTGTTTGCCTGACGATACCTGCTATTATTTATATCTATTTCTAAAGTAGTTACGGGTACAAAGGCCCTTGCCGAAGATTACTTGCCGGATATGAAATACCCTTTAATTGATGTGGAGGATCGGCAATGCCCCTATACAAGAGAGAAATTGATCAGCAGTGGTACAAGGACGCGGTCATCTACGAGCTGCACGTGAAGAGTTTCTTCGATGGCTACAACGACGGCATCGGCGATTTTCGCGGCCTGATCACAAAGCTTCCTTACCTGGCCGACCTTGGTGTCACTGCCCTTTGGCTACTTCCGTTCTATCCGTCGCCGTTGCGCGACGACGGTTATGATATCGCTGATTACCAGACCATTCACCACTCCTACGGCACCATGGCCGACTTTCGCGAATTCCTGAAAGAGGCCCATTCCCGTGGCATCCGGGTCATCACCGAACTGGTGATGAACCATACCTCGGACCAGCATGCCTGGTTCCAGCGGGCCCGCCGAGCCCGGGCCGGCACCTGGCAACGGGATTTCTACGTCTGGAGCGACAGTCCCGAAAAATACCGCGAGGCCCGGATTATCTTCAAGGATTTTGAAACCTCCAACTGGGCCTGGGATCCGGTTGCGAAATCCTACTACTGGCACCGCTTCTATTCCCACCAGCCTGACCTGAACTTCGACAATCCCAGGGTGCATGAAGCATTGTTCAAGGTGGTGGATTTCTGGTTCGGCATGGGGGTGGACGGATTGCGGCTCGATGCGGTGCCTTATCTTTACGAGCGGGAAGGGACCAACTGCGAGAATCTTCCCGAGACCTTCGATTTCCTGAAAAAGTTGCGTGCTCACGTTGCCGGTAGTTACCCTGATCGCCTGTTGCTGGCAGAGGCCAACCAGTGGCCCGAGGATGCCGTGGCCTATTTCGGCGAGGGCGACATGTGCCACATGGCCTTTCATTTTCCCCTTATGCCGCGCATGTTCATGGCGATCCAGATGGAGGACCGTTTTCCCATCGTCGATATCCTGGAGCAGACCCCCCCGATCCCCGACACCTGCCAATGGGCTCTTTTTATCCGCAATCACGATGAGCTGACCCTGGAAATGGTGACCGATGAGGAACGGGATTACATGTACAATGTCTACGCCCGCGATCCCGGCGCCCGCATCAACCTGGGCATCCGCCGCCGGCTGGCGCCCCTGATGGGGAACAGCCGGCGCAAGATTGAGCTTATGTACCTGCTGCTCTTTACTCTGCCGGGAACTCCGATCATCTACTACGGTGACGAAATCGGCATGGGGGACAACTACCACTTGGGCGATCGCGATGGTGTGCGGACCCCCATGCAGTGGAGCCCGGACCGCAACGCGGGTTTTTCCCGCTGCAACCCGCAAAAGCTCTTCCTGCCCGCGGTCATTGATCCCGAATATCACTTCGAGGCGGTAAATGTCGAGAACCAGGAGGCAAACTCTTCTTCCCTGCTCTGGTGGATGCGCCACATGATCGCCGTGCGCAAACGCCACAAGGCATTTGGCAGGGGTAGTTTCGAACTGCGCCCGCTGGCCAACCCCAAGGTCCTGTCTTATGTCCGCAAGTACGAAGACGAGACCATCCTGGTGCTGGTCAACCTATCCCGCTTTGCCCAGATGGTGGAGATCAATCACCCCCTTTACACCGGTTACGTCCCGGTCGATCTCTTCAGCCGAAATCGCTTTCCAACAATCAAAGAGAGTCCCTACGTCATCATCCTTGGCCCACACGATACCCATTTGCTCCAGTTGCAGGCAGCCGATAACCCATTATCTGCCGAGCGCCCGGCAACACCTCCCGTCAGGCTCGGGATTCGCTGGGAAGACCTTCTCAAGGGCGAAAAGTTGCGGCGGCTGGAAGACGCCCTGCCGGATTATCTGGCCGGTTGCGACTGGTTTGGTGGTAAGACGCGCAGCCTCAGCAGCATCAACGTGGCATCCGTCCTGCACCTGTCCGGCGGGGGTACATCTTTTTTGCTGGCGATTATTGAAGCGGGTCTTGCGGATGGGACTTCGGAAACGCTGCTGTTGCCCCTGCATTGCGCCGTGCAGGAAGATGCGAAACGTATTCGGGATGAATCGCCCAGGGCCATAATTGCCATCATTGATACCGAACAGGGCGAAGGCGTGCTTTACGACGGCATCTGTTGCCGCACCGTCAGGGACATACTCTTTAATGTCATAGCCCGCCGCAAGCGGCTCAGGTTTCGCGACGGAGTGCTGGCCGGCGTATCGGGTCGGGCCATGCGGGTGCTCCTGGCCGGGGTCCGCGAAGCGCCGGCATCTGAGGTGCTCAAGAGCGATCATATTGCCACCTCGGTCCGCTATGACAACAGCTTCTTCTTCAAGCTGTACCGACGGCTGGAGGAAGGTTTGAATCCCGAAGTGGAAATCGGCGGTTTTCTCACCGATGAAGCCGATTTTCCTGGCGTGGCGCCATTCGCCGGCAGCATCGAATACCGCCCCGCTGGGAAAGAACCAGTTACCCTCGGCATTCTTCAGGGGTACATGCCGAGTCATAGCGACGCCTGGACCGTCGTCACCGACGAGGTTGGCCGTTATTTCGAGCGGGTCCTGGAGGCACGCGGAGGGAGAGGCAAACATCCTCCTGCACCACAGCCGCTCCTGGAACCCCGCCGCGGCAGCGTTTCCAGGGACATCCATGAACTGCTCGGGGGAATGTCCCAGGGATTGGCGGAACTCATCGGCCAAAGAACCGGCGAATTGCACCTGGTTCTGGCCGCCAGGGGGGATGATCCCGGATTTGCCCCGGAGCCGTTTGGCAAGCTTTACCAGCGTTCCGTTTACCAGTCGATTCGCGCCACGTCCCGCAAGGTTTTTTTCCGGCTTGGAGTAATCGCGCCCAATCTTGACGCCGAAACCAGAGAGATGGTAGCGGCGCTACTCGCGGTAGAACGAGATTTATTGAAATGTCTCCAGGTCCTTAACGAGAGGGTCTTTACTGCCAGCAAAATCCGCATCCACGGCGATTTTCACCTGGCCAGGCTGCTTTATACCGGCAAGGATTTCATCATCACCGATTTCGAGGGTGAGCCGGGACGGAGCATGAGCGAGCGCCGGATCAAGCGTTCACCCCTGCGCGACGTGGCCGGAATGATCTGCTCGTTTCAGAACGCCGCCTATACTCAGCTTGTTGCCAATAACGGCCGGATCAGGCACGAGGATGCCGCTTTTCTCCAACCTTGGGCTGAATACTGGTTCCGGTATGCAGCCGGCTGTTTTCTGGATTCCTACCTGACAACGGTCAAAGAAGCCGATTTGTTCCCGGTTGACCAGCCGGCACTGAAGGGCCTGCTGGACATCTTTATCATCGACAGGGCTGTTTACGAGCTTGGGGATGCGCTGAACAGCCATCCCGAAAGGACCACCATTCTTATCAGGATTATCTTGTCAGTACTGGCTGGTGATTGATGCCCACAGCCCTGCAGAACCAGGTGCATAAATGAGCATGTTTGACATAACAACCATTCTGATGGTGCTTACGGCGATGTTTGGCTACATCAACTATCGCACCCTCAAGCTGCCGACCACCATCGGCGTGATGAGCGTATCCCTGCTGGTATCCCTCGGCATTGCCGGCATGGGCGCCTTTGGGGTCAGCTCGCCCCAGCATCATGCGGAAAACATCGTATCGCACATCGACTTCAACGAGGCGCTGCTGCACGGCATGCTCTCTTTCCTGCTTTTCGCCGGAGCCCTCCATATCAAGTTCAGTGACCTGGCCCGGCAAAAATGGGTCATTACCCTGCTCTCCACCGTGGGGGTGATCGTCTCCACCTTTATCGTGGGCGGCTTGACCTGGCTGATGCTCGGGGCACTCGACATGCCGGTACGCTTCATCCTGTGTCTTCTGTTCGGCGCTTTGATTTCCCCCACCGATCCGGTGGCGGTCATCGCCATCCTGAAGACCTCCGGGGTTCCGAAGAGCCTGGAGACCAAGATTGCAGGGGAATCGCTCTTTAACGACGGCATCGGCGTCGTGGTCTTCATGATCATCCTGGAGCTGGCCAGGGGAGGCGGAGAGGTTACGGCCGCAAGGGTCGTGCAGTTGTTCCTGCAGGAGGCGGTTGGCGGGGTGGCCTTTGGCCTGGCCATAGGCTACCTGGTTTTCCTGATGCTGAAACGGGTCAATGATTACCAGTTGGAGGTAATCATCACCCTGGCACTGGTAATGGGCGGCTATGCCCTGGCTGACAGGCTGCACACCTCCGGACCACTCGCCATTGTGGCGGCAGGCCTGCTGGTGGGCAACCACGGCCGCTCATTCGCCATGTCGGACGAGACCCTTGCCCACCTGGATGCATTCTGGGAGCTGATCGACGAGATCCTGAATGCCATCCTGTTCATGCTGATCGGCCTTGAGGTCCAGGTGATGGCTTTTTCCTGGAGTTTCCTGGCTGCCGGGGTGGCTGCGATCGGCATCGCCCTGCTGGCCCGCTGGGCGAGCGTGGCCGCTTCGGTGAGCATCATGCGCCCTTTTCGCCGTTTTAGTCCCGGAGTGGTCGGCATGCTGACCTGGGGGGGGCTGCGTGGTGGTATCTCGGTTGCCCTGGCGCTGTCGCTACCTGCCTGGCCGGAGCGGAATGCGATCCTGGCAATCACCTACACCGTAGTTGTTTTTTCCATCCTTGTGCAGGGGCTTTCCCTGGGAAAACTGGCACTGTGGATGTACCCGGAAAAAAGAGCATAATTCAGTTGGTTCAAGGGGGCTAGCGTGTTGCGCGCCTATCTGAAACTGATGATTCATAAATTGACGGCAGTGGTCGAGATCGCTGTCTCGCGCATCGATCACAACGCCGTTATCAAGGACCTGTATTCCCGTGCCGATCTGACGGGCAGCTATCTGCTGATGATCTTGTTTTCCTGCCTGGTGGCTCTGTTGGGGTTGCTCACCAACAGCGTGGCGGTAGTGATCGGCGCCATGCTGATCTCCCCGCTCATGGGGCCGATCTTTACCGCGGCCCTGGCATTCAGCATGGGGGACCTGCGCCTGGCCAGGAAGGCCCTGCGAATCATCGTCTCCAGCATCCTCCTGTCGGTGTTGGTCACCGCCTTCTTCACGCTTCTTTCTCCGCTCAAGGCGCCGACCCAGGAGATCCTCTCACGGACCCACCCCAACATCTATGATCTCCTGATCGCGGCCTTTGCCGGCGCTGCCGGCGCCTATGCCCTCTGTACCAGGGTAAGTTACCTTTTTGTCACCACCGGCGTTGCCGTGGCCACGGCAGTCATCCCGCCGCTC